>ENA-OQCF01000875-OQCF01000875.1-human-gut-metagenome-genome-assembly--contig:-NODE-875-length-10889-cov-1.957443_pt1 | contig 10889 bp, 16 predicted proteins | sample MGYA00242756_ERZ504573 | MGnify/ENA primary metagenome ERZ504573 (study PRJEB26092, sample SAMD00036240) | human gut metagenome | host: Homo sapiens | study: EMG produced TPA metagenomics assembly of...
CCCCCGCATTGATGGTATAATAACTCTATCAAAAATGAATGCTGCGCGCCTTTATGCACTGTACAAGGGCGCGTTTGAACACAAAAGGCAGGCACGGCAGACCGGTTTCAGGGTTTTGAAACCGCTGCCGGAGCAGCCTTTGGATGGAGGACAGCACAATGGATTTACAGAACATGGATCTTCAGGCGGCAGCCTTCAGATTTCGACCGAGGTCGTGGGTAAGATTGCCCGCTGCGCCGCACTGGAAGTAGACGGCGTTGCGAGGTGTCCTGCGGCGTGCAGAATAAAAAGCTGAAAAGCCTGCTGGAATCTGCCAGTATCCAGCCGCCTGTGGTGGTTGAGATGCGGGACGGCACGGCCAGCATCACTCTGCACCTGATGATGCAGTTCGGCGCACGGATTCCCTCTGTGGCTGAAAAAGTACAGGAGAACGTCAAGTCTGCCGTGCAGAACATGACCAATGTGACGGTTAGCCGCGTGGATCTGGTCATTGCAGGCCTTGCCGAAGCGCAGTAACAAATTCAGCAAAAAATCATATCAGAAACGATCCTCCTCCCGGTACGCCCGGCGGGGAGGGTTTGTATTGCGAAAGGAACATTATGGAAAACATTCTGCCCCGTAGAGAAGCCCGTGAAAACGCCTTTTTGCTGGCATTTTCGCAGACCTTTGGTGACATTCCTCTGGCCGAGGCACTGTCCAATCACGCCGAGAACGATGAAGAGCATCCTGTGGATGCGTTCAGCCGCCTGCTGCTGAACGCCTACTACGATCATTCCGCAGAGGTGGATGACGAGATCCGCGCCCATCTGCGCAACTGGACAATGGAGCGTCTGCCCCGCGTCAGCCTGACCGTGCTGCGTCTGGCCGTGGCCGAGATGCTGTTCGGCGGCGAGAACAAGCCCGGCGTTGCCATCAATGAGGCTGTGGAGCTGACCAAGAAGTACGGCGCGGGTGAGGACTACCAATTTGTGAATGGCCTGCTGGGTGCTGTGGCACGCGACCACGGCCTGAGTGATGAAGCCGTCGCGGAGTCGGCTGAACAGTGAGCCGTTATACGCTCGGGGTCGATACAAGCAACTATGCAACCTCTCTGGCAGTTTTTGATACAGCCGGAGAGGTTGTTTGTGCAAAAAAGCGGTTTCTTCCGGTCAAACCCGGGCAGCTGGGCCTGCGGCAGAGCGATGCACTGTTCCACCACACCACGGCACTGCCGGAAATGCTGCACGAGCTTGCGCAGGAGTTTGATCTGACCCGCATCGACGCTGTGGGTGTCTCCCAGAAGCCGCGCCCGGCAGAGGGCAGTTATATGCCGTGCTTTCTGGCCGGTGTGAACGCGGCGACGGCATTTGCAGCGGCGCGGAGCATCCCGCTGATTTATACGACCCACCAGCAGGGCCATGCCGCTGCGGCGCTGTTTGCAGCCCGCGGCGCAGACCTTTTTACGCAGAAAGTCCTGCTGTTTCATATTTCCGGCGGCACGACGGATCTGCTGCTGTGTGATGAGGTACGCACGATCACCCAACTTGGCACCAGCACGGACCTTTACGCCGGACAGGCTGTGGACCGCGTGGGCGTCAAGCTCGGGTTTGCCTTCCCGGCGGGTGCAGAGGTGTCTCGCCTTGCTGCAGCGTGCCCGGAAGAGATCCGGCCGAAATCTAGCGTGAGGGGCATGCAGTGCAGCCTTTCCGGCCTGGAAAACCAGTGCAATGCCCTGCTTGCTGCGGGCAAAAGCCCAGAATATGTGTGCAAGTACTGCCTGCTCTGTGTGGCCGATACGGTGGTCAAAATGACAAAGGCTGCGCAGAAGGAATACCCGGGTCTGCCGGTGGTATGCGCCGGCGGCGTGATGAGCAGCGATGTGATCCGCCAATGGGTGCAGAAACGCCTGCCTCAGGTGTATTTTGTGCCGGGACAGTATTCCAGTGACAATGCCATTGGCGTGTCCATTCTTGCGGCACGGGAGGCCGGTTTATGGCTGAAGTAATCACGGTTTCGGCGCTGAACCGCTATGTCAAATCTCTTTTTGATGCAAACGACCGATTGTTTGATCTGGCATTGCGCGGCGAGGTGGCAAATTTTGTGCAGAACGCGCGCAGCGGGCATTGCTATTTCACCCTGCGGGATGAGCAGCCAGCGTAAAAAGCGGTAATGTTCCGCTCAGATGCGCGGCGGCTTGCGTTCCGTCCGGAAGAGGGGATGCGTGTGGGTCGTGCGCTGCCGTGCAACGCTCTATGAGCGGGATGGCGCATTCCAGTTGTATGTCAATGAGATGTTCCCGGACGGAATCGGTGCAGCACAGCTGGCATTGGAGCAGCTCAAGGCCCGGCTGGAACAGGAGGGCCTGTTTGATGCGGCACACAAAAAGCCGCTGCCGCCAATATCCCCGATGCATCGCTGGTGACCAGCAAGACCGGCGCGGCTTTACAGGACATCCGCAATGTGATCAGCCGCCGCTGGCCGGGTATCCGGCTGCTGCTCTGCCCGGTCATGGTGCAGGGGTTTGAAGCGGCTCCGCAGATCGCGGCGGCCATCCGGACGCTGGACCGCAGCGGCAGGGCAGATGTGATCATCGTGGCCCGCGGCGGCGGCGGCCGGGAGGATCTGTGGGTGTTCAACGCTGAAGTGATCGCGCGGGCAGCCTTTGCCTGCAAAACACCGCTGATCAGCGCCATTGGACACGAGATCGACTACACGATCCTGGACTTCGTGGCAGACCAGAGAGCCCCGACGCCCTCGGCGGCGGCAGAGCTTGCGGTGCCGGACCGGGAAGAACAATGGAATATTTTGCAAAAATTACAACAAAATATTTCTGAAAATATGCAAAAACGGCTCAAGTTGTGCTATAATGAGCTGGAGCAATACAACTTAGCGTTGGAACGCAAGCCCGCGCATCACATCTGGAAGAGGGATTTTGACCAGCTGGAACAGGCTGGGCAGACGCTTCAGATCCAGATACAGCGCCGGATGCAGGCTGCAAATATGCAGTTGGAACATGCCGCAGCACTGACAGCCTCTCTGAACCCGTACCGGGTCCTTGCCCGAGGCTATGCAATGATCACCACGGGCAGAGGACAGATCCTTCCGGCAGACCAACTGGAGCCGGACAAGACCATCTACATTCGCAGCGCTTCCCGCCGGGCAAAGTGCCGGGTGGAGGCCGTGGAGGAAATTGATGAAAGCACCCAAAAGCTATGAAGAGGGCATGGAGCGCCTGAATGCCATTCTGGCCAAAATGCAGGACGAGCAGACGACTCTTGCAGAAGCCGTCAAGTTGTATGCGGAGGCAGCATCTCTGATGGAATACTGCCATACTGCGCTGGAAAAAACATCGCTCCAGATCGAGGAAATCGACGCGAAGATCACGCAGACCATGCAGGAACAGCGGGAGGAAAACTGATGGATTACAAAACACAATATCAGATGTATCTGTCGCAGGCTTCTGCCGCGCTGGAAGACGCCTGTGCAAAGTTTCTTCCGGAGGAATCGGAGGTATGCCGTGCGGCGCGGTACAGCCTGCTGGGCGGCGGAAAACGCATCCGAGCCGTGCTGGTGCTCAGCGTCTGTGATATGCTGGGCGGTGATCCGCAGACGGCCGGAGCTTTCAGCGCTGCGGTGGAAATGCTGCACTGCTATTCGCTGATCCACGATGATCTGCCTGCATGGACAACGATGACCTGCGGCGCGGTCGCCCTCCTGCCACAAGGCATTCGGGGAGGCAACGGCCATGCTGGCAGGAGATGTGCTCCTGACCGAAGCCTTTGAAGCAATCGCCAATGCACCGGCTTGCCCGCAGGCCTGTGTGCAGGCCGCAAAGGCGCTGGGCCTTGGTGCCGGCAGCCGTGGCATGGTGTATGGGCAGGAGCTGGACCTGAAATACGAAGCACTGGCAGCGACCGAGGAACAGCTGCGGCTGATCCACCGCAATAAGCCGGTGCTCTGATCAACGCCAGCCGGCCAGATGGGGGCAGCTGCCGCCGGTGCCGACGCCGACCAGTGCCGAGCACTGGAAGCATACGCCTACGGCATTGGACTGGTGTTCCAGATCGTGGACGATGTGCTGGATGTGACCAGCACGCCGGAACAGCTGGGCAAGCCCATTGGCAGCGACAGTGAAAACGGAAAAACAACGTTTGCAACGCTGTATGGCGTGGAGGGCGCAATGGCTCTTGCACAGCGCGTAAACGAAAAGACCTGCAGCGCTCTGCGCGAAACATTCGGCGAAAAATCGGCCTTTCTGGAGCAGCTTGCGCAGCAGCTTCTGACACGCAAAAACTAAAACGGATCGTCGTCCGGGAAAGCAAAAGGAAACGCTATGCAGTTCATTTATGAGATCCTTTCATTCAACCGCATCCTGACCGTGTCGCTCCTGGCATGGTTCGTGGCGCAGGTGCTCAAGACCCTGATCAACTTCATCCTGCTGGGCAAATTCCAGCTGGAGCGCATGTGGGGCGACGGCGGTATGCCCAGCGCCCACAGCGCCACCGTCTGCGCAATGGTCATTGCCACGGCACGGTGTGAGGGCATTGACTCTGCCATTTTTGCAGTGGCCTGTGTGGTGGCCATCATCACCATGCACGACGCCATGGCGTGCGCCATGAGACCGGCGAGCAGGCAAAGGTGCTGAACCAGATGATCGACCAGTGGATCGAGGTCAGCGAAAAGAACGCCCCGTTCCTGCAGAACATGCATCTGAAGGAAATGGTCGGCCATACTCCGCTGCAGGTGGTCGCAGGCTTTCTGGTGGGCCTTGTGGTCGGCCTGCTGTACCCGCTGGGCCTGTGAGACGTACGGAAACATTGCATGAAGGACGTGTGATTTGGTTATGGAATCGTTGCTGCTGGACAACATTGATCAACCCAGCGATCTGAAAAATCTGGACAAAGAACAGGTAAACAAGCTCTGTGCGGAGATCCGTCAGTTTTTGCTGCGGAATATCTCCCGCACAGGCGGTCATTTGGCGTCCAACCTCGGCGCAGTGGAGCTGACGGTAGCCCTGCACCGGGTGATGACGACGCCAATGGACAAAATCGTTTTTGACGTGGGGCATCAGCTATACGCACAAACTGCTCACCGGCCGACGCAGCGGCTTTGCAAAGCTGCGCCAGCTGGATGGCATTTCCGGTTTTCCGAACCCGAATGAGAGCGAGCACGATGCCTTTATTGCGGGGCACGGCAACACAGCGCTTTCGCTGTCCATCGGCATGGCCTGGGCCAAGAAGATCCGACATGAGCCGGGCTGGGTGGTTGCGGTCATCGGCGATGGTGCCTTTACCGGCGGCATGGTCTACGAGGGCATGAACAACATCGGCTCCTTGGACAATCTGCTCGTGATCCTGAATGACAACAAGATGTCCATTTCCCACAATGTGGGCGCGCTGGCGCGGTATCTGACCCACCTGCGCACGACGACGGCATATTTTGACGCCAAGAACAATGTGCGGAGCTTCCTCGACAGTGTCCCGGTGGTGGGCACCCCGCTGAAAAAAGCCCTGACCGAGGGTAAAACATTGCTCCGACGGGCAATGTACCACTCGACCATGTTTGAGGACATGGGATTCCAGTACATTGGGCCGGTGGATGGTCACAATGAGGAAGAACTGGAGCGGACCCTGCGCACCATCAGTCAGCGGCCCGGCCCGCACTTTCTGCATGTTGTGACCAAAAAGGGCAAAGGATATCAGCCGGCCGAGATGAACCCGGGCAACTACCACGGGGTATCGGCCTTTGACCCGGACGGAATGCCCGACCCGGAGGTGTCTCCCAAGGAATCGTTTTCGACGACCTTCGGGCAGGCGCTTGCGCGGGAAGCTGCACAGAACAGCCGCATCTGCGCCATTACCGCGGCCATGAAATATGGCACCGGGCTGCAGTTCTTTTCACACAGTGCGCCGGAGCGGTTCTTTGACGTGGGCATGGCAGAGCAGCACGCTGTGACCTTTGCGGCGGGTCTGGCCAGTCAGGGTATGCTGCCGGTGGTGTGCATTTACTCCACCTTCCTGCAGCGCTCTTACGATCAGATCCTGCACGATGTGAACCTGCTGCAGGAGAACGTCGTGTTCGCCATTGACCGCGCGGGTTTTGTTCCGGCAGACGGAGAAACGCATCAGGCGTTTACGACCCGGCTTTCCTGAGCCAGGTCGGTATGCCGCTCTATGCACCTTCCAATTATGCGGAGCTGACCTATTGGCTGCACGAGCTGCTGAAGGACGGCTGCAGAGGCCCCCGTGCGATCCGTTATCCGCGGGGCGGGGAAAATGCCCGTCTGGCGCAGTATGACTGCAGCGGGCAGGACTATGATTTCCTGCACAGAACCGAGGGTGCCCAGGCGGTGCTGATCAGCTATGCGGATGAAATGGATGATATTCTGACTGCATGTGAAAAACTTACGGAGCATCGTATCAATTGCGACGCACTTAAACTTGTAAAGCTGTTCCCCTTTACGGAAAAAATGATCGAAGCTGTGAAGGATTATAAAATCGTGCTATTTGCAGAAGAATGTGTGGAATGGGGCAGCATCGGGGAGCATCTGGCCTATTGCTGCAGCAGGCGGGCTGGAATGGAACCTTTCTGCACGCCGCTGTGCATACGGCCAATCTGCCCCATGCGACCGTTCCGCAGATCAAGCAGGTCACCGGGCTGGATGCCGACACCCTTGCACAGCAGGTGATGGATGCCTGGATGAAAGGAGAAAACATATCGTGAAAATTCGGTTGGATCAATATCTGGTTCAGCATGGTCTGATCCAGAGCCGTGAACGCGCCAAGGCCATGATCATGTCCGGTGTGGTGTTTGTCAACGAACAGAAGGTGGACAAGGCCGGTGAGATGATCAAGGAAGATGCCAAGGTGGAGGTGCGCGGGCACGACATCGGTTATGTCAGCCGCGGCGGCCTGAAGCTGGAAAAAGCCATGCAGTGTTTTCCGCTGACGCCCAAGGGCAAGGTGTGCATGGACATTGGTGCATCGACCGGCGGGTTTAACCGACTGCATGCTGCAGAACGGTGCGGTCAAGGTCTACGCAGTGGATGTGGGCTACGGCCAGCTGGCTGGAAGCTGCGCACCGATGAGCGCGTGATCAACATGGAGCGCACCAACATCCGCAGCGTTACGCCGGAGGCTCTGGATGAACCGATCGAGTTCTTCAGCGTGGACGTTTCCTTTATCTCGCTGCATCATATTTTTCCGGTGGCACAGGCCATCACCACGCCGGACGCCATGGGCGTCTGTCTGGTCAAGCCGCAGTTTGAAGCCGGGCGCGAAAAAGTGGGCAAGAACGGCGTGGTGCGTGACCCCGCCACCCACCGCGAAGTGCTGCACAATGCCATGGGCTATGCGGCTGCCAACGGATTTGCTGTGCGCGGGCTGGATTTCAGCCCGGTGAAAGGTCCGGAAGGCAACATCGAATATCTGATGTTCGTGCAGAAGAGCGAGGAGCCTGCGTGCTGGACGATGCGGCCGCCGAACAGGTCGTGGCTGCAAGCCATTCCACGCTGGACCGCTGAACGATACGGATACAGAACCAAAACAGGAGGCTTCGGCATGACCGTTTACATTTCTCCGAACCCTGGAAAGATCTCGGCCAGTGAGGTCGCTCTGCGTGCAGCGCAGATCCTGCAGAATCATGGTGCATCGGTGCTGATGTGCGAGGATCTGCGCACGGTCTGCAATGCGGCCGGCGTTGTATATCTGCCGCTGGAACAGTGTCTGGAACGTACGGACGTGATCCTGACCATCGGCGGAGACGGAACGATCCTGCATGAGGCGAATCTTTCGCTCAAGCATGCAAAGCCGATCCTGGGCATCAACCTGGGCCGCTGCGGTTTTCTGGCTACCTGCGAGGTCAGCGAGATGGAAAGCAAGCTGCCTGCCGTGGCGCGGGGCGAGTTCCAGCTGGACAACCGGATGCTGCTCTACGCCCATGTTCTGGGCCATGACGGCTGGGAAGGCCATGCACTGAACGACGTTGTCGTGACAAAAGGCCGCCTGCAGCAGGCCATTGATTTCAGCATTTACTGCGATGACATTCTGGTGGAGCATTACCGGGGTGATGGTGTGATCGTTGCGACGCGACCGGCTCTACTGCGTATTCGATGGCCGCAGGCGGGCCCATTCTGGATTCGCAGACCAAAGGCGTGGTCGTCACGCCGATCTGTCCCCACAGTCTTGCCAGTCCGGCCATGGTGTTTGCGCAGGAGCGCAAGCTGAACATCTGCGTCGGTCAGGTGGCCGACGGCGAGGTGTTCATCAGCTGTGACGGTGCAGCAGGATTCCCGCTCAAGGCGGGCGCAACGGCAGAAGTCCGGCTTTCGGATCAGGTGGTGCAGCTGATCACCTTCAGCAAGGCGGATCAATTCCAGGCCATCGACCAGAAATTGCGCAGCAGACGATAAAAGGAGATACGACGAACTATGGCACATGTCCGCAAAGAAGAAGCAAAAAGCAAGGGAGACCGCTTGCAGACCATTCTCCGTCTTGTGCAGGAGCATCCGATCAGTCGGCAGGAAGTGCTGCTGGACTATCTGCGCAAGGAAGGGTTTGATGTGACTCAGGCCACGATCTCGCGGGATATCCGGGAGCTGTGCCTGGTCAAGGCTGCCACTGCGGAGGGCTACCGCTATGTTTCCAGCCGGAACGAGAGCTTTAACCCCAAGACCCAGGGCCGGTTTGAGACGATCTTTCATGAGTCGGTGCTGGGGGTGGACTATGCAGGCCATGTGGTGCTGGTCAAGTGCTATTCCGGCATGGCCAATGCAGCCTGTGAGGTATTTGACGCATTGCAGTGGAAAAACGTGGTCGGCACCCTTTCGGGTGATGACACTTTTCTGATCGTTGCCCGCTCCGAGCGGGACGCCAAGACCATCTGCACGGAACTGACCCGGCACATCGGGTAAAACAAACGCGGGAGAGACGATAAACCATGTTAAGCTGCCTGCAAATTGAAAATGTCGCGGTCATCCAGAAGGCAGAAGTTCATTTTCAGCCGGGGCTGAACGTCCTCACCGGTGAGACTGGTGCGGGCAAGTCCATTCTGATCGACTCCATCAATGCGATCCTGGGCAATCGGACTTCCAAGGATCTTGTGCGCACAGGTGCGTCCAAAGCGGTGATCCGTGCGTCTTTTGCGCAGATCCCGGATGTGGTACTGGACAAACTGGAAGCGGCCGGTTATGAGCGCTCGGCAGAGCTGCTTCTGAGCCGTGAGATCACCGCCGAAGGAAAGAGCAGCTGCCGGATCAACGGCATGCCCACCACGGCGGCTGTGCTGCGGGAGCTGTGCGGAGGTCTGATCAATATCAATGGCCAGCACGACTCGGTGGGACTGCTGAATCCGGCACACCATCTGAGCATTCTGGACGATTATGCGCAGAACGCTAAACTCTATCAGGAGTATTATGTGCTGTACCGGAGCCTGGTCAAGGTCAAGAAGGAACTGGACGCCATGATCACCGACGAGGCGGAAAAGCAGCGACGGATCGACCTGCTGACCTATCAGGTCCAGGAAATCGAAGAAGCCGGACTGACCGCCGGCGAGGAGCAGACACTGGAAAGCCGCCGCAAGGTGCTGGCCAACGCGTCCACCATCCGGGACCGGGTGGCAAAGGCCCATGCGCTGCTGTCCGGGGACGATGACACCCCCGGCGCAGTGGATCTGCTGGGTGAAGCATCCAACGCCATGGATACGGCCGCCCAGCTGGACGAGTCACTTTCCGGGGTATCCGGCACGCTGATGGACCTGTACTATTCGGCCAAGGACGCAGCGGCAGAGCTGATTGACCGGCTGGATGCCTACGACACGAACGACGCCGAGCTGGATGAGATCGAACAGCGGCTGGATCTGTTGTACCGTCTCAAACGCAAGTACGGTGATACGGTGGAGGACATCATTGCCTTTGGACAGAAAGCACGGGAGGAACTGGAACAGATCCAGTTCTCGGAGCAGCGGCACGATCAGCTGCAGGCGGAAAAGCTGCGCCTGTATGGTCTGGCGCGCGAAAAGGCGGAGGCCTTGACCCAGACCCGTCTGAAAGCCTTTGACGAGCTGAATGCACGCATTACCGATACCTTGCAGTTCCTGAATATGCCGGGTGTGCGCATGACGCTGCACCACGCCCGTGGGCCGCTGGCAAGCCACGGACAGGACAGCGTGGAATTCTACATCTCCACGAACGCCGGTGAAGCCCCGAAACCGCTGGCCCGCATTGCCTCCGGCGGTGAGCTGAGCCGCATCACCCTTGCCATCAAAAATGCGCTGGCAGACCGGGATGCAGTGCCCACGGTGATCTACGATGAGATCGACAGCGGTGTTTCCGGCAAGGCCGCCGGACGGATCGGTGAGGTGCTGCGGCAGAGCGCACAGGGACATCAGATCCTGTGCATCACCCATACGGCACAGATCGCCGCACTGGCTGACTGCCACCTGCTGATCCGGAAAAATGTGACGAACGATCGCACTTATACCGAGATCCACCCGCTGGATACGGAGGGCCGCGTGGAAGCACTGGCCCGGTTGATCTCCGGCGATCATGTGACCGAGCTTTCCCGGGCAAATGCGCGGGAAATGCTGGGTACCGGCCGCCAGTAACAGGGGAGCGTTCCCGTCGGAATCCGGGGCTTGACAAGCCCGTGTTCTTGTGATAAAGTAAGTTTTGTTAATGGCGATGAAGGGAATAAGTACCCTGAAGTGTTCTGTCCAGAGAAACCCCGGTTGGTGCAAGGGGCCGCAGAACAGCAGGCGAATACCTCCCGGAGCTGCAGGCTGAATGCTGTCTGAGCTAGTAGGCTGTGCCGCGTGCGAGCGTTACAAACGCAGGAGTGTCTCTCTACTCTGGGGTGTGCACTCGTGAGGTCGTTTCTGTGAGGAAGCGGCAAACAGAGGTGGTACCGCGAAGA
>ENA-OQCF01000876-OQCF01000876.1-human-gut-metagenome-genome-assembly--contig:-NODE-876-length-10881-cov-2.650177_pt1 | contig 10881 bp, 13 predicted proteins | sample MGYA00242756_ERZ504573 | MGnify/ENA primary metagenome ERZ504573 (study PRJEB26092, sample SAMD00036240) | human gut metagenome | host: Homo sapiens | study: EMG produced TPA metagenomics assembly of...
TAGCCCAGCGCCTCCTGCTTGCTCTTGGAGTCGATAAGCCACTTGAGCTGGAAGTTTTTCAACGGCGCGAAAAAGGATAACGCCGCTGTAAAGAGCGCGAAGAGCATGAGCTTCACCCAGTGGTGTCGGAAGTAGTCGTTGACCGTTGCTTTTTTCATGTGCAGTATCCTCCGCAGAGTGCTATAAAACGAGATGGATCACAAGAAAGACCCATCCGACTTCCTTTTTGCGGGAGATCGGATGGGTCTTGATCTTATGGCCTTATGTAAGAGATGCTGTCAGCTTACAGCTGGGGGCCGGCAGAGACCAGAGCCTTGCCGTGCTCGTTGCCTCGTACTTTGCGAAGTTCTTGATGAAGCGGCCAGCCAGATCCTTGGCCTTCTCTTCCCACTGAGCGGCATCTGCGTAGGTGTCGCGGGTCGAGGATAGCGGGGTCAACGCCGGGCAGAGCGGTGGGGACCTCGAAATCGAAGTAGGGGATCTTCTTGGTGGGAGCCTCGTTGATGGCACCGCTCAGGATAGCGTCGATGATGCCGCGGGTATCCTTGATGGAGATGCGCTTGCCGGTGCCGTTCCAGCCGGTGTTGACCAGATAAGCCTTTGCGCCGCTCTTCTGCATCTTCTTGACCAGCTCCTCAGCGTACTTAGTGGGGTGCAGCTCCAGGAAGGCCTGACCGAAGCAGGCGGAGAAGGTGGGGGTGGGCTCGGTGATGCCGCGCTCGGTGCCGGCCAGCTTTGCGGTAAAGCCGGACAGGAAGTAGTACTGGGTCTGCTCCGGGGTCAGGATGGAGACCGGGGGCAGGACGCCGAATGCATCAGCAGACAGGAAGATGACATTCTTGGCTGCGGGTGCAGAAGAGATGGGGCGGACGATGTTCTGGATGTGGTCGATGGGGTAGGAGACGCGGGTGTTCTCGGTCACGCTCTTGTCGGCGAAATCGATGTGGCCTCAGCGTCCAGAGTGACGTTCTCCAGCAGAGCGTTGCGCTTGATGGCGTTGTAGATGTCGGGCTCAGAGTCCTTGTCCAGGTTGATGACCTTTGCGTAGCAGCCGCCCTCGAAGTTGAAGACGCCGTTGTCGTCCCAGCCGTGCTCGTCATCGCCGATGAGCAGACGCTTCGGGTCGGTGGACAGGGTGGTCTTGCCGGTGCCGGACAGACCGAAGAAGATGGCAGTGTTCTTGCCCTCCTTATCGGTGTTGGCAGAGCAGTGCATGGAAGCGATGCCCTTCAGCGGCAGGAAGTAGTTCATCATGGAGAACATACCCTTCTTCATCTCGCCGCCGTACCAGGTGTTGACGATGACCTGCTCCTTGCTGGTGATGTTGAACAGCACAGCAGTCTCGGAGTTCAGGCCCAGCTCCTTGTAGTTCTCGACCTTAGCCTTGGAAGCGTTGTAAACAACGAAATCAGGCTCGAAGTTCTCCAGCTCCTCAGCGGTGGGCTTGATGAACATATTGGTGACGAAATGTGCCTGCCAGGCCACTTCCATGATGAAGCGGACGGCCATGCGGGTGTCCTTGTTGGCGCCGCAGAAAGCATCCACGACGTACAGGCGCTTGTTGGAGAGCTCCTTCTTGGCGATCTCCTTCACAGCTTCCCAGGCTTCCTGAGAAGCGGGGTGGTTGTCGTTCTTGTACTCGTCGCTGGTCCACCACACGGTGTCCTTGGAGTTCTCATCCATGACGATGAACTTATCCTTGGGGGAGCGGCCGGTGTAGATACCGGTCATGACGTTGACAGCGCCCAGCTCGCTGACCTGGCCCTTCTCGTAGCCTTCCAGTTCGGGCTTGGTCTCCTCGTCGAACAGCTGCTCGTAAGAGGGATTGTACACGATCTCGGTCGTGCCGGTGATACCATACTTGCTCAGATCCAACTTTGCCATGATACTTATACCTCTTCTTTCGTTCAGGTCATCGTCCAGACACCAGCGGTAAGCTGCCCTCAGCCAAAAGGACACCGCAAAAGGACGATGAAAAGAAATACAGATGCGTATTCTCCTGTATATCATTATACATAAATCGGGGCTGAAATCAACCGGCGGAGCGGTTTTCTTCGGGTAAAAGCAACAAATCTTATTAAGAATCCGGGGTATTTGAGACGGTTTCGTAAAAATCTTGGTCCGTTTGCCTGCACAAATTAAAGATTTTATGCCAAAAACAAATCTTTGATAAAATTTTGTCGATTTGGGATACAAGGAGCGGAAATCAGGAGAGAAGAGGCTGCAATTTTGGGCCGCGAAAAAACGTATTATAAGTAGAGACACAAAATATTTGTGGATATTTTGCGATTTATCTGGAAAAAACGAACGACTTATGATATACTGAGCCAGTCTGACCCGCGGCCATGAGCCGCCAGCATGGAGAAATAACGACGATGAAGATGCTTTACATATTTCTTACCCGCTCCGGCACCCTGCTCTCGAACCTCGTGTACAGCCTGACCGGTGCGCAGTACACCCACATCTCCCTCGCCTTCGACGAGGACCTGAGCACCCTCTACAGCTCTACCCGCAAGAATGGCTACACCATGTTCCCCGCAGGTCCCAGCCGGGAGTACCTGAACCGGGGCGTGTTCCTCATGCGGGGGAACATCCCCTGCGCCCTCTACGCGCTGGAAGTGACGGATGAGCCTACACCCGCGCCAAGCGCCGCACCCAGCACATGATGCACCACGGGGAGCTCTACCGCTTCAATTCGCTGGGTCTGCTGCTCTGCTGGATGCATATCCGCTGGCAGCGCCGTCGGCATTATTTCTGCTCCCAGTTCGTCAGTGAGGTGCTCCAGAAGAGCGGTGCGCTGGAGCTGCCAAAGCCCAGCACCCTCATGCACCCCAGCGATTACGCCGAGCTGCCCGAGCTGCGCTGCCTCTACCGCGGTACGCTGGCCGGCCTGCCCCAGCGCCAGAGCATGGAGCTGGGCGAGGTGGAGAGCGTCATGGGCCTTTACCTGAACGTCCTTCTGGGGGCTGTGAAGGGCAGAGTGCATCGGCTGTTCTGATTCTTTGAAAAAATTTGCTGAAAAATTGAAAATGCCTGTTGACAAAGCGGGTGCGCTGTGCTAAAATAATCGAGTCGGGAACAACACCCGATGCAATGGTAGTATGGCCCGTTGGTCAAGCGGTTAAGACAGAGGCCTCTCACGCCTTTAACATCGGTTCGATTCCGGTACGGGTCACCATTTTAGTAGTAAAACGCTCTGCGCCGTTTTATATAGATGCCTCTTTAGCTCAGTCGGTTAGAGCACCTGACTGTTAATCAGGGTGTCGCCTGTTCGAGTCAGGCAAGAGGCGCCAGTAAAGCGATGGAAGTTTTCCATCGCTTTTTCTTTTTTATCCGTTCCGGTGCGGCTTTTGTTGACAGGGAAAGCGGCGGGGGATATACTTATAAAAAATGAACCTCTCAGGCCGCCTGCGCGTCCAGCTCTCCGGATAGGAGAGCCCTTGGCAAAACCGAAAACTTACCCTTTTCGCCAGAGCCTCCCCTATCAGGGAGGCGGCACAGCGTCAGCTGTGACGGAGAGGTTGAGGAAAAATGCGCCTGATGAAAAAGGAGAAAAGTATGAAACAGATCATTCTGACGGGCGACCGCCCGACGGGCCGGCTCCATGTCGGCCACTATGTCGGCTCTCTGAAGGAGCGTGTCCGGCTGCAGAACTCGGGCAAGTTCGACGAGATCTATATCATGATCGCTGACGCACAGGCCCTTACCGACAACGCCGACAACCCGGAAAAGGTGCGCCAGAACGTCCTGCAGGTCGCTCTGGACTATCTGGCCGTGGGCATCGACCCCGCAAGGCACACATCTTCATCCAGTCCATGGTGCCGGAGCTGACCGAGCTGAGCTTCTATTATATGAACCTCGTCACCGTCTCCCGCCTGCAGCGCAACCCCACCGTCAAGGCAGAGATCCAGCAGAAGAACTTCGAGTCCAGCATCCCGGTGGGCTTCTTCACTTACCCCATCAGCCAGGCTGCGGACATCACCGCCTTCAAGGCCACTACCGTCCCCGCAGGTGAGGACCAGCGCCCCATGATCGAGCAGTGCTGCGAGATCGTCCATAAGTTCAACGCCGTCTACGGTGAGACTCTGGTGGAGCCGGAGATCGTTCTGCCCCAGAACAGCGCCTGCCTGCGCCTGCCCGGCACCGACGGCAAGGCCAAGATGAGCAAGAGCCTCGGCAACTGCATCTACCTCTCCGATGAGCCCGAGGACATCAAGAAGAAGATCATGTCCATGTACACCGACCCGAATCACCTGCGCGTGCAGGACCCCGGCAAGGTGGAGGGCAACCCCGTCTTCATCTATCTGGATGCATTCAGCCGCCCGGAGCACTTTGCCGAGTTCCTGCCCGAGTACCAGAACCTCGACGAGCTGAAGGCACACTATCAGCGCGGCGGTCTGGGCGATGTGAAGGTGAAGAAGTTCCTGAACAGCGTCATGCAGGCCGAGCTGGAGCCCATCCGCAACCGCCGCAAGGAGTGGGAGCAGCGCCTGCCCGAGGTCGTGGAAATTCTGAAGGAAGGCAGCGCTGTGGCCGAAAAGACCGCCGCCGCCACCCTCGCTGAAGTGCGCAAGTCCATGAAAATTGATTACTTCACGGATGATAACCTGTTGAAATAACAAAGCGTAAACGAAAATGCCCTTGCAGAACGCTAAAATAGCTTCGGCAGGGGCATTTTTCATAAGAATTGCGAGCCGGTGACGAGAGAATGACTGGATATAAAAAGTATTTCGACGCGTATTGTAGGGAGCATGGGCTGAATCTGTATTTGTCCTTTGAGATGCCTGCCGGATACAAAACAGCAAAGGGAACATTTGACGCTTCCAGCAGGACTGTGTTTATAAATGCAGAGGGGCTGGACAAAGAGCCTGAGTACGAAAGAATGTTCTATCTTTTTCATGAGCTGCGGCACGCATCCCAGTATCTTGAACCGGAGCGATTTAATGAGACGATAAATCGAAGCGTTCAGTATATCATCATGTTCGACGGGACTTGCTATAAACTGGTGGAAAATCATTATCTGAAATGTAAATTAGAAGGTAGCGAAGGATATTTTACAAGCCTGTATCTCGGACAACCGCATGAATCGATGCGAATACATTTGCCTATGAGCAGACCCGAAAAATCTGCGGGGATTCGGCAGGACTAAAAGAGCTGTTTGATTTCTGGATGCCGCGTCAGGCGATTCTGAACGGTACATATGATAGGATTTTTTCGCTGATTGACGAGAAAAGCAAAGGGATGACCTGATTTCAAGGCACAAAAATGCCGCTCTCCTATCAAGGGAAGAGCGGCATTTGTTATTTCCTTAAATCTTCAAAAAGTTCATCCAAATCGGTGTAGTGCTTTACGTTGGGGTCCTTCGCAATGCGTTCAGCCTCCAACATGGCGGCAATCGTTTCCTCATTCGGACGCTCGACTTCATCAATATAATCAGGAATCATATCACTTACAGGCTGCGGTTCTTGATCTCGGAAGTGACCTTTGCGATGAACTCGTCCACTTCCATCGTGGTGGTCTCGCCCTTGCGGTCACGGACAGAGACGTTGCCGGCCTCGGCTTCCTTGGCGCCCAGGACCAGCATATAAGGCACGCGGTCCACCTGCTGTGCAGCGCGGATCTTGTAGCCGATCTTCTGGTTGTCGTCGTCCAGAGCCACACGGATACCGGCCTCCACCAGCTTCTCGGTGATGGCCTCGGAATACTCGAGGGTCTTCTCGGAGACGGGCAGGACCTTGACCTGAACAGGAGCCAGCCAGGTGGGGAACTTGCCCTTGGTCTCCTCGATGAGGTAGGCCATGAAGCGGTCGAGAGAACCGAGGATCGCACGGTGCAGGACAACGGGGGTCTTCTCGGTGCCGTCCTTGTCCACATAGGTCAGGTGGAACTTTGCGGGCAGGCAGAAGTCCAGCTGGCAGGTGGACAGGGTGTACTCAGCGCCGACAGCGGGCTTGACGTTGACGTCCAGCTTGGGGCCGTAGAAAGCAGCCTCGCCGATCTCCTCGGTGAAGTGGATGCCCAGCTCGGTCAGGACCTCGCGCAGAGCGTTCTCAGCGTGGTTCCACATCGCGTCGTCGTCGTGATACTTCTTCTTATCGGCGGGGTCACGCAGGGACAGAACGCAGCGGTAGTCGGTGATGTTGAAATCCTTGTAGGTCTCGAAGATGAGGTTGCAGACATCAGCGACTTCGCTCTTGATCTGCTCCGGAGTGCAGAACAGGTGAGCGTCGTTCTGGCAGAAGTGACGGCCGCGCTCGATGCCCTTCAGGGTGCCGGAGGACTCATAGCGGAAGTCGTGTGCGATCTCGCCGATGCGCATGGGCAGGTCGCGGTAGGAGTGGGGACGGTTTGCGTAGATCATCATGTGATGGGGGCAGTTCATCGGGCGCAGGACGTAGCTCTCGCCTCCATCTCCATGGCGGGGAACATATTCTCGCGGTAGTGGTCCCAGTGGCCGGAGGTCTTGTACAGGTTCACGGTGCCGATGCAGGGAGTCATAACGTGCAGATAGCCGCGGGCACGCTCCTTCTCCTTGATATAGTTCTCCAGCTCCTGCCAGACAGTGTAGCCTGCGGGCAGGAACATGGGCAGACCGCGGCCAACCAGGTCGTCGGTCATGAACAGGCCCATCTCCTTGCCGATCTTGCGGTGGTCGCGCTCACGGGCCTCCTGCTGCTCCTTCTCCCAGGCGTCCAGCTCCTCCTGATTGTGGAAAGCCACGCCGTTGATACGGGTCAGCATCTTGTTCTCTTTGTCGTTCTTCCAGTATGCGCCGGACTGCTGGGTGATCTTGAAGGCCTTCAGAGCCTTGGTGTAGGTCAGGTGAGGTCCGATGCACATATCGACGTACTCGCCCTGCTGGAAGAAGCTGAACTCGGTCTCGTCGGCCAGGTCAGCCATGTGCTCGACCTTATAGTTCTCGTGGCGCTCTTCCATCAGCTTGACAGCCTCTGCGCGGGGCAGGATGAAGGGCTTGATGGCCAGATTCTCTTTGGTGATCTTGCGCATCTCCTTCTCGATGTTGGCCAGATCCTCGTCGGTCAGCTTGGTGTCGCCGAGGTCAACGTCGTAGTAGAAGCCGTTCTCGGTGGCGGGGCCGAAGGCGAAGTCAGCCTCCGGGTAGAGGCGCTTGATGGCCTGAGCCATGACGTGGGCTGCGGTGTGACGGATGACGTGCAGTTCCTGGTCCTGCGGGCACTCGTCCACATGACCGTCCTTATAGATGATCTTCATGGTGTTACTCCTTCTTGACATGAAAAATGCGTTTGGTATAACAAAAAAGACGCTTCACCCCGCATTTGCTCTACGGGATGAAGCGCCTTTGAAAGATCCAACTGCGTTCCACGGTTCCACCCGAATTGCGTGCTGCTGCACGCCACTCGCTGTGCTGTAACGGGCGCACCCGCAGAGGTTCTCCTCTGCACTCTGCGGTGGTAGAAGTCCGGCACATGGCAGGCTGCTTGCAGCGCGTCCTTCCGGACGGCAGCCCTCTCTGCGGCATGGAGAACGGGACTTCGGTTTGTCCGCATCATCGTTTTGGGACATTTGATTTTGACGCACCGGCGGCAGAAAACCTGCGCACACTGCGCATCACAGGATGAAACTACAGATGATTGTAGCACGGGGCGCAGAAAAAATCAAGGGCTGTGCGCTGGAAAATGAAAGAGAATCAGTGGTGCAGCCGCTTCCCCCAGCTCTCCGTATACTCCGACAGCAGCTTCTCCGTCACAAAGAGCTGGCTGCTGTAGAGGCCGTGGGTGCCGGAGAGCATATAACAGACGCCGCAGCCAGTGCGATCAGCTCCAGCCCACGCCGCCGAACAGCTCATAGGCCAGCAGGATGGAGGGGATAAGCGTATTGGTCGCGCCGCAGAACACCGAGACGAGGCCCACGGCGGCGGACGAACCCGGCGGGCAGGCCCAGCAGCGGCCGAATGCACAGCCGAAGGTCGCACCGATGTAGAAGCTGGGGACGACCTCGCCGCCCTTGAAGCCCGCCGAGAGGGTCAGGGCGGTCAGCAGTATCTTGCAGATAAAGTCCCACGGCAGGGCCTGTCCCTGCTCCACGGCGGCAGTGATGACGCCCATGCCCGCGCCGTTGTAGCGGCCCACGCCCATCAGGTAGGAGAGGGCCACCACGGCAGCACCGCCCACGACGGCACGCACCCAGGGGTTCGGCAGACGGCGGGGCATTTCGTGCTCCATGGTGTGGAGAAGCCAGCAGAATGCCCGGCTACCAGCGCACAGGCAACGCCCAGCACAGCCACCAGCAGAGTAGAATCAATGGAAAGCGCCGGTGCGGTCAGCTCAAAATGGGTAGGAGAGATGCCGCAGGCCAGCGAGACGCCGTAGGCGATGAGGGCAGCGGCGAAGCGGGGACAAAGGCCACCGAGAACGCGAGACCCACATCCTCCACCATGATGCCGAAGAGGGTCGCCGCCAGCGGCGTGCCAAACAGCGCCGAGAAAAACGCCGCCATGCCGCAGGCCGTGGCCGTGCGGCGGTCGTGGTCGGAGAAGCGGAAGAGCTTTGCGATGTTGTAGCCGATGCTTCCGCCATCTGCAAAGCCGCACCCTCACGCCCGGCCGAGCCGCCGCAGAGGTGGGTGAGCACCGTGCCGAAGAAGATGGCCGGCACCAGAAGCGGGCTGACGCTCTCGCCGCTGTGGACGGCGCGGATGACGTTGTTCGTCCCCATCCCCTCGCAGCCCGTCACCTTATAAAGTGCCACGATGGCAAGACCTGCCACCGGCAGCAGCCAGAGCAGCCAGCATGTGCTCGGCCCGCCACTCGGTGACGTGCTCCACGGCCAGGTGGAACGCTGTGCCGACAGCACCGCAGACGAGGCCGGTGGGGAACGGCCAGCAGCAGCCAGCGGGCCAGGATAGCCGCGACGGCCCGGAAGGAATAAAGCTCCTTTTTCAAAAATTCTTTCATGATAACACTCCTGTGTTTTTTATATCCTGCCCACAAAGATAGCACGACGGACGGGCGCTGTCAAGAAACGCCAAAGCCCCACTCCCTTGTGCGAAGGAGCGGGGCTTTGAGCTGTGTTTGGAATTATCAGAAAAAAGGAAAAAGGAGAACAATATATCCACGCCGTCTCGGCGGGATAGCGATGAGATCAGGGGGACGCTTACTCCACGTCCTGCAGGGCGGCAAAGTCCTCTTCGCCGGTGCGGATCTTGACCACGCGGGTCACGTTGTAGACGAAGATCTTGCCGTCGCCGATGTGGCCGGTGTAAAGTGCCTTCTTGGCGGCCTCCACCACGGAATCGACCGAGATCTTGGAGACGATGACCTCGACCTTGATCTTCGGCAGGAGGGTGCTGTCCACAGGCACACCACGGTATTTTTCAGTGGTGCCTTTCTGGATGCCGCAGCCCATGACCTGCGTGACCGTCATGCCGGTGACGCCCAGATCGTTGAGGGCGCTCTTGAGCTGGTCGAACTTGGAAAGCTTTGCAATGATGGACACTTTGTGCATCCCGGTGTCGTAGATGCCGTCGTGGATGACAGCGGGCTCACGCACCACAGGCACAGCGGCGTCCATCTGCTTTGCAGAAGCTTTGGAAGCGTCGTCCTCGCCGAGGTCGGTGTTCTCGTTGGGGACCATGGCGGCAGAGTTTGCATCGGAGATGGCGAAACCGGCGTAAGCGGAAGCCAGACCGTGCTCGTGGATGTCCAGACCGTCGATCTCCACCTCAGCGGGAACGCGGAGGCCGATGGTCTTGTCGATGACTTTGAAGATGACGAACATGACGGCCAGAACATAGGCGTCCACCACGATGAGGCCCAGAAGCTGGATGCCCAGCTGGCTCAGACCGCCGCCGTAGAACAGGCCCTTGCCGACACCGTTGCCGCCGTCGGAGAAGAGACCCACGGCAATGGTACCCCAGACGCCGTTTGCAAAGTGGACGGAGACAGCGCCCACGGGGTCATCGATCTTCGCAATATTATCGAAGAACTCGACGCTCAGCACCACGAGAATGCCGGCGACGAAGCCGATGATGAAAGCACCAAAGGGCGAAACGGTGTCGCAGCCTGCGGTGATGGCCACCAGACCAGCCAGAGAGCCGTTGAGCGTCATGGAGACGTCGGGCTTGCCGTAGCGCTTCCAGGTAAAGAGCATGGTCACGCAGGTAGAAACTGCTGCCGCAAGGTTGGTGTTGAAGCAGACCAGACCGGTCAGGGTCATGGTCTCATCGGTGGAAAGGCTCAGGAAGAGCCGCCGTTGAAGCCGAACCAGCAGAACCACAGGATGAACACGCCCAGTGCACCGGCGGTCAGGTTGTGGCCGGGGATGGCGTGGGGCCTGCCGTCCTTGTCGTACTTGCCGATGCGGGGACCCAGCAGGGCCGCGCCCAGCATGGCGATGACGCCGCCGACGTTGTGGACTGCTGCAGAACCGGCAAAGTCGTGGAAGCCCATGCTCTGGAGCCAGCCGCCGCCCCACATCCAGTGGCCGCAGATGGGGTAGACCACCAGCGAAATGGCTGCGGAGTAGACGCAGTAGGCTTTGAAGTTGGTGCGCTCGGCCATGGAGCCGGAGACGATGGTGGCTGCCGTTGCGCAGAAGACAGTCTGGAACACGATGTACACCCACAGCGGGATGTCGAGGCCCAGATGAGAATAATCACCCTGAATGAAGGGGTCGAACCCGCCGATGAGAGCGCCGGTGCCGCCGAACATCAGGCCGAAGCCGATGAGCCAGTAGCAGGGCGTGCCGATACAAAAGTCCATCATATTTTTCATGAGGATATTGCCGGTGTTCTTGGCGCGGGTGAAGCCTGCCTCGCAGAGCGCGAAGCCGGCCTGACATGAAGTAGACGAGGAACGCTCCCACGAGCGTCCAACAGGTGTTGACGGAGCTGAACCATGAC
>ENA-OQCF01000877-OQCF01000877.1-human-gut-metagenome-genome-assembly--contig:-NODE-877-length-10874-cov-1.862287_pt1 | contig 10874 bp, 14 predicted proteins | sample MGYA00242756_ERZ504573 | MGnify/ENA primary metagenome ERZ504573 (study PRJEB26092, sample SAMD00036240) | human gut metagenome | host: Homo sapiens | study: EMG produced TPA metagenomics assembly of...
TCAACGCTTCCTTTTGAACTGAGCAGCATCGGCTTGCGATGTCTTTTTACTTCTTCTTTGGGAGCAGGAGGCCGCGAGTTCGAGTCTCGCCACTCCGACCACAAGAAAAGCCACGATGAAACGTCACAATATGAACGTTCGTCGTGACTTTTCCTACTGCTTTTCCTTAGAAGAAGGATTCATCCTCTGTCTCATTGGTTTCCAGATTTACCCTGCGCAGATAGCTGCGGCTTTCCTCCAGAATTTCCTCCAGTCGCTCATCGGACAATTCTTCCTCACACAAGACGTTCATCATGAATGTCATGTTGACGCCGCTGACCAGACGCGTGTTCGGCTTCTGGAGATATGGATACATTGCCTGATTGACGCTGCTCCATACAGATCGCTGCAAAGCAGGACTTGATCCTCAGCAGAAACGGTTTTGTAGAAATCATCCAGATGCTCCTGCACGGTATCGTTGTCTACATAGGCATCAAAAACCGTCAGATTTTGTTGCGGTCCCAGAAGGATCTCGCAGGAACTCCTGATGCCGCTGGCAAAGCGGCCATGAGAGGACAGAAAAATCTTTAACATGAATCGGCATTCCTTTCTTCCGTACTGTCGGAGACGATCCGAAAGCATTTTTTACTTTTGAAACGGAACAGACACACAAAACCTTGATGATCCAGTCCAGTTTCATGCAGACGTATACGACAAATGCCGGCAACTTCAAGACAACAACCGGTGAGCCATCCAAGTGGAATGGAAATCAGCCAAAGAAACGTGGCATCAATCATCATGCAGAACCGTGTGTCTCCACCGCCCCGCAGGATACCCTTTGTCAGCACGGACTGCAGTGCCTGAAATACAATGATAAAGCTGATCGCGTCCAGGAGCTGCATGGCAATGTCATGTGTTTCAGCGGAAAGGTTGTAGGCATTGACCACAAACGGCCCGATGATCATTAAAATGAGGCTGGTTCCCAGGCCAAACAACACGGTCAAGATGATCATGGTTGTGCTTTCCCGGTAAGCCTTGTCCAATTTGCCGCTTCCCACATTGTTTCCGGTGATCACGGCCGCGGCCTGTCCGATGCTTGTGTCATGACTGTGCAAAGGCGCTGGATCATGGCAACGATGGAATTGGCTGCTACAAACGATGTTCCGATGTGGCCGATGATGACCGAGACCATGCTGTTGCCGATACCCAGAAGCATGTCAGAGCACAGAACCGGAATGCAGTATTTGCAGTATGTACCCAGCAGATCTCCGACCGGCATCCAAAGATCCCGGATGCGGAAGCGCAACTGTTTTTCCTGGAAGAAGAAGTGTCCGCCGATCACGATCAGCTCAAACAGACGGGCAAGAACGGTTCCGATTGCGGCACCGGCAATCTGCATCTGTGGCACACCAAAGTGACCAAAAATAAAGACCCAGTTAAAAAAGATGTTGACGAAGAAACTGCCAATCGATGCGTAGAGCGGGATCTTTACATCATGAATAGACCGCAGAATCAAGGTCAGGGTCATTGTGATGGCCATCATTACAAAAGAAGCTGTGCTGTACCGGAGATAAATTGCACCCTTTTCGATCACAGCAGTGTCGGCTGTATAGATCCGGAGAAGCTCCTCCGGGAAAAACAACGAGATCACCATGCAGACGACGGCCACAGAGAGAATTACACGCAGCATGATCGCAACCGTCTTTTTCACATTGTTGTAGTCGCCTTTGCCATAAAACTGCGCACTGAGAACGGATGCACCGCCACCGACGCCCATACAGGCGATCTGGAACAGGTTGATAAAATCATTTGCCAGCGAAGAACCGGAAAGCTGTATCTCACCAAAGCTGCCAAGCATCACAGTGTCCATAATGTTCACGCCCACCGTGATCATATTCTGGATGATCACAGGAAGTGCAAGCATCAGCATCAGCCTGTAAAAGCCTGGTTCCTTTACCAATAGTGTCTTTTTTTCCATTTTGTCATCATATGCTCCATTTTTTCCAGTGGCGCATATCCTTTTATGCGTTTTAAGCGCAGATGCGCGGTGGTTTATTTCGCGTGCTCTGCCAGATACTGATCAAAGCTGATCAGCTCAATGCCGTTTGCCATGACCCATTCCTTGATCTTCGGCGAGCAGAGCGCTTCGAGTTCTCTGCCGCGGATGACGGAAAAAGTCGACATGTTTTGCAATTCACCATCGCAGTAACCGCAGTGGGTTGCAAGCATCGCATACGGTGCATTGAAGTCGAACTCACAGCCGCCAGAAAGAATATGCCCGATGACATCCGTTGCACCCTGTTCAGCCAGACCGTAAGATGGCTTGCGGTCATTCGGGTCGACCTTCATGTTTTTATAGTACCAGCGTGTGCCGACCGGCAGATCCTTCAGACCAAAGCAGTTCAGCAGTACGCCATATTCCTCTGCAATATCCACCATGGCCTGCTCGACTTCCGGTGTGGAAAGCGAATGCCCTGCAAAGTAGCACGGCTTGCGGCCCACAATTTCGATGAAATTTTCGACCTGCTGTTTCATTTCACGGTAGATCTGGTCGTAAGGAATCTCATACAGATTTTCCAGTTTGCGGCGGGTCGAAGAAATAAAAATGCCGTTTTCATCCACCAGTGCAGGGATGTCCTTCGGGTCGCTGGCGGGCAGCCCGGACACAAGATTCAGGTCCTGACCAACCGAAACATGCGGATACTTTTTCAACTCGTTCACCGCATAGCGGGCCTGTGCAGCATTGTTTGTCATCAGGCCCACATCGGTCAGAATCCCGCAGCGGCTGCGCGCAGGCAGCCGTCGGTGATGCTGTCGGTCATGGCATAATCGGCGCCTCGTACAATCAGTTTCATCTGTTTCTCCTTTCTTATTTCAGGTCACGGTATGTGATCAGCTCAACGTTGTTGCGGAGGATCCAGTTCTTCACAAAGTCCGAGGTGAATACTTCGTGATCTTTGCAGCGGATGACCGAATAGGTCGTGTAACGGAACAGATCTGCATCCACAAAGCCGACATGACCGCCCAAAAGGACGTATTCGTGCCCCAGTGCCTCATCCAGATGTTCCCGGACATACGCCAGTGCATCGGTTTCCAGCTGCTTTTCCACCGTGAAAGGCTTGGTATTGTAACCGTTGGCAGCCCAGTACATATTCACCTTTTTGTGGCAGTCTGCGCTGTACGGAATGCCGCTTTCTTCCGACAGGGTCCGGATCGCCCGGATATAGGCCGGGCTGCTGCGGCTGATGGAGTGTCCGTGCAGATATTCCGGCGGCTGCCCTGCAAGACGGACAAAGTGCTTCAGCTGTGCCCGCAGTTCGGTCAGCACCTGTTCGTAGGGCCACAACTCTTCCTTACCAAGGCGCGGATCTGCCATTTTGACGGTGGAACGGATAAAATGTCCGTACTGATCCACCAGATCCGGGAGCAGTTCCGGGTCAGAGACCGGATCTCCGGAGACAATATTGAAGTCGATGCCAAAGCACACCTGCGATAATCTTGGATAAAGGATGCGGCGTGCTCGCTTTCCGGCATATTTACAAACAACCCGGTATTCCGGACGACACCGTTTTCAATTGCATCCAGAATGCCACAGGTCACACCACGGGTAAATCCGTAGTCGTCCGATTGCGTCAGCAGTTTCATTTCGACCTCTCCCTTCTCAACATAAAAAACAGGGAAGGAAGGTGCTTTGCGAGCCTTCCTTCCCCGTCACGATTTTACAGAATACCAACCAGCGAGAGCAGAATGCATCCACCCATAATGATGAAGATCAGTTTGACTGGGGTCAGGCCCTTCTGCAGAGCTTATAGCTGCCCCACCAGAGAACAAGGCTGAGCAGACAGGCATCACATTGTCCAGAATGCCCTGAATGTTGATTTCTGCGCCGTTGACCACCGGTGCCAGAGCAATGTTGATCTTGATATTGGAAGCAATCAGAACACCGACCATCATGGCACCCAGAATGCCGGCAACTTCCATCAGCATAGAAATAATGCCGGATTCCGAAGCCTGATCGATCAAAGAGGTGCCGGTGCGGTAACCGGTCATAAACAGCACATACTTGAGTGCAAGAAGACCGAAGCCGAACAGTGCTACAAACAGCAGTGGTCCAAGAAGATTGCCGTCGGCTGCAATTCCGATGGCGATGCCGGCTACGATAACACGGACACAGTTGAAGAAGAACGAGTCACCAATACCGGCCAGGGGGCCCATCAGGGATGCAATGACACTGGTGATCGTGCCGGGTTCCACGTTGCCCTTTTCTGCGCGTTCCTTTTCCATTGCACAGGCAATGCCTGCCAACAGACCATACATGGTCTGGTTTGTGTTGATGTACTCTGAAGCGTGGCGGGTAAGCGCTTCTTTTTTGGCTTCGTCATCCTGATAATATTTTTCAATAACCGGTGCCGTGGACAGCACCATGGCACGTCCCTGACCAACCACATTGCTGGTGGTGCGCATGCAGGACAGAGAGCCCCAATAGCATTTGTTCAGGATCTTTTTTTCTTCCGGCGAAATTCGTATTCTGCTTATTAGGCATAGAAATCGTCACCTCCAACCGTATTTTCAACCTGCTTCAGAGCACGAGAACGATCAAAGACCATGTAGGCACAGACAAAGCCGAGGATTGCCACGGAGAGCACCGGCATTGCCAGATATTTGGTCAGAACAAAGCCAACCAGAACGAACGGTACGGTGTACTTCGAGAAAATGGCCTGGGTCGTCAGCGCTAGGCCGACGACCACCAGCATGCCGCCGGATGCCGACAGACCATTCATCAGCCAGGCGGGGATCGCATCGAATGTGGTCGTGATCACGGTGGATCCGAAGTAGCAGCACAGGAAGATGACGGCAGTATCCAGCAGGTGCTGGAGCACGATGGCCTGGAACCAGACCAGACGGTTGTACTTTTTGACATCGCCCTGCTTGGCGGCGTTCATCAGGGGCACTTCCATCAGGTTGCCAACCATTGTGGTGACCGGCATCAGGCCAAGCACAGAGCACCGATCGGAACTGCGATTGCAATGCCCTCCTCCATGGAGATCCCGGACAGGATCGCGAGGCCCACGCCAACTGCCGTACCCGAACGATAATCGGCTGCGAGAGAGCCGCCGATGCCGGAAATGCCCATATAAACAGCTTCCAGCGAGGCACCCATTATAACGCCGGTCTTCAGGTCACCGCAGAGCAGACCGATCACTGTGCCCAGCACGATCGGGCGGGTCATGGTCTGCCATCCCAGAATGCCGTCAATCAGCCATGTGATCCAGTAAGCAAACGCTACAAGCAATGCAGGAACTAACATACTGTGTTTCCTCCTTTTTTATTTCCATTCAGCCTTTTCCGGCTGCTGCAACAAAGGCCTTCAGGGACGTTTTTTCGGTCGAGGGCAGGCTTTGGACATAAGCGTCCGCGACACGTTCGCTGATCTCCTTCAATGCACCAAGATCGTCCCGATCCAACTGCACATACATAGAAACGTTTGCGGTATGTTCTGCCTTGCGGTTGTGGTAATTACCCAAGTTGACATTTTTCAGTCCCAGCGCCGAAACCAGTTTCAGCGCATCCTTGGGGTTGTCCGTCAGCAAAAAAATCTTCATGCGTTCTGCGCGCGGATCCTGCAGAAGTCCGATCACCTCGTCCACGCTGCGAACATGGGTCTTTTTGCCCGGCGGCGCTGCAATCAGCAGCATTTTCTTTTTGAGCGGGTTCTGGGCCGCTTCGTCGCTTGCACATACGATGGTGTCGATGTCCAATGCCTTTGACCAGCTGGTTGCAACCTGACCATGGATCAGACGTTCATCAATTCTGAGCAAAGCAATCATTGTGTGTCCTCCTTTTTTGATGTGGATCACTTTCCGGAAAAGTTTCTGAGTGTATTATAACAAGTCTGCCACAGACTTTCCTTGTCTGATTTTTTCGAGCACTTTACATAAAAAATTGCATCATTGTACAAATTTGACAAGCTCATATGCCTGCTTTTGACAAAGTGCACAAAAAACACCACACAGGATCCCACGCTCCCTCAGAGAGAGCAGGAATTCTATGCGGTGTTGTCGTTTTTTCAAAAGGGCAGCATCATTTGAGCAGCCGGTTGATCTGATTGTTCAGCGTTTCCGGGCAGGGGCAGCTGGTAAGCGTAGCCCAGAACAGCGGGTCCTGTATCAGCTCGTAGAGCAGCAAATTGATGATCCGGATGTTTTGGGCATTTACACGTCCGGAAAGCAGCAGATAACGGGAGACTCGCTTGTCACCGACCCGGAGCCGACTTTTCAATTTCCCGAACTGCAGCAGACTGTGTGGCGCCGTCTGTTGCGTGAGAAGCAGAACCAGACAGTCATTCACACAGATCGTTTTCTTCTGGATTTCTTCCACCGTGAAAGCAGCAACGGGAAAGGCACGGCTCTCTGCCAGAAGCTCTTCGGCCCACCCATCACTCAGCTTCAGCTCCTGGGTGCGGATATCTTCTTTTTTTCAGGTCGTTTTCCAAACAGGTCCCGTAGCATCTGAAGATAGGCATTGATGTTGTTGAGATCGTTCCGGATCTCTGCATATGAAAGAAACAGCGGATCGTTGGACAGGCGTTCATCGCACAGGATCAGATCATACTTTTTCCGAGCCTCCGGGATGTTTTCCAGCATGTCAACATAGGTACAGCATTCCACCGAGCTGTAATACCGCGGGTTCAGCTTTGCAAGGAGAAGGTTCCGGATCATTTCGGGAGCATAAATGTCGGAACGGGCGGTGATCCCGATGCGGAGCCGCGGCGCAGCATAATCCATTCCCTGAATATAAAAGGCAATCAGTTCACACAGCGGAGCACAGCAGATTCCGGCCGCCTCGTTTCCATAGCGTTCCGCAAGGAGCTGCTGGATGTTCTGGTAGAGAAGCATCACCAGCGGATAGTCTGAGATCATCTGTGCCCGGCTTTCAGAGTGCCCTGCATGTTCGGACAGCAAACCCATCTGATGGTGAATGACCAGGCGGTAGAGCGTTGTCCGGAGAATGGAACTGTACAGGCCGGTGATGGAGAAGCCGTAACTTCGCAGCAGATAGCCATCCACCACGCGGTACAGGTCGTTGGCTTCCTCGGGAAAGGTTGCTTCCACAAAGGCGCAGAACTCCTCCGGTTCGTCATACATTTCAAACAACATCATGGCAACCGATAAAATCTCCTGTTCGGAAAATGCTTCCCCGTCAAAACAGGACCGGGTAATATCCGCACTGATCTTCATCAGCCGTTCGGAGCTGCGGACATAGCCGATGATGGCCGGATGGATGTTTTCAAAACCGGAAAACATCCTTCCCTGCCGGATGCGCAGGTGCTGGAAGAAGATATAATACGTCAGCCGCCGGACCTGTGCCTGGGAATAATTGCAGCTATTATGCAGCAGCGCTTCATACACTTTCTCCCGAAGCACGGGGTAGTGCGGATTGCTGAGCCCTTCCGCGATCTCAGGATAATCTTCTTCCGGAATAACGTTCACGTCCAGCAGACTATAGATCGCCATCAGACAGCGCCGGATGTTCCATTCGTTGCCCATAGGGTACACTCCGTAATGGGGCGCGTTTTCCAGCCGGATGTTATAACTTTGCAAAAAGGTGCGGCAAAGTTTGATTGCATTGCGCAGATTGCTGCGGGAAAATCCCATTGTTTCTGACACAGCATCCAAATCCGTATGGTCATTGGCAAGAAGAATCTTTCTGGCAATATAAAGCCTCTGACCAGTTCGCTCTGGTTTGTAAGGTTTCTGCGGTGGCGATTGTAGAAGGACCACATCCCCTTATAGTGCTGCTGAAACTGTTTCTCATCGGTGACGGTCCAATGGATCCGGTTTTCTTCAAAATGATACTCGATCCCATAGAACTTTTGCAGTTCTTTCAGACGCTGCTGACAGATGCTGTACTCATAGCGGCTCATTCCAAAATGCCGGATAAAGTATTCCGGAGTTAGATCTGGCCGCAGGATGATATAACATGCCTTTTTGTAATCGTCAATCGAATAATCCTGAAACATATTGAGCATCCCCTTTTGCCCGAACACCGTAAAGATTCCCTGTGCCTGACACCCACTGAATTTCCGGTTCTGCTGTGTAGCTTGTCGGCAGTTGTCATAAGTGTACTACATCGTTTTGCACTTTACAAGAACTGCCCGGTGTGATTTTCTCAGATGCATGGATTCTGGAGCACTTACGCCGCCATGCTTTCAATAAAAAGTCAAGAAATATGAAATAACGTTGGCTCGACAAATTATGAACAATCATCCGCGAAAGAAGCACTTGGGAAAAAGGAGGTCGACATACGACAAAAGCCGCCCGGAAGCGTCTGAGAACGTTTCCGGGCGGCTTTCTGTTTGTTTTAAAGGACGGGGTTACTTGGGCTGACGGCCGATGTAAGCCAGGATGCCGCCATCGGCGTACAGGATCTGGCCGTTGACGAAGTCAGAAGCATGGCTGGCTAGGAACACGCAGGGGCCCACCATGTCCTCGGGGTCGCCCCAGCGGCCGGACGGGGTCTTGGCGCAGATGAAGGTGTCGAAAGGGTGACGGCTGCGTCCGGCTGGGTCTCGCGCAGGGGAGCGGTCTGGAGCGCATGGCAAAGGTCGTTACTACCATTCATGACCTGGTGGGTGATTAAGGTCAACCGTATATACGTTATCAACGAGGAACAGGCTGCAACCATACGAATGGTTTTCACGCTCTATTCGCAGGGCTACGGGGAAAAGGCGATCGTCAATGAACTTTCCCGGCTGGGCCGCAAGGATGGGCACGGAAACGTCAGTTGGTCCTGTACAAAAATCAGCCGCATTCTTCGTAATGCAACGTATATGGGCTATATCTGCTACAACAAGTCCAAGGTCAACAACTATCTTGAAAAGAAACGCATCAACAATCTGGATGAAACCTCCTTCGTCTATGTAAAAGGCAACTTTGAACCCATCGTATCAGAAGTCCTCTGGCATGAGTGTGAGCGCATCCGTAAAAGCCGTATTGTCAATCTGCGTCTTCCTGATGGAGAAACACGACGCAAGGGCATTGACAGCACCAAATATTTATGGGTCGCAAAACTTCGTTGCCGCTGCGGTTCTTCCTACCGCATTTTCAACTGGCGTAAACTGAAGGACGGAACGCCGGTCTTTGGCTACCAATGCAATATGCGAACCGTCAACCCGACCCGTTCCTTCGTTCTGGAGCACAACATGACCGAACAGCTCAGTTGTGATGCCATTTCTATCCCGGAGTGGAAGCTGGAGCTGATGGCGAAGAAGATCTTTGAAAAGGTCTGGGGCAATCAGAATAAAGCCATTCTCCGTGCCTGCAAGATGATCGAAAGCTGCCAGAACGGAAAAGCCGCCACACGAATGTCCGCTGCACCGATTCAGAGCCAAATCGAAAAAATCAAAAAACGCAAGCTGAACTACGCTGCCATGCGTGCAGACGGCGAACTGCCACGAGAAGAATATCAAGCCCTTTGCAAACAGGCAGATGACGAGATTGCCCGCTTAGAGCAGGAGTTGAAAGCCCTCTCCCCTGCGCCCGAACCGCAGACGGTTTCTTCGGACCTGAAAGCAATCTACGATTTTCTCTCTCAGAAGGTCGATGTGCACGGTACCCGTCTTGCTCCCCGAATTGATCGACCAGTTCGTTGAAGTGGTCACCCCCTTTGCCGATTACTCCTACCGCTGGAAGCTGAACACCGGCTGCAAGAAGTCCAAAGAGGAACGCACCAATCTGATGGCTGTATCGGAAAAGCCCCTCCTCACCTTCACCATCGACTTTGAAACCGCCAAGCGTTACCGAGAAGCCAACAAGATGCCCCACCAGTTCCGCCGTGCAGCGTGGACCGACCTGACTGTGGAGGTGTATCTGTGATGCTTCTGGGAAGCGCCCCTGTGTTAAATGCAATTCACCTCATACATGAGCAAACAAATAAGGCTCACCGTCAAAATTGACGGTGAGCCTTATTTTATGCTTGATTTTTAACGATAATTCGCCATAAAATCCTTATGCTCTCGGGTTTTTAATAGCAGCCTGAGCGGGTGCCAAAATTACAGAGCGTTCGGATCAGGAAAGACGCACTTTTCAACTTTCACTCATGCTATGCTCTCAATCAGTTCTGACAGCCACGAAAACAAATAATTTTCAATCATATTTGACACGTTCAAAATAATTCCAGATCACTATATGGTGGAGACAATTCTAGTGCCCGATTAAACCAATCGATCGTTCTTGTATATTTTCCAAGATAAGCATAAATAACACCAATATTATATGCATAGTACCAATGCTGTTCTTCATCAAGATTGTATGCCTGAATCATTTCTTCTACCGCAAGGCATAATTTCCAGAGCGAAAATAAATGTATCCAATTCCATAATGTTGCATATCTTCATCTATCTGTATATTCTGGATATATTCAATCGCATCTTCATAACTCACCTCATCAAAAAAGGAAGTATCTGCCCCATTTGTAAAAAAAGCAGGCATAGTATCTTTCGCTTGTGGCTTGATAAAGTAAGACATGAATACCACACTTACCGTAAGTACCAGCAATGTAATACTAATCCTCGACATTATCTTGAAAAAGCCATAATTAGAGTATTTTCCTCTTCATCGCTTTTTTCCTCTTTTAATACTAACTCCTGTTGTCCAAATTGCCGCTATAAATATGAATATACACCAGAAGACTCTCCATGGATAAATTTTACAAATCAAAAAAACATCATACAAAATTTCCATTTTATCCCTCCAAAGATTTTATTTTCTTACGTTCGTTACTGATTTCTATTTCAAATCATTCCATCTCCGCAATGATCTTCTCCAAATTTTCTTCCTGCAAATAGAATTCCGGCAGTTTTGCCTTATCATATCGCATATAGGGAACATCCTTCG
>ENA-OQCF01000878-OQCF01000878.1-human-gut-metagenome-genome-assembly--contig:-NODE-878-length-10872-cov-2.248953_pt1 | contig 10872 bp, 15 predicted proteins | sample MGYA00242756_ERZ504573 | MGnify/ENA primary metagenome ERZ504573 (study PRJEB26092, sample SAMD00036240) | human gut metagenome | host: Homo sapiens | study: EMG produced TPA metagenomics assembly of...
CTGATGTTTTCTTTGTCCCTGATGTTTGTATTCTTGAAGTTTGTACTTTTGTATTTTGCGTTCTAATAGTCTGTGTTCTGGCAGACGAAGTTTTTGCAGCTTTGGGAACTGTTTTATTTCTGTCAGACAAAGGGATCTCGTTCTCTGCCATTGCTTTTTTCACCTTTGCCGAAGCATGACGATAGTGCTCTGAACGGTCTTCGTTCAGATGATACAGTTCCATATCATTTCTATATGGCATTCCACAATATTTACACCTGCCGTTTACAATTGGTCCATCACAGACCTGACACCTTTTTCCCATATATCTTCCCCCTAAGTTTTATATAAATTTAACGCTTCATTCATTTACACATTTATTTTAACATTTCGCCCCAATCTTGCAAAAGCTGAAATTGTGTTACTGTTCGTTCTGGTTACTGCTCACTCCGTTCTCAGTAACACGCTTCGCGATGCACAGAATTATGCTAATCGCATAAATTCGCGCGGTATGTCTCGGGTTTCTGTGACCTCGCTCACAAAAAACACCTCGCGATATTACCAGTGAACAGTAACTCGTTCTGTTCTCCGTAACCATAATATCCCGCGAGATACTTCCAAATGAACAGTAATAATTGTCAAACTACCATTTTCCTGTTATAATAGCGTGGGAAAAGATAATGGATATTCAGTAAACAACAATATTTTTTATCAGTTTGCCATAAAATATGCAAATACAGAAATTACAGGAGGAATCCACTCATGGAACAGATTAAAATTCCTGACGGGTATCAGTCATCTTTAAATCTTCACGATACCCAGATTGCCATTAAGACTGTGAAAGATTTCTTTCAGCAGACACTGGCTCAAAAACTGAATCTGCTGCGTGTTTCCGCTCCGGTATTCGTTAATCCGTCATCCGGTCTGAACGATAACTTAAACGGCGTGGAACGTCCGGTAAGCTTTGATATCAAAGGCCAGCCGGAGAATGCTGAGATCGTACACTCTCTCGCCAAATGGAAGAGATATGCATTACAGAAATATGGCTTTGCTCATGGTGAAGGACTTTACACAGACATGATCGCGATCAGAAGAGACGAAGATCTGGACAATATCCACTCCGTATACGTAGATCAGTGGGACTGGGAAAAGATCATCAGCAAGGAAGAACGCAACATGGACACACTTGTTTCCACAGTACGTGCTATCTACAGCGTTCTCCGCAAAACCGAAAAATACATGGCTGTTCAGTACGATTACATCGAAGAAATCCTTCCGAGAGAGATCGCATTTGTCAGCACTCAGGAACTGGTCGATATGTATCCTGATCTCACTCCAAAGGAACGTGAATACAAGATTGTCAAGGAAAAAGGTGCCGTATTCCTCATGCAAGTCGGCAAAACCTTAACCAACGGAGAACGTCATGACGGACGTGCACCGGACTACGATGACTGGGAATTAAACGGCGATATCCTTGTTTATTATCCTGTTCTCGACATTGCTCTGGAGCTTTCTTCCATGGGTATCCGCGTTGACGAGGATGCGCTTGACAGACAGCTTACCATCGCAGGATGTGATGACAGACGCGAACTTTCTTTCCAGAAAGCAATCTTTAACAAAGAACTTCCATATACTATCGGCGGCGGCATCGGCCAGTCCCGTATCTGTATGTTCTTCCTCAGAAAAGCACATATCGGTGAAGTACATGCTTCCCTGTGGCCGGAAGAAGTAATGAAAGAAGCAGCAGCAAAAGGAGTACAGCTTCTGTAAAAAAGCCGTAAACCTGGAATACTCAGAAATCACAGACACACAGATGTGTAAATACACAATGTATATCTGAGTGCCTTATCAGACAAATGTAACGGGGCGAATACAAAAGTGAATATTTTATTTTTTCTAACACCTAAAAGTGATGTAGCATATATATTTGAAAATGAGACTCTTCGTCAGACTCTTGAGAAAATGGAACACAGAAAATTTTCCTGCATTCCGCTTCTGAGTCTGGACGGGAAATATAAAGGAAGTATTTCCGAGGGTGATCTTCTCTGGGGAATGAAAACCTTAAATGTTCCCGGACTGAAAGAAGCAGAGAGCATTTCCATTATGGCAATCCCGCGAAGAGCAACCTATAAGGCAGTTCACGCAGATTCTGACATGGAAGATCTGCTGGACAAGGCAATTAACCAGAATTATGTCCCGGTTGTAGATGATCAGGGATACTTTATCGGCATCATCACCCGTAAAGAGATCATCAAATACTGCTACAAAGAACTGAAGAAATATATAAAAGCTTCAGATTCATAAAAAGAGCTGCCGCATTGCAATTTTTCAATTGCTAATGCGGCAGTTCTTTTTATATTCTTTATAACGCCTCAGCAGACCTCAACAAAATTCCTGTTTTTCCTTTTTCTGTGCCAGAAGCTTTCCGAACAATGCTGCCAACACCTGCTGAAACAGAGTTCCGATCATTACCGGAAACATAACTTCACCCGGAAAATATGCAGCTGCGATCACCGCTCCTGCGCTGATATTGCGCATCCCGGTTCCATACATCATGGAAACCGCCGTACTGCGATCCTTTCGGAAGATATACGCCACAAACCAGCCGAGTGCATATCCGGAAGCAGCCAGGACAAGGATTGCCAGTGCAACCTTCACCCTCTGCATATTCATATCCCGGATATATGGTGCTACTTTGGAAGAATTGGACGTTACCACAAATATCAGTGCCAGCTTTGAAAAAGGCGCCAGCTTTCCCGGCCATGTTTCCATTACTTTTCCATCTGTGATCTGATTTAATACCATCGCAACAACAGCAGGAAGCGCAACCATAAATATCAGTTCCCGCATCATCCTGGCAGAATCTATGGTCACCGCAGAGCCCAGCAGGATCTTCAGCGTAGCCGGGATCAGAAAAGGTGCCAGTACCGTATCCAGCACTACCAGAGACAACGACAGAGGACTGTTTCCATCATAAATCGTCACCCACATCAGACTTACCACTGCAGTGGGAACTGCAAACTCCAGTACCATTCCGGTGATCAGTTCCATGTTATTTCCAAAGAAAAGATGACCTGCCCCGCAGGCTGCTGTCGGGATTACCACATGGACCAGAAGCATGATAATAAGCAGTGAGCCCGGATGTCGGAATACATTTGCCACATCTTTAAATCTTGACTTCAACGCCCCGGCAAATGTCATAAATGCAAATACGGCCGGCACATAAGGCAGACCGCATTTGGCAATATCAGGAAAGCACACCCCCAGTAACAGACAGGTCGGTGTCACCAGGGCCATCCATTTTTCTATAAAACTGTTAAATTTTCTCAGCATCTTATAAAACCTTTGAAAGAAAGTCTTTCAGTCTAGGATTCTTCGGATTCGCGAAAAATTCTTTCGGAGTATTCTCTTCCTGTATCTTACCGTCATCAATAAAAAGAACTCTTGTTGCCACTTCTCTTGCAAATCCCATCTCATGAGTAACTACAACCATGGTCATACCTGACTGCGCAAGTTCTTTCATCAATTCCAGAACCTCACCTACCATCTCAGGGTCAAGTGCGGAAGTTGGCTCATCAAAAAGCATCACATCCGGATTCATGGCAAGAGAACGTGCAATGGCAATACGCTGTTTCTGCCCGCCCGAAAGCATATCCGGATATGCATTGGCTTTGTCCGGAAGACCTACACGTGCCAGAAGCTCATCCGCCTTCTTTGAAGCTTCATCCTTTGTCATCAGCTTCAGTTCTACAGGTGCCAGCATAATATTCTGTTTTACCGTTTTATGCGGAAAAAGATTAAACTGCTGGAATACCATTCCAATCTTCTGACGGTGTCTGTTAATGTCAACCTTCGGATCTGTAATATCAGTTCCTTCAAAGAGGATCTGTCCGCCTGTCGGAACCTCCAGAAGATTCAGGGATCTCAGGAAAGTAGATTTACCGGAACCGGAAGGACCAATGACGGCTACTACTTCTCCCTGACAGATATCTGTTGTTATTCCATCGAGAACCTGATTTGTACCAAAAGCTTTCTTCAGATCCTTTACCTGGATCAGTACATTCTTATCGCTCACTGGTTCTTAATCTCCTTTCCAGTTTATTCATCCCCCATGTAAGGATTCCAACGATCACAAGGTAAATCGCTGCTGCTGCCATCAGAGGCCAGAACGCATTGTATGTACGGCTCTGGATCAGCATAGCTCCTTTTGTCAGGTCCATCATACCGATATAACCGATGATGGATGTCTCTTTGATCAGCACGATAAATTCATTTACCAGCGCAGGAAGTACATTCTTAAATGCCTGCGGGATAATGATCAGTCGCATGGTCTGGCTGAAATTCAGACCAAGGCTTCGTCCTGCCTCTGTCTGTCCCTGGTCAATGGACATGATACCGGAACGGACAATCTCAGCTACATAGGCACCTGAGTTGATACCAAAGGCAAGTCCGCCTACAATGATCTTGTTAATGCTTACAGCACCAAAAATTACAAAATTCATGATCAACAGCTGGATCATGGTTGGTGTTCCACGAATTACAGTCAGATAAACTCTGCAGATCGCATTGAGGATCTTAAAGGAGCCTGACTTATCGTGCGCAGAACGGATGATTGCTACAAGGAAACCGATGATCAGACCTACAATTACCGCAAATACTGTGATAATAAGAGTTGTTTTCAGACCATCCAGAAGCCAGAGATAGCGGTCATCTTTAATAAAGTTCAGATAAAAATCTTCTTTTACATTCGCTAATATCATAGGATTATTCATAAAAAACCTCTGTTCCGAAAAGAGAGCTGTTGGCAAATCGTCAACAGCTCTGTTATTTGTTATTTTAATACTTATTTCTTTACAATAATTACCTGGCTTGCATCTGCATAGGTATCTGTAAAGTCAACGCTTGATTTACGGTCTTCTGTTACAGTCATACCAGCTGCACCGAAGTCTGCTTTGCCGGACTGTACGGCCGGAAGGATGGAATCGAATTCCATATCTTCAATCTTCAGTTCATATCCAAGCTTATCACAGATTGCCTGAGCGATATCAGCATCGATGCCAACGATATCATCACCTTCATGATATTCATATGGTTCGAACTCAGCGTTAGTAGCCATTACCAGAGTTCCATTGGAACGGTCAACATCTTCCGGTGATTCATATGGAGTCTTACCGGCATCCTCACCAATGTAATTGTCCATGATGCTGTCGATAGTTCCATCCTCTTTCAGTTCCTTGAGAGCTCCGTTAATCTTGTCAAGAAGTTCATCATTGCCTTTCTTTAAGCAGATTGCATATTCTTCTTCCTCGAATGGCTCATCCAGAATCTTGAGATCATCATTATTCTCAGCAAATTTCTGAGCCGGCTGTGAATCGATGATCACACAGTCGATCTGTCCTGCCTTTAATGCCTGAACAGCTTCACTTCCCTTGCTGTAACGTTCTACTGTAGAACCATCTTTCTCATAATCAGATGCATCAAGGTCACCTGTTGTACCAAGCTGAACACCGATTGTTGCTCCTGCAAGATCATCTTTGGATTCAACTTTCTGAGCTGCGGATACGCTTCCTGCCATGGAAAATACCATTACTGCACTGAGTGCAAGAGCTGCAAATCTCTTTTGATCTTTCATCTTTTTTCCTCCTCGCATCCGAAAGTATATCTACGGCTGCCATCTTTTTACCTTCTTCAGACAACAGCGTATAATTATGCGTTTCGGTTGTATATTTTTGTTTTTAATTTTAACATACTTTCTATAAAATGCAAGGTAAAACTTGAATAACAGATATATTTTCCATATAATGTATAATACATAACTGTTCCGGGAAGGGCAAAATGTTTTTTTACATGAAGGTCACAGAAAAACTTTCCCGGTAAAAGATTCGTAATTTTCACTTTTTCATAACATTTTTTCTATATGATACAAGAGGTGTATAAATATTTAACCAAATAAGGAGGCTTTTCTGATGAAATTTACAAAAATGCATGGTATTGGAAATGATTACGTATATGTAAACTGTTTTGAGGAAACTGTGGAAAATCCTTCCGCAGTAGCCAGATATGTCAGTGACCGTCACTTTGGTATCGGTTCCGACGGACTGATCCTGATCAAGCCATCCAAAATCGCAGACTGCGAGATGGATATGTATAATCTTGACGGTTCCCAGGGTGCCATGTGCGGAAACGGTATCCGCTGTGTTGCCAAATATGCCTATGACTACGGCATCGTAGACAAAGAACATATTTCTGTTGCTACAAAAAGCGGCATCAAATATCTGGATCTTACTGTAGAAAACGGAAAGGTATCCCAGGTTAAGGTAAATATGGGTTCTCCGATCCTGACCGCCAGACAGATTCCGGTAGTGTCAGAGAAGGAGGAAGTTATCAATGAACCTCTGGATGTAAACGGAAAAATCTATTACATAACCGCTGTTTCCATGGGAAATCCCCACGCTATTGTTTATATGGATGATATTGACCATCTGGATATTGAAAAGATCGGCCCTGCTTTCGAAAATCATGTTGCATTTCCGGATCGTGTAAACACTGAATTTGTAGAAGTGATCGATGAACATACTGTAAAAATGCGTGTATGGGAACGCGGTTCAGGCGAAACTCTTGCCTGCGGCACAGGTGCATGTGCGGTAGCAGTCGCTTCTGTTCTGAACGGACATGTAGACGGTGACAGTCCTGTCACTGTAAAACTTCTCGGCGGTGACCTGCAGATTTTCTGGAACAGACAGGAGAATCTTGTTTACATGACAGGCCCGGCTGCCACAGTATTTGACGGTGAAATTGATGTAAGCTTTCTGAAATAAAAACCTGTCTGAAACTGTAACAAATAACAGACAGCTTATCTGCTTCAGCTGCCGGTCACAATATTACGCAACAAAAAACGGATACACACCATTCAGCTGTGGTTATGTATCCGTTTTTTATCAACTTTTACACTGCAAATTCCAGTATTCTTTCCACAATAAATACCGCAGCACATGCGAATAACGCAACTGTAAGAAGACTTTTCTCCTTATATGCCGCGATCAGTGCCACAATAAATCCCACAGCAGCCGAGATCACACTGTCTGTGGCAAAAAGGATCGCCGGAAATGTCATGGCTGCCAGACATGCGTAGGGAACATAGTACAGAAATGATCTGATAAACGGACTTGTGATCTCTTTTCTGGAAAGAGCAAGCGGGAGCATACGGATCAGATATGTAACTGCTGCCATTACCAGAATGTAAATATAAATATTATGACTCATGAACACCCTCCTCCTCTTTCTCATCCTCTATCGGACAGAAGTATGCGGCAGCCCCTGCCACGATCAGTGTAGTAATAATGATCACAAAACCTGACGAAACCTCCGACAGAAACGGAATCACTTTAAACAAAGTGCTGATCAGCATTGCTGCCACGACAACTGCCAGTACTGCCTTATTCTGCTTTGCCGGAGGAATAATAATTGCAAGGAACATACCGTAAATAGCCACGCTGAGTGCACTCATCATAAAATCCGGAAGAAGATTTCCGGAAATTGCTCCTGCCAGGGTTCCAAGTACCATCCCGGGATTGCCACACACATGGCACCATAATTATAAAATGCGCTTACCTTTCCGGGCTGACTGGCACTGATCCCGAAAATCTCATCCGTCACACCAAATGCTGCAATATAGCGGTGAACCAAAGATTCATCTCTTCTGAATTTCTGAGCAAGGGAAAATGACATCAGACAATATCTCAGATTAATGATCAGCTGTGTCAGTGCCATCTCCCAGTAAGAACCGCTCATTACCATGATCTCAAGTCCTGCAAACTGCCCTGCTGAAGTCACGTTTGTCAATGAGATCAGCACAGCCTGCCAGATACTCAGTCCATCAGCAACTGCCATCATGCCAAATGTAAACGATACAGCAAAATATCCCAGTCCTATGGGAATACCATCCTTAACTCCTTTTCTGAAGCTTTCACTTCTCATGTTTCTCTCCTCCTGTCACCTTTTGTGATCCTTTGACAACTGTTTAACTCTTTCACAGCTACAACTTCGTATTTACTGATACACACAGATAACCCGGAGAACAGTATTCTGTCTCCGGGTTTCAGTCAGGATTATCTGATCTGTTTTATTGCATATGCATAAATTCTCTTATAAGTCCTCATAGAATAATGAACACCATCATCTGTATAACCGCGAAATTCACAGCGAGTCGTATAACCACATCTCATCAGATAAGAATAACTGTTGATCCATGTAAAATTCCCGTTCAGTCTCTGTCTGAGTCTGTTATTAAATCCGCGGATCTCAGACTCCTTCCGCGTGGATTTCATTGCCGTATTACATGGATTCACAGACATATAAAATAATTCACAGTTCCTGGCAGTCAGCTTTCTGGATAATCCATTCATATAAGAAGCATAGTCTGACGCAACAGAATCATAACTGATGGACTTCCTGTTTTTGTGGATCAGGTCATTTACTCCCAGATTGAAAATAACTGCCACCGGCTTCGCATTGTCATCCATCCCGCTTATTTCATTCAGCAGTTCCTTTTCTCCGTATTTTTTCATCCAGTCAAGCCCTTCTCCTGTCTTGCATACAAATCCAACTTTCTTTAAACTGTCAGAACTGCATTGCTGCTTCAGAGTACTGCGAAGCATTGCTGTGCGGGAATCTCCCACAAAAATAATCTTATCATATTTCTCCACACTGTCCGCAAGACCGCCTGCATAAATATCCGGTTCCTGATTCCATTTATACTTCACCGGATAAAGATGAATATTTTTCGTAACCTGAATTTTCTGATATGCCTGATACATTGGATTACAGGTCTGTCCGGGAACTGTTGACCATCCCAGAAATGTATATCCCCTCTTATTCACTTCCACAGGAAGAATCACAGAACCACCGCTTTTCACTTTCTTTTTTGTGATTCCTCCTGAAGTCTCTATTGTAACTGTTTTCGTGGATGTTTTTTTCTTTTGCACTGTTGAATTCTTAGCAGTCTGCATTATTGCCGCCTGTGCTGCAGACGGAGGTGCTGCACATATTAATACACACGCCAGAAAAAATAATAACATTCTTCTTACACACATCTGTCTCTTCTGTTTTCTCATTATTGCCTTCTTTTATGATTTCATATATTATCTGTTATTTTTACCGGTACTTACAGCAATTTCGCTGTCTTTTCTCTTCACCATACTGCTTCGCAGTCAATTTGACCAAACAGTTGTATTTCAGTTTACATCATCTGACAAAAACAGTCAACAGTCTTCGCCACTGCCTTTACATTCTTTACAGACCCCATACAAAATAGAATTCTTACACTGCAGGGTAAATCCATGACTTTCTTCAATATGATGAGAAATTTCTTCCATAAAATGACATTCCAGATGAATGATCTTTCCACATTTTACACACTTCAGGTGCAGATGCTGTTCACATCCCCGTCCCGGTTCTACATACTGATAAGCAGCCTGGCAACCTTTCTCTGCAACATATTTGATCACAGTTCCATCCTTTGCAAGCTTGTCCAGATAGCGGTAAATGGTTGTGATATTTACCTCACTGTCATGTTTCTTCAGATACTCATCCACATCAGCAGCTGTAACCGTATGGTCATTACTGTTTTTCAAATATTCAAGTATTTTTCTGCGGCTTGCTGTCGCATAACTGCTTCCTGCCATAATTTTATCATTCCTCCTAAATCAGCGTTACTGTTCACTCCGTTCACAGTAACTTAGCCAAAATTCATTCCAGATTGCCTGCGGCAATGGAATTTTGGCTTGTATGTCTCGGGATTTTGGCATATTCATGCCAAAACACCTCGCGGGATAGTGGTGTGTGAACAGTAACAGGCGAACTATAAACTGAGAAAATAAAAAAGTTGACAATTAACCTTCTGTGCTTTAAAATAGTAAACCATAAAATATATGGAGGTTTACAAATGACTAAAACAAAAAGCATGATCTATTGCGGTCTTTTTACGGCGTTGATTGCAGCAGGTGCGTTTATTAAAATCCCTGTACCTGTAGTTCCCTTTACACTGCAGTACCTGTTCACTATGCTTGCCGGATTGTTTCTGGGATCCAGAAGGGTATGATTTCTGTGGTTGCCTATATGCTGTTGGGACTGGCAGGACTTCCGATCTTTTCGGAGGGCGGTGGAATCTGGTATATTTTCAAGCCAAGCTTCGGTTATATTATAGGGTTCTGCCTGGGAACATACGTGACCGGACTTATTGCAGAGCGTCTTAAGCAGAAGACAGTTTTTCACTATTTACTTGCGAATTTGGCAGGTCTGATGATCGTCTATGCCTGTGGAATGGTTTATTACTATGTGATCTGTAATTATGTGATCGATACACCGATTGGAATCTGGCCGCTGATTCTTTATTGTTTTCTTCTTGCAGTACCTGGTGACATTGCATTAAGTGTTCTGGGAGCTGTTATTGCAAAGCGTGTCAGACCGGTAGTACTTCAATATCTTTTTGATTCAAAATCAAATGTCAGACTGGAAACGGAGGAGCTTGCAAAATGAATCCACTTATTTTAGCACAGGAAATTATTGATGGACGCAGAATCACAAGGAAAGATGATCATTTCTTTCTTTCTTCACCTGTCGATTTAGTATGAGTTATGTGAAGGAGCAGACCGTATCCGCGAAGCATATATCGGTGATAAGGTAGATCTCTGTTCCATTATCAATGGCCGCAGCGGCAGGTGTCCGGAGAACTGCAAATATTGTGCTCAGTCAGTACACCACCATACTTCCTGTGAAATCTATGATTTTCTTCCCGAGGAAAAGATTCTGGAAGCATGTAAATGAATGAAGAGGAGGGCGTTGACCGTTTTTCCATTGTCACTGCAGGAAAGGCTCTGACCGGAAAAGAATTTG
>ENA-OQCF01000879-OQCF01000879.1-human-gut-metagenome-genome-assembly--contig:-NODE-879-length-10857-cov-4.644082_pt1 | contig 10857 bp, 13 predicted proteins | sample MGYA00242756_ERZ504573 | MGnify/ENA primary metagenome ERZ504573 (study PRJEB26092, sample SAMD00036240) | human gut metagenome | host: Homo sapiens | study: EMG produced TPA metagenomics assembly of...
TGTTGGCCAAGATGCGCCGGGGTCTACGGCAGCTACACCGGCAGCTGCACCGCCCCGGCACTGCCCGTGGCAAATTTGCAGGAGGTCACGCCCGGCGAGGCCGAGCTGTGGACCACTGTGCTGGGCACGACGGCGCAGCCCTATACGATTCAGGTCGAGCGTGTGACGATGACCGGCAGCGACCCGAACCGAAACCTGCTGATCCGCGTGACGGACAAGCGCCTGCTTGACGCCACCGGCGGCGTAGTGCAGGGCATGAGCGGTTCGCCCATCGTGCAGAATGGCCGTCTGGCGGCAGTGCTTACACATGTGCTGGTGAACGATCCGAGCAGAGGCTATGCAATCTTTGCGACAACCATGCTGGAAAAAGCAGATGCTGTCGCCAGCAGCAAATGAGCGCCGAAAGTGGGACGCAGCGGACGAAAAAGCGGGACTGCTGACCGACAACAAAAACGACGAAAAGAATAAAATGATGTTGATACGTGTACTATTTTGACGATGACTGACGAATTATTGAAAAACTTGTCGAACGAAAATTTTGGGAAATAACGATAAACAGCGGGAAATCTATTGATAAATGTGGGAAAATATGGTAGAATTCCCAATGTAAACAGAAACCGAGCGAAGTTTACGCGCGGGGTACGCGCAGCTCAAAATGTATGGAGGATATGTGACGATGGAAAAGATCAAATTTGTAATGACCGACACGGACACGCAGGTGTCCGCTGTGTGCAGCCGTGCGCTGGAAGCCAAAGGCATTGCCGTGACCGTCTGTGAGAAGAACGGCACCAAGGCCTTGGAAACCCTTCTGGCCGTTCATCCGCAGGCCGTTCTGCTGGATGCGTTCATGCCGGACCTGGACGCGATCACGGTCAAGCAGCGCTACGAGGCCCAGAACACCAGCAGCACCCACACGACGTTCTTCGTCACGGGGGCATTCCAGAGCGAGGAGATGGAGCAGGAACTTCTTGACAGCGGGTTCTCGTTCTTCTTCGTCAAGCCGTTTGACGAGTCGGTCCTCGTCAGCCGTGTGCTGAAGGCGGCGGGCAACACGATGCGCCCGCAGGTCGTCTCGCAGGACAGCGATGAGCTGACCGTGACGGAAATTCTGCACCAGATCGGCGTACCCGCGCACATCAAGGGTTACCAGTTCCTGCGCGACGCCATTCTGCTGACGATCTCCGACCACGGGTACATCAACGCTGTGACCAAGCGGCTTTATCCCGAAATCGCCAAGCGCAACATGACCACGGCCAGCCGCGTCGAGCGCGCGATCCGCCACGCCATCGAGGTCGCCTGGGACCGCGGCGACGTGGACACGCTGAACAGCTACTTTGGTTATACGATCCACAACCTGCGCGGCAAGCCGACGAACAGTGAATTTATTGCCATGATAAGCGATAAAATTCGTCTGGACAAAAAGCGGCATGCGTAAACTGCCCGCCGCCCGGTTGCCACACTCCCAACTTCGTGTTATAATACATTTATTATAAGGCAATACCAAAACAAAAGCACCGCAGGATGCACACTGCGTCCGCCGGTGCCGCCAAAATAACACGGAGAAGGAATCGGCTATGGACAAAATGCTTAAAATTGCGGTTGCGGGAACGGGCTATGTGGGACTTTCCATTGCAACGCTGCTGGCGCAGCACCACGAGGTCTGCGCGATTGACGTGATCCCGGCCAAGATCGATCTCATCAACCGGCGCAAATCTCCGATCCGGGACGAATACATTGAAAAATACCTGGCCGAAAAGGAACTGAAGCTGACCGCCACGCTTGACCCGGCACAGGCGTACAGCGGCGCGGACTTTGTCGTCATCGCCGCGCCCACAAACTACGACAGCCGCACCCAGCACTTTGACACCTCGGCTGTCGAGGCGGTCATTCAGCTTGTCATGCGGTACAACCCCAATGCCGTCATGGTCATCAAGTCGACGATTCCCGTGGGCTACACGGTGTCGGTGCGCGAAAAATTCGGCAGCAGCAACATCATCTTCAGCCCCGAGTTCCTGCGCGAGTCGAAGGCACTCTACGACAACCTTTACCCGAGCCGCATCATTGTCGGCACTGACCTGAACGACCCGCGCCTGGTGGAGGCCGCGCACACCTTTGCGGCGCTGCTGCAGGAGGGAGCTATCAAGGAGAACATCGACACGCTGTTCATGGGCTTCACCGAGGCCGAGGCTGTCAAGCTGTTTGCCAACACCTATCTGGCGCTGCGCGTGGCGTACTTCAATGAGCTGGACACCTACGCCGAGAGCAAGGGTCTGAATACCCGGCAGATCATCGACGGTGTCTGCCTTGACCCGCGTATCGGCAGCCACTACAATAATCCCAGCTTCGGCTACGGCGGTTACTGCCTGCCCAAGGATACCAAGCAGCTGCTGGCCAACTATGCCGATGTGCCCGAAAAGCTGATCGAGGCCATTGTTGACAGCAACCGCACCCGCAAGGACTTTATCGCGGACCGTGTGCTGAAGCTGGCCGGGTACTACGCTACGCCGACGAGAATGAGTATGACGCCGGCAGGGAAAAGCCCGTGACCATCGGCGTCTACCGCCTGACGATGAAGAGCAACAGCGATAACTTCCGCCAGAGCTCGATTCAGGGTGTCATGAAGCGCATCAAGGCTAAGGGGGCGACGGTCATCATCTATGAGCCGACGCTGCAGGATGGCGAGACCTTCTTTGGCAGCGTTGTCGTCAACGATTTGGACAGGTTCAAGGCACAGTCGCAGGCCATTCTGGCAAACCGCTATGACAAATGCCTGGACGACGTAAAGGAAAAGGTCTACACGCGCGACATTTTCCGCCGCGATTGACCGCGTTTGCCATGCTGTTTATGCAGCTGCGCCGCGCCCCGGTGACCCGGGGCACGGGCAGCAGCTGCATTGTTTTTGAAATTCAGGCAAAATCCGGCAGAAAATTGTAAAAACGCGCTTGACAGATGTCCCTCCTTCGTGTATAATCATACCTGTTGTTTGCCTCTGTAGCTCAGTCGGTAGAGCAGGGGACTGAAAATCCCCGTGTCATTGGTTCGATTCCGATCGGAGGCACCATTTTATGCGGCCGTAGCTCATCTGGTAGAGCGCCACCTTGCCAAGGTGGAGGTAGCGAGTTCGAGCCTCGTCGGCCGCTCCACTTTTAACCACCTTCGGGGTGGTTTTTTTGTGCCGAAATCTCACCAAAATAGTGCATACCTCGCCTTTTGCCCATTGACAGCGGCACTTTTATAACAGTATACTTAAACTGTTCTTTTGCGAAAGCGGCGGAACGATTTGCGGTATAGTATTAAAAGGAGTGCGGAATCATGAAAAACTCGAATAGCAAAACCTTCGTTGCCGTCGGCATCGGCGCAGCCTGTTCTTTGTTCTGGGGCGCTTTGTCGCTATCCCCAGCCCGGTGCCCAACACCAACATCAGCCTGCAGTACGCGGTGCTCGGTCTGCTGGCCGCCATGTACGGCCCTGTGGCCGGCGCCCTGATCGGCTTCATCGGCCATGCCTCATCGACCTGTCCTGGGGCGGCATCCCGTGGTGGAGCTGGGTCATCGCCTCCGCCTTCACCGGCGTGGTCGTCGGCCTGTTTGCCAAGAAGCTGAATGTGCAGGAGGGCGACTTCAACAAGCGTAAGGTCGCCACCTTCGCCATCGCCAATGTCGCGGCCCATGCCATTGCCTGGATCGTCGTTGCGCCTGTGCTGGACATCCTGATCTATGCCGAGCCCGCCAAAAAAGGTCTTTGCACAGGCGCGTTTGCCGCTGTGTCCAACATCATCACGGCTGTCGTCGTCGGCGGCCTGCTGATTCTGGCCTACACCAAGACCATCGCCAAGAAGGTTCTCTGGACAAAGAGTGATCCGCTGTTAAACCCGTATGCCTTCCCACAAACGCGGGAAGGCATTTTGCTGTTCCACCACAATTTCCCCTGCGAGGTGCCGTATGGCTGAAACGAGAACCCCGATCATATCCTTCAAAAATTTTTCCTTCCAATATCGCGCCCAGAAGCAGCCCACGCTGCATGACATCAATCTGGACATCTACCCCGGGGAGCGCGTGCTGATCGCCGGGCCGTCCGGCAGCGGCAAGTCCACGCTGGCGGCCTGCATCAACGGCCTGAACCCGTTCTCCTACCCCGGCAAGTGCACGGGCACGCTGACTGTGGACGGCGTGGACGCGCCCCACAGCAGTATTTTTGAGCTGGCGGGCCACGTCGGCACGGTGCTGCAGGATCCGGACGGCCAGTTCATCGGCTTGACGGTGGGGGAGGACATCGCCTTTGCGCTGGAAAACAGCTGCACTCCGCAGGACGAAATGCACGAGATCACCCGCCGCGCCGCCGAGCTGGTCGGCATCGAGAACCACCTCGACTACGCTCCGCACGAGCTTTCCGGCGGCCAGAAGCAGCGCGTCAGCCTCGCGGGCGTCATGGTCGACGAGGTGAAGATTTTACTGTTTGATGAGCCGCTGGCAAACCTTGACCCGGCCACGGGCAAGCAGGCCATTGAGCTGATCGACGCGATCCAGCAAAAGACCGACACGACGGTCCTCATCATTGAGCACCGCCTTGAGGACGTGCTCTGGCGTAGCGTGGATCGCATTGTGCTGGTCAACGAGGGCCGCATCTTGGCCGACCTGCGCCCCGACGAGCTGCTGTCCGGCGCACTGCTGGCGGAAAACGGCATCCGCGAGCCGCTTTACGTCACGGCTATGCGGTATGCGGCATTGACATCACGCCCGCCAAGCACCCCGCCCACGTTGACTCCGTCGTGCTGGATGACGCCGATACCGAGAAACTGCGCGCCTGGTTCCGCGCCGAGCCGCTGCCCGCGGCCAAGCCTGCCCCGACCCCGCTGCTGGAGGTCAAGGGCCTGTCCTTCGGCTACAGCAAAGACCGGCACACCCTGTCCGACGTGAGCTTCACGATTGGAAAAGGGAGATGGTCAGCATCGTGGGCCGCAACGGCGCGGGCAAGTCAACGCTCTCCAAGCTGATCTGCGGCTTTGAGACGCCCGACAGCGGTGAAATTTTCTTTGACGGAAAAGACCTGAAAGACGAAAACATCCGCCGCCGCGCCAGGCATATCGGCTATGTCATGCAGAACCCGAACCAGATGATCTCCAAGACGATGATCTTTGACGAGGTCGCGCTGGGCCTGCAGGGCAGCGGCCTGACCGATGCTGAGATTCGCGCCAGGGTCGAGGACACGCTGAAGGTCTGCGGCTTGTACCCGTTCCGCAACTGGCCCATCTCGGCGCTGAGCTTCGGCCAGAAAAAGCGTGTGACCATCGCCAGCGTGCTGGTGCAGGACCCCGAGCTTATCATTCTGGACGAGCCGACGGCGGGCCAGGATTTCCGACATTACACCGACATTATGGAGTTCCTGCGCGGGCTGAACGCCAAGGGTGTGACCGTGGTCATGATCACCCACGACATGCACCTGATGCTGGAATACACGCCGCGGGCGCTGGCCTTTTGCGACGGGTGGCTCATTGCGGACCGCAGCGCGGCGGCCATCCTCTGTGACCCGGCGCTGATCGAGCAGGCGGCCTTGAAGGAGACGAGCCTTTACACGCTGGCTAACCGCTGCGGCATCACGCCCGCCGAGAAATTTGTGGAGCGCTTTATCGCGGCAGACAGGGAGGTGCGCGCCGATGGCTGCTAATACCGTTTTGAACTATATGCCGCGCAAAAGCGTGGTACACGACCTGACCGGCACGACAAAGCTGGCGTTCTTTCTGCTGTTTACCTTCGCCAGCATGATCACCTACAACACCTGGGTGCTGCTGGGCTGATGGCCGTCAGCTTTGCGGTGTTCAGGCTCAGCCACATCAAGCTGCGCGAGGTTCGTTTCATGCTGGTCTTTATGCTGGTGTTCCTCGCGCTGAACGACCTGTTCATCTTCCTGTTCGACCCGAACCAGGGCACGGCGCTCTACGGCACCCGCACGGTGCTTTGTCACCTGTTCTGGCGGTACGACCTGACCGCCGAGCAGCTGTTCTATATGTTCAACATCTCGCTGAAATATTTTGTCGCGCTGCCGGTGGCCATTCTGTTCATCTCGCCACGAACCCCAGCGAGTTCGCCGCCAGCCTGAATAGCATCGGCATCTCATACAAGGTCGGCTATTCCGTCGCCATTGCGCTGCGGTACATTCCGGATATTCAGCGCGATTACCACAGCATCAGCCAGGCACAGCAGGCCCGCGGCGTCGAGCTGGGCCGCAGCGAGCCGTTCTTCAAGCGCCTGAAGAACTCGGTCAGCATCCTGCTGCCGCTGATTCTGACGAGCTTGAACCGCATCGACACGATCTCCAACGCCATGGAGCTGCGCGGCTTCGGCAAGCATGACAAGCGCACCTGGTATACCCGCCGCCCCTTTGCCCGCCGCGATTTTATTGCGCTGGCAGTCGGCGTCGTGCTGCTGCTCATCAGCCTGACCGTGACGATCAGGTTTGGACGGTTTTATAATCCGTTTGTGTAAAAACGAAAATTGCGCCCCTGCGGAAAACAGATTCCGCAGGGGCGCATTCTATATGAGCCCGTGCCCGTTTGCGGTGGCGGAAGCTTTCCCGGGCGGATATGGAATCCGCCCCTACACATAGGAAGGTGCCTGCATCGACTCGGAAAGTCCGTGTTGCCGTGGTCGAACAATGCCCGCCCCTGCAACCCCATCAAAAAAAACAGCCGCCCGCTCAGGATCGTACCTGGGCGGGCGGCTGTTATTCTGATTTTACTGCATCAGCCCACACACCAGCTGTGCATAGGCAACGGGGTCCTCAATGGGCAGACCGGCAATCAGCAGGGCCTGGTCATAGAGCAGCTCGGCGTACTTGGCGACCTTGTCGGTGTCGCCCGCGGCGTGGGCAGCTTCAGGGCGGCAAAGACCGTGTGGTTCGGGTTCAGCTCCAGCACCTTCGTGCTCTCGACGCCCTCTGCGTTGGGCATGCGGCGCAGTACCTTCTCCATCTCCATCGAGATACCGCCCTCGGCAGACAGGGTGACGGGGTGTTCCTGCAGGGTCGGATTGACCTTGACCTCCTTGACCTTGCCGTTCAGATCCTTCTTGATTTCCTCAAACAGGTCCTTGTTCTCGGTCTCGGCAGCCTCGGCGGCCTTCTTCTCGTCCTCGGTCTCCAGACCCAGGTCACCGGAGTTGATGTTCTTAAACTCCTTCTCCTTGTAGTCGCGCATCATCTGCAGGCAGAACTCATCAACATCCTCGGTGCAGAGCAGCAGGTCGTAGCCCTTGCTCAACACCAGCTGGGCGTTGGGCAGCTTGCCCAGACGGTCCGTGTCGTCACCGGCGGCAAAGTAGATGCACTTCTGATCCTCGGGCATCTTCTCGACGTACTCGTCCAGCGTGACGAGCTTTTTCTCCTTGGCGGAGTAGAACATCAGCAGGTCGCCCAGCAGATCCTTGTGCATGCCGTAGTCGCCGTAGATGCCGAACTTGATCTGGCGGCCAAAGTTCTTCCAGAAGGTCTCATACTTCTCGCGGTCATTGACGAGCATCGCGTGCAGCTCGTTCTTGATCTTCTTTTCCAGAGAATTGCGCATCAGCTTGAGCTGGTTGTCCTTCTGCAGCGTCTCACGGCTGATGTTCAGACTCAGATCCTCGCTGTCCACAACACCCTTCACAAAGCTGAAATAATCCGGCAGCAGGTCGGCACACTTCTCCATGATCATAACGCCGGAGGCATACAGCGCCAGACCCTTCTCATACTCCTTGGTGTAGTAGTCGTACGGGGTCGAGCCGGGGATGAACAGCAGCGCGGTGTAGGTCGCCGTACCCTCGGTGCGGCTGGTGATGACGCGCAGCGGGTCGGTGTAGTCCATGAACTTGTTCTTGTAGAACTCGTTGTAGTCCTCGTCCTTGACCTCGTTCTTCGGGCGCTTCCAGATGGGCACCATGCTGTTCAGCGTTTCCAGCTCGGTGTAGGTCTCGTACTCGGGCTTGTAGTCGTCGCCCGCGTCCTCCGGCTTCGGCTTCTGGCGGGATTTCTCGCGGTACATCGTGATGGGGAAGCGGATATAGTCGCTGTACTTCTTAACGAGGTTTGCAAGCTCGTAATCCTCGAGGTACTCGCTGTACTTGTCGGTATCGGTGTCGTCCTTCAGCACCAGAATGATCTCGGTGCCGACGTCCTCCTTGTCAGCCTCGGTCAGGGTGTAGCCCTCGACGCCGGTGGACTCCCACTTCCAGGCCGTGTCAGCGCCCTGCACGCGGGAGATGACGGTGACCTTTTTGGCCACCATGAACGCGGAATAGAAGCCGACGCCGAACTGACCGATGATGTCGATGTTATCGCTCTGGTTCTCGGTCTTGAAGTCAAGGGAGCCGGACCTGGCAATCGTGCCGAGGTTCTTCTCCAGCTCCTCCTTCGTCATGCCGATGCCGTTATCGGTGATGGTCAGCGTGCGGCTGTCCTTGTCGGGCTGGATGTGGATTTTTAGGTCGTCCTTCGTAATGCCGACGGATGTGTCGGTCAGGCTCTTGAAGTAGCGCTTGTCGCAGGCGTCCGATGCGTTGGAGATCAGCTCACGCAGGAAGATCTCGCGGTTTGTATAGATAGAATTGATCATCAGGTCAAGCAGCTTTTTGCTCTCGGCCTTAAACTGACGCATAGCATGGTAGAAAACCTCACTTTATACAAATGAAATTAGCACTCGTTTATTTCAACTGCTAAGGCTAGTTTAGCACTCTTTTTAATAAAGTGCAACCCTTGCGCAGCATTTTAACAAAAAATTTAAATTCAGGGCTTTTCAAACGTAGGAATTTGCGGTATGCTAACAATGTATAAAGTATTGTGTTAAACGGCGCGGCAGGGGCCGGGCATGCCAGGCCCGCGGGCTTGCCCGTGAATGTCTGCCTGCGTACAGCTGCGGGCCGCATATAGCGGCCCCTACGCTCTGCCGACAAAAAACGATCCCTTACCATAGAAATACCATAGAAAGAAGAATCCATCATGCAAATATACACCCACACTCTCCCCGGCGGCGCACAGCTCATCGGGTATCTGCGCGATAGGACCGTCGAGATGCCTGTCTTCAACACCCGCCCGGCCATTCTCATCCTGCCTGGCGGCGGCTACGCCTGGTGCAGCAGGCGCGAGGCCGACCCCGTTGCCATGCAGTTTCTGCAGGCTGGCTACAACGTCTTTACCCTCTATTACACCTGCCGAAGTGACGAGACCGTGCCCGCGCTGCGTTGGCAGCCGCTGATCGACGCTGCCGGGGCGATCCTGCATATCCGCCGCAATGCAGAGCAGTTCGGCACCGACCCGGCGAAAATCGCCATCTGCGGCTTCTCGGCGGGCGGCCATCTGGCGGCGTCTACGGCCATCCTGTGGGACGCCGAGCCTGTGCAGACCGCCCTTGGCATCCACGGCACCGAGGCCCGCCCCGATGCCGTTGTGCTGGGCTATCCGGTCATCACGCGGGGGAATACCGCCACGACGGCTCCATTGTCAACCTCTGCGGCGATGACGCCGACCTGCGCGCCACAATGAGCCTGGAAAACCAGGTCCGCGACGGTCTGCCGCCCTTCTTCGTCTGGCATACGGTGGAGGACCCGTCCGTCCCCGTGCAGAACTCTTTGATGCTTGCCGGTGCGCTGACAGCCCATAAGGTCCCGCTGGAGCTGCATCTTTTCGCCCACGACGGCCACGGCACAAGCACCTGCACGCGGGAGGTCAACACCCCCAACAAGCACAACAGCGCCTGGGTGACCCTCTGCACGGACTGGCTGGCCGAAACCTTTGATTTTCACCTGTAACAAGGAGATGACAAAGCATGAAAATCATGTTTTACGCGCTGCGCCCCTTTGATGAGCAGCAATACTGCGAGCCCTACAAAGCCCGCTACGGCATCGACTACACCGGCACGCCCGATGTGCCGCGCCCGGATAACCTGCATCTGGCCGAGGGCTGCGACGCCGTCAGCACGAACCCCTGCGAGATACGCCCTGAATATTTGCAGACATGGGCTGAAATGGGTGTCAAATATCTGCCCTGCCGCAGCATCGGCTATGATCATATCCCGCTGGACACCGCCAAAAAGCTGGGTCTGCGCATCAGCCACAGCCATTACCCGCCGGACGGCGTGGCCAACTATACGATCATGCTCATGCTGATGTGTACCCGCCGCATGAACGAAATCATGCTGCGCGCCAACGTGCAGGACTACTCGCTGCCCGGCAAGATGGGCCGCGATATTTCCGGCTGCACGGTGGGCGTCATCGGTACGGGCAAGATCGGCCAGACGGTCATCCGCCACCTGAGCGGCTTCGGCTGCAAGATTTTGGCCTACGACCTCTACCCGAGCGACGCGGTCAGGCAGTACGCCGACTACGTCACGCTGGACGAGCTTTACGCGCAAAGTGACATTATCACGCTGCACACGAACGCCACGGCGGAAAACAACCACCTCATCAACGCCGGCGCCCTTGCAAAAATGAAAGACGGCGTGCTGCTCGTCAACACGGCGCGGGGCACGCTCATTGACCCCGACGCGCTGATCGCCGGGCTGGAAAGCGGTAAGATCGGCGGTGCGGGCCTTGACGTCATTGAGGATGAGACCGGTATTTACTATTACAACCGCATGGGGCAGGCCATCCCGAACCGCGAGCTGAACCTGCTGCGCAGCTATCCCAATGTCATCGTCAGCCCGCACACGGCGTTTTACACCGACGTCAATGTCGCCAGCATGGTGCAGAGCCCGTTTGAGGCGCTGGACGCCTACGCCCACGGCCAGCCCTACGCCGGTGAGGTGCAGCTGTGATGCCAGCCGTTGAGCCGGGCCGCTGCGGCGAACACTGGGACGACTGCCCGCGGCTGGCGGCAGGGGAGCCATTTAAC
>ENA-OQCF01000880-OQCF01000880.1-human-gut-metagenome-genome-assembly--contig:-NODE-880-length-10850-cov-2.682365_pt1 | contig 10850 bp, 13 predicted proteins | sample MGYA00242756_ERZ504573 | MGnify/ENA primary metagenome ERZ504573 (study PRJEB26092, sample SAMD00036240) | human gut metagenome | host: Homo sapiens | study: EMG produced TPA metagenomics assembly of...
GCAGGGGCAGGCGGTCGGCAGAGTGCGAGGGGCTTTTGTCCTCGGATGTACGATGCGGGTACCGCAACCCGACATTATCGAGCATTTTGGCAACGCAGATGCCGTGCCGCAGCCGTCGGAGCGGTGCTTAAGCCGTAAGGCGGGAATTGTGCGGTGTTGCCTTAGAAATGACAGCAAGCTGATTATTGGCATTCATCGGGATAGGATGACTGCTTTTCCTCAACGTCAACACCGAACAATGATGTAAACAGAACACCATTCAAAGTAAAAGCCTATGGATTGAAACATCCCCTTGCCAAAGGGTACAATAAAAGCATAGAAACAGACTGAAAACTGTTTATTGTGCAGAGCAAACACTGAGCTTGGCGATCGGGGACGGATAACAAAACAGGAACCTACCGGAAAGGCAAGCAGCTGTTCAGCCTGCTTGCCTTTGTTTTTTGCACCGTAACCCCCAGCCAAAAAAGGAGGAAACACCATGGAACCTAAAACCACCAAAAAACCATCACGCAAGCTTGTTGTTTTCAAGCGGGAACTGCCGTTTTACTTAATGCTGATTCCCGGCGTAACTTTCCTGATTATCTTTTCCTACCTGCCATGTTCGGTTTGGTCATGGCGTTCCAGGATTTTACCCCCCTGCGCAGCTTCAAAAATTCTCCCTGGGTGGGATTAAAGAACTTCCGTGACATGCTGGCCCTGCCCACGTTCTGGAACGTGGTTGGCAACACGCTGTCCATCTCAATCGCCAAGATCATCCTTCGCCTGTTGGTGCCGCTGATTCTGGCCCTGCTGCTGAACGAAGTTGTCCGCCCTAAGTTCATGCGGATGGCGCAGACCGTTTTCTTCCTGCCGTACTTCCTTTCCTGGGCTGTTATGGGCGGCGTGTTGCGCAACCTGTTCCAGTATGACGGCATGGTCAACGAATTGCTGGGCCGCATCGGCATTGATCCCATCATGTTCCTGGGCAGCAACACCTGGTTCCCCATCATTATTATTCTCTCCGACGTCTGGAAAGATATGGGCTATAACATGATCATATTCCTGGCGGCAATAACAGGCGTTGACCCAGCGCTGAATGAATCCGCTGCACTGGACGGCGCTAACCGCTGGCAGCAGATCTGGCACATCACTCTGCCTACCATCCGCCCCATCGTGGTCATGCTGCTGGTGCTTTCGCTCGGTTCTGTGCTCAGCGCTGGTATGGAGCAGATCATGCTGCTGTACAATCCCATGGTTTATAAGAGCTCCGATATCATTGATACACTGGTTTATCGCCTTGGCCTTGTCAACCACCAATGGTCGCTTTCTACCGCAGTTGGTATGATGAAATCCGTTGTTTCGTTCATTCTGGTTGTTATCTCCTACCGCATTGCCTCCAAACACTTTGATTATCAGGTATTCTGATCAGAAAGGAGCATTCTGTTATGAACCGTAAAAAAATGACCCTGTTCAACTACGTCAACGGCGTGTTTCTTCTCCTGCTGGTCATCGTGTGCATTCTGCCCATCCTGCACGTTATCGCGCTTTCGCTTTCGGAACGCATTGAAGCCGTTGCCGGCAATGTTACCTTCTACCCCATCGGCTTTACGCTGGAGCTTACCGCTATGTTATGGAGGACAGCCAGTTCTGGACCTCCCTGCGCGTGACCCTGACCCGTGTTCTCATCGGCGTACCGACCAACATTTTGCTGGTCGTGATGACGGCCTACCCGCTTTCCAAGGCCAACTCCCGCTTCCACGCCCGCACCTTCTTCTCCTGGCTGTTCGTCATCACCATGCTGTTCGGCGGCGGCACCATCCCCACCTACATCGTTATCAGCAAGCTGGGTTTGATGAACACTATCTGGGCGCTGACCCTGCCTGGAGCCATGAACGTAAGCTACATGATCCTGATCATGAACTTTTTCCGCGGCATCCCGACCGAAATTGAGGACGCAGCCGTTATTGACGGCGCCAACCAGCTGCAAATTCTCTTCCGCGTATATCTGCCCATGTCGATGCCCTCCCTGGCAACTATCATTCTGTTTGCTACCGTGGCCAACTGGAACTGCTGGATGGACGGCTACATGTACATGAACACCCCCGATAAGTACCCCCTGCAGACCTACCTAGCCACCATCCTGATGGAATCCAAGAACAACGTGGAAACCCTGATGACCCCCGAACAGTTGATCCGCATGGCAAAGGTCAGTGAAAAAACCATCGAAGCCGCGCAGATCTTCCTGGCTGCACTGCCCATCATGTGCGTGTATCCCTTCTTGCAGAAGTATTACACAAAGGGTATCGTGGTTGGCAGCGTGAAGGCTGATATCATGTATGTACCCATTACCAAATACCCCTGGGGCGGCAGCTTTTGCCCCGAAGCCTTTGCCGAAGCAAAGCTGACGGAAGCGGCCTGAAATTCCGCCTATGGTGCTGCGAAAAGCACCCCCGTGTAACGATGACCAAGCCAAACAGTCTGGTCTGCTTGGACAGCTGCCTGGAAGTATTTTTGAACCCTTACCCCGATTTTACCCGCGATTACCTGAATTTTGAGATGAATGCCGCCGGAACACTGTTACTGCAAAAAGGCCCCGACCGCGCCCACCGCAGCTTTGTTAACCTGGCAGTGCCGCATTACCCGCAGGTACATGCCTGGCAGCTGCCGGATGTGTGGGGCGTGGAGCTGGAAGTACCCTTTGCATTTTGCAACAGATATGCGGCCCCGCAGCCCCCGCTCTGCCGCAAAACCCTGTGGGCAATTTTTACCAGTGTTCCGGCCCGCCGCAGGAACGTTACGCCTGTTGGTCTTCTCCCCATTCCCCTCACCCTGATTTCCACCGCCCGGACGCGTTCCGGGAGATACCGTTCAGCCGGTAAAGAAGTATGGGGAATAGCTGCTAACTATAAAGTGGTTCGCAGGGAACGGATTCGATTGTTTCGAGAGCATTGTTCAACCTCAAATTCCTAACTGCTAATTTCTAATTCCTAATTTCCATCAACTCCTAACGCCTACTTCCTACCTACTAACTTAATCGGAGGTTTCCCCTATGTTTAACCTTACCATCAACGCTGTTCCCGCCAGCACCATCATCGTGGGCCGCCGTGCTACCTGGCTGGACCGCCATGCGGCAGAAGAGCTGCGTGATTATGTCAAAAAAATCAGCGGAACGATCCTGAATATTGCGGACGAAACACTGACCATGGCTGTGACCGGCAACCGCATTCTCATTGGCCGCCCCTCTACCAGCGACTTGGTCAAGAACTTTGCTGACCAAAACCCCGGTATCCTGCCCGCAGAGAGCGATACCGAAAACGACTGTCTGGCCATTGTCCAGCGCGGTGAGGTTCTGGTGCTCAGCGGTTCCAATGACCGCTCGGTCTATTACAGCGTCTGCCACCTGCTGCAGACCGTCTTCCATGTCGGTTTTTACTGGGACCGCGATGTGTATGAAGCAAACCCCGATATGACCGTGCCTGATAACCTGACCATCGTGGAGCGCTCCGCATTCAAGTTCCGCCACACTATTGGCCAGTGGGTATATAACCACGGCGCTTTCCTGAACGAAGCCGAGCGCCGCGAAGAACTGGACAAATACGCCCGCAACAAGATCAACTCTTACCGGCTGTACAGCTGGAACAGCTATGCCCGCAAGATGACTTTCATTAAGCTGGGCGTGCCGGGCATCGAGATCAAACCCGAAGATATCGCCCGCCGCGATATAATCCGCGATACCATTGAATATGCACAGGCCCTGGGCATTGACATTATGGTCACCCTGCCGCCGGATGAGATGACGCAGGACTTCCACAAGCTTTATCCCAATGCCCGCTACTTTGGCAGCGAGTGGGTCAAGGATGACAACGCCGCCCCCCAGACCAAGCCCTGCCTGTACCCTGAAGATCCCATGTTCAAGACTTTCTTCCAGACCTTCGTCAAAGTCTGGATCGAAGAATACGGCCCGGTGCACAACTTTGTGGCCTCTCCCCCGTGCGAAAGCCATATTTCCACCACCATAGATGATTACATCAACATCAGCGTCAACTATTCCAAGTACACCTATGAAGCTGTGCATGAGCTGGTGCCCGAAGCCCGTGTTTTCTTTGACGGATGGGGCGTGCGCGCCAACACCCCGCCCTGCATCTGGACGATGCCCGGCGTGATGCAGCGCTTTGTGGATTCCATGCCGGATGAAGTGTATATGCTGGACCTGTGGCCCAACCGCAAGGAGACCGATGCCACCTTCCGTGACCCGATGTACCGCGATGCCAACTACAGCCCGCTGCGCAAGGCCCGCTATGTGCTGGAGGCGCTGAACGAATTTGGCGGCGATGACCACATGCACGGTGATTTTGCCCGCTACATTGAAGCCGCTAAGGAGATGACCGACCCCAGCATTGTGGAACACGGCGACGGCTTTGGCAACTGCACCGAGCTGTGCGGTGTCAGCCTGCACTTCTTTGATTTGATCTTCCAACTGGCATGGAACCCCAAAGATATTACCGTCCAGAGTTTTTTGGAAGATTCCGCCAAGCGCCGCTACGGCGGTCTGGCACCCGAAATTGGCGTAAAAGCCATGAAAACGCTGGAACAGGCTGTCTATTGTGATGACCGCGACAGTTCCCACGCACGTTACCAGAAGCGCTGCTACCTGGTGCGCCCCCAGCGCCGCCAGGTTCCGCTGAGTGAGACCCAGCAGGTCGTGGATCTGCTAAACGATTATATGACCACCATGACCGCCCTGCCCGATGACAAAAAGACCGACGCCATCGGCCAGGATATGTACGATGTGATGCGCCAGTACATTACCGAAAACTTTAACATGCACCTGCGCTGCCTGTTGGAGCTGTTCCTGCGCCGCAAAACTGCGAAAAATCTGCACGAGACCTTTGAGCTGCACGCCACGATGATGGAACAGCTGTTGACCCAGCTGGAAGTGATGACCAGCGCCAACACCAAGATGTATGTAGAACACATTGTGCGCTGGCTGCAGGGCCGCCCCTGTGACCCTAACGTTGCCAGCGAGGACACCTACATCCCTAAAGAAGAGTTCCGCGCCTGGATGCGTGACCTTGGCACCACGTTTGTCAAGAGTATTCCCAACCTGCCGGACTACAACAGCCAGGATTTCCACGAACTGATCTGCTATTATTACCATCCGCGCATCAATGCCTGTGTGGATACCCTGCGCGGTCTGCTGGATGACGGCGGCGTTACCTCCCCCAAGGAAGTGGACGACCTGCTGGAAGCCGCCTATAAAGTGGTGGAACAGCATTGGATCGAAGTTGGCTACCCTGTGACCGATGAATGCGAAGCCATCCACCTGCCGCTGTGGCAGGCCGCCCAGAACGCTTGGAAGATCCTGCACATTCTGCCGCTGAAAGATGGCCTGGTGGAAAGCGAAGAGATCGTGAAGGAAGTCATTGATGTGTTCGCCAGCTTCTCTGAAACCGCCGACCCGGACGAAGAACGCTCCTGGGTGAGCGAAAACCCGTTTGCAGACGAAAACAAGCCCGCGGAGGAATGATCCCCCTGCCACGAGGATAAAACCATGGATATTTTTGAAGAACTTGGCCTGCACCGCTATATCAACGCGCAGGATACGTTTACCACTTATGGTGCCAGCTGCATGCCTGCGGCCAGCCTGCGGGCCATGCGGGAGATTGCATCCAGCTGTGTGGAACTGGCCGAAGTTCAGGCCAAAACCGGCGATGCCCTGGCAAAACTGACCCAATAACGAAGGTGCTTATATTTCCAACGGCGCGGCGGGAGGCATGATGGTTGCCACCGCTGCCGCCCTGGCGCGGGACGATGAAAAAATTTTCCATAGCCTGCCGGAGATCACCGGCCCGCGGTACGAGGTTGTTATGCAGGCCGCCCAGCGCAACATGTATGACCGCGGCTGCTCGGCTGTCGGCGCAAAAATGCGCTATATCGGCACAGCGGACACCGCTCCGACTGTGGAAGAGCTGGAAGCAGCCATTACCCCGGCAACGGCTGCCGTGTTTTATGTCATCTTTTTTGGGCGCGATGCCTCTCTGCCGCTGAAAACAATGGTGGAGGTGGCCCACCGCATGGGGTGCCCGTAATCGTGGATGCTGCTGCCCAAAACCCGCCCGCCGAAAACCTTTGGAAGTTCACCGGCATGGGGGCCGACCTGGTTATTTTCAGCGGCGGCAAAACCATGCGCGGCCCGCAGGATTCCGGTTTGATCGTGGGAAAAAAAGGAATGGATCGACCGCTGCCGCCGCTGGGGTTCCCCCACGGATGGCGTCTGCCGCGGGTGCAAGACCTCGCGTGAATCAATCGTTGGGTTGTACAAAGCCGTGCAGCTTTATCTCCAGCGGGACGAAGCCACCCTGATGCGCACCCTGAACCGCCGCTGCGCCGCTTTTGAGCGAACCCTGCGGGACTGCGGCTTTATCCAGATCACCCGCACGCAGGAAGGCCCTGTCGGCCAGGTTATGGCCCGCACCTATGCCGTAATGCCGTATGGCAGCGCCAAAGATTTGGCAGACAAAATGCGTGCCAACGGCATTTACATCGGTGCGGAGCCGGGCAACCGGATTCTACTCAACCCGTTGATGGTCACGCCTGCACAGGTCAAAACCGTGTGCGAAACGCTGACCACCTGTATGCAGCAAATCAAGGAGGAACTGTGAACCATGGGTGTTACGGAACAACGTATGGAACAGCTGGGCATTACCCTGCAGCAGACCGATTGGCGCGGCAAAGGCGCCGTGGAAGCCGTTTTGGCGGGCGATATGCTGTACATTTCTGCTCATTACCCGGTGGACGAAAACGGTACCCCCGTTTATGTCGGCCGTGTGGGCGCTGAAATTGACGAAGCCGCCGCATACCAGGCCGCGCGCCTGTGCGGGCTGAACATGCTGCGCACCATCCAGGCCTATATTGGCAGCCTGGACCGCGTGGATTACTTTGTCAAGGCGCTGGGCCTTGTCAACAGCGCCGGGGACTTTTACAACATGCCTGCCGTCATGAACGGTTACTCCGACCTGATGGTAGAGATCTTCGGCCACCGCGGGCAGCATGCCCGTGCGGCCATGGGCGCTTACGTTCTACCGGGCAATATGCCGGTCAGCGTGGACGCCATTGTTAAAATACGCCGTTAAAGGAGGGCACAGAACATGGCTGTGGCGAATCACCCCCTGTGCGAGCCGGTCCGCTTTGCGCATTACAAAGCGCTGGTTCCATCCGGGAAGTTGACGGCATTGTGTATGTTTCCGGCCACGGGCCGGAAGATATCAACACCTATGAACCGCTGTACCGTGGCCGCGTTGGCACAGATCTTACGCTGGAAGATGGCTATAACGCCGCAGCAGAATGTGCCAAAACCCTGCTGCGTGCCGTGCAGCAGCGATACGGCAGCCTGGACTGCATCCACCACCTGGTGCGCGCCACCGCGCTGGTGAACTGCGGCGAAGGTTTTACCCAACCCGAAAAAGTGGTGGATGGCTTTTCCGATACCTGCATGGAAATTTTGCAGGAGCGCGGCTACCACACCCGCACCATTATGGGCACCCACAACATGCCCAACCACAATATCCCCGTTGAAGTTGAAATGATTTTTGTACTTGCGGACCGCTACCGCAATACCTTGGGAGGGAATCAGGATGTCTGCGTATGATCTTATTCTTCAGGGCGGCACGTTGTACGACCCCTGCGCCGGAACTATGGAACTTTGCGACCTTGCCATTAAGGATGGCAAAATTGCTGCCCGTGGCAAAAACCTGAACGCGGCGGATGCCGAGACCGTGATGGATGTGACCGGTCTGATCGTATCCCCAGGTCTGATCGACATGCACTGCCATGTCTACCCGGTATTCCCCTACCAGATGCCGGATTCTCTGCGCACCATCAACGCGGAAGAATACATGTTCCGCGCCGGTGTTACCACTGCGGTGGACGCCGGTACCACCGGCTGGCGCAACTTTGGCGATTTCAAGGAAAACGTTATCGACGCCACCAAGGTGCGTGTTCTCGCCTTTATTGATATGGCCGCCAAGGGGATGCACTATCCCCCGTCAGAGCAGGCTGTGGCTGACATCAACCCCGAAATCACCGCCGCCGTTGCCAACACCTGGTCGGATGTCATTGTCGGCGTCAAGAGTGCCCACTATTGGGCGAAGCACGAGGATGCTGACCACCCCATCTGGGCTTCCATTGACGGCGCTATCAAGGCAGCTTCCATGAGCGGAAAGATCGTGATGGTGGACAGCATTCCCATTGTGCCGGAACGCAGCTACCCGGACATCCTGGCCCGCCTGCGCCCAGGCGATGTACACACCCATGTATTTGCGCAGCAGTTCCCCCTGATGGACGAAAACGGCAGGATGCAGCCCTATATGCTGGCCGAACGGGAGCGCGGCGTTCACTTTGATGTGGGCCACGGTTCCGGCAGCTTCTGGTTCCGCCAGGCGGTCGGCTGCTTCAACCAGGGCTTCTGGCCGGATACCATCTCCACCGACCTGCACCACCAGAACGTGACCGGCCCCGCCATTGACCTGTTGTATGTTGCCAGCAAGTTCCTGGCCATGGGCATGCCGCTGCAGGATGTGCTGTACCGCGTAACCCGTGCCCCGGCGCTGAGCATCCACCGCCCCGAACTGGGCACGCTGGATGTGGGTGCCTGCGCAGATATCGCTGTGCTGCGCAACCGCGAAGGTAAGTTCGGCTACATGGACTGCGGCGGTGCCCGCCTGACTGGCGAGGGCAAACTGGAGTGCGTTGCCACCCTGCGTGAGGGCGAAGTGGTGTTTGACCCCGAAGCCCGCAGCATGCCGGATTGGCAGAACGCCCCCGCCCCCTATTGGACAGCCCCCGGCACAACGCGCAGCTGGACGCTGTGGAAGTGAGGAAATTATGCTGCTGAATGACCGCGACCAGATCATTGCCATGACGGCAGAGTGGACCGGCGAACGCTACCCCAATGGCCGCCCCCGCGTGAGCGATGAAAAAATAGAGATCCTGAAAAACCTGACCCAGGAAGAAATCTGGCAGCCGCTGTACTCCTGCGGATACCGGTTCCAGTTCCAGGGTGATTTGAAACCTCTGCACCCGGACAAAAAGCTGTACGGCCGTGCTGTGACCTGCTGCTTTATGCCCCAGCGCCCGGACCTGCGCCAGCATGTGTTCAATGTAGCCCGCAGCCGTGGCTGGAAAGGCGACTGCAACCAGTGGGTGATCGACAGCTTGGAAGAAAGCGATGTTGTTGTGTGCGACCTGTATGATAAGATCCTGCGCGGCACCTTTGTGGGCGGCAACCTGACCACCGCGGTCAAGGCCCGCACCAAAAACGGCGGCGTGGTGGTGTGGGGCGGCGTGCGCGATTTGGAACAGATGCAGAACATTGATGTGCAGGTGTTCTATCGCGGCGTAGACCCCACCCCCATCCGGGACTGCCAGATCACGGCGTTCAACGGCCCTGCCGCATCGGCGCGGCCATCTGCCTGCCGGGCGATATCGTTATCGGCACCAAGAACGGCATTCTGTTTGTGCCCAGCCATATGGTAGATTACGTCATTGAGCACGCCTACAAATCTCAGGTGCGCGACCTGTACGCATTCCCCAAGCTGGAAGCCGGTATCTACACCACCGCCGATGTGGACGCCGTGGTGTGGAACGACCAGATGATGCAGGCCCTGCTGAACTTTATTGATACCGACCCCGCCGCGGCCAAGTACCGCGGGCTGGACTGGAGCGTGGAACTGCGTGCCGCCGCCGGTGACGAAGCCGCCATTGATGAGCTGTACCAGCAGTTTGACATCGAGCGCTATGGCGCGCCCGGCCAGAAAAAAGAGGTACTGATATGAGAGATATTTCGCTCTACCTGAGCACGATCCCCGATTATAACCAGATGCTGGCGGGAAAAAATGTGCTCATCACCACCGCTGCCCGCGGCATTGGCAAAAGCATTGCCCTGCTGTTTGCGCGCCAGGGGGCGGACGTCTATTTCGGCGGCCGCAACGAAGAATATGTGCGCACCACAGAAAAAGAATTGCAGTCCATCCGCCCCGGCTGCCGCGGCTATGTGGTAGACCTGGCCAAAGCCGACCAGACCGAAGCCTTTGTGGATGCTGCCGTAAAGGACAGCGGCGGCTTTGACATTCTGGTTTCTACCGTTGGCGTCAACTGCCACTGTCCCGCAGCGGAATACAAAGATGAGGATATGTTCCGCCTGTTGGAAACGAACTATCTCAGCGGCGTGCGCTGCGCGCGCAAAGTTATCCCCACCATGCAGGCGCGCGGGGGCGGCAGCATCATCAACATTTCGTCCATTCACAGCCTGATGAGCCAGCCCACCAACATGCTGTACGCCGGTACCAAGGGCGCAATGAATGCCGCAGCCCGCGTGATGGCACTGGATTACGCCAAGGATAACATTCGGGTGAACACTATCTGCCCCGGCGTGGTCATCAGCGATGTGATGTATGATGACATGGACAAGCTGGACGATGCCGGCAAAAAGCAGTTGGACGCTGCCCTGCACCGCTGCCAGCCTTTGGAGCCTGGCCGCATGCAGGATATTGCCAACACAGCCCTGTTTTTTGCCAGCAATATGAGCGCCAACATTACCGGCCAGACCCTGCTTTCCGACGGCGGAACAAGCATTAAGGCACATGATATGGACTGCTGAAACTAGGTAAGAGGTAGGAAGGAGGAGTTAGGGCAATACCGCATAATTCTAAGTGCCGATACGGCAAGCGAGGTGCGGCAGATGCTAAGCCAAAAGCGCAGATAATACTGGATGTCTTATCGAGCATTTTGCAACGCAGATGCGTGCCGCAGCTGCCGGAGCGGTGCTTAAGCCGCAAGGCGGGGAATTGTGCGGTGTTGCCTTAGGAGTTAAT
>ENA-OQCF01000881-OQCF01000881.1-human-gut-metagenome-genome-assembly--contig:-NODE-881-length-10843-cov-10.564390_pt1 | contig 10843 bp, 10 predicted proteins | sample MGYA00242756_ERZ504573 | MGnify/ENA primary metagenome ERZ504573 (study PRJEB26092, sample SAMD00036240) | human gut metagenome | host: Homo sapiens | study: EMG produced TPA metagenomics assembly of...
CCATTCTCTAAAAGAAAAAGAAAGGGCTCCGTACGGATACGTGCGGAGCCCTCGTTACGATAACAAGAGTCGATTAGAAATCGATGTCGGTGTCGTAGTAGCAGGCCTTGAGGATCTTCTCGAAGTCGGCAGCCTTGGTCTCACGCGGGTTCTCCGGCGTGCAGGCGTCGGTCTCGGCGTTCGCGGCGATCTCGGGCAGCTTGGCGAGGAACTCCTCCTCGGAAACCATCTGCGGGTTCTCGGCGTCGACCTTCACGCCACCATTCGCGTAATCCTTGATGGACTGCGGAATGTTGAGCTGGTCGTTGAGGTCGCGAATCTTCTGGACGAGCGCGGCGATGAGCTCCTCGTTGGTCTCGCCGGGAAGGTGCAGGATCTCCTTGGCCACGTAAGCATAACGCTCGGCAGCACGGGGATCCTTGGAGTTCCACTGGATGACCTTGCCCAGGTACATGGCGTTAGCAGCACCGTGGATGATGTGGCCGTTCTCGAAGGCAGCACCGGTCTTGTGAGCCATGGAGTGAACGATGCCGAGCAGGCCCGAGGAGAAGGCGATACCGGCGATGCACTGAGCCTCGTGCATGTGCTGACGGGCCTCATGGTCGCCAGCATAGGACTTGGGCAGCCACTCGACGATCTCGCGGATGCCGTGCAGAGCGTTGGCGTCGGTGAACATGGAAGCGCAGGTGGAAACGTAGGCCTCCATGCAGTGGGTCAGAGCGTCCATGCCGGTGTGAGCGCACAGCTTGGCGGGCATGGTGTAGGTGAGCTCGGGGTCGACGATGGCGACATCAGGGGTGATGTTGAAGTCGGCCAGCGGGTACTTGATGCCCTTGCATAGTCGGTAATGACGGAGAAGGCAGTGACCTCGGTAGCGGTACCGGAGGTAGAGGAGATGGCGCAGAAGTGAGCCTTCTGACGCAGCTCGGGGAAGCTGAACGGCTGGATGATGTTATCGAAGGACTCCTCGGGATACTCGTAGAAGACCCACATGGCCTTAGCGGCATCGATGGGCGAGCCGCCGCCGATGGCGATAATCCAGTCGGGCTCGAACTCGCGCATGGCCTCGGCGCCCTTCATGACCGTCTCGATGGACGGATCGGACTCGACGCCCTCGAACAGCTTGACCTCCATGCCGGCCTCTTTGAGGTCGGCCTCAACGTCCTGCAGGAACCCGCCGCGGCGCATAGAGCTGCCGCCAGAAACGATGATGGCCTTCTTGCCCTTGAGGTTCTTCACCTCGTGGCGAGCACCCTCACCAAAGTACAGATCGCGAGGATTGGTAAAACGTCCCATACTGTGCCTCCTAAACAAGCCCCTCTTAGACTTGCGTATATAACGGAGCACCCAATTGGCTCCGTTAGGACCGTTTTGCGCGTTGCCGGCGATGACAATGCGCGATGTCTAAACGTCTCAACGCTCAGACAAACACTATTCTACCGTTCTGGTTGGTCAGTTATTCACCTAAAGCCGACAATGATGAAACGTTTTTTCTATCCCTGAAGACCCTTGTGGGGCATTCATACTCCCAAGCTGGGCAAACGTTTTATCAAGGTTGACCACATATCCCGGGCAGGACTGTGGCCCTCCAAAATGCGCCCCGTTCGCCGCCAAAAATCGACCGTTTGCGGCACCGTGATACCACTCAGTCGTCCAAGGTGCCGACATTTGTGCGACATCCGTCTTCGTGGTGCAAAGGTGCATGTCCAAGTGCGGCACCCCCGGTGTGCCACATGCGGGTAAACTAGAACCTTATATAGAGACATTTGAACCCTAACCGCAGCAAAGGAGGCCCCATGGCATTCGATCCCATTCAAGAGGATTGCCATCGCCTCGTTCTTGAGGCCTTGCGCCGCGACAATATCCCGCTCACCGACGGTGCCGCCGTAGAGCGTCTGATGGAACAATTCACCCGCAACCCCGCGCCGCTCATCGTGCACGACCGCGACCGCGCCGGGCACCTCATTGCCAAGGTGGTCGAGGCTGTCGACTACCGCATTCCCTTTATCCCTGACGATACCCAGGCAGAGCAAGAAGAGGCCGCTGCCGAGAACATGCTTCGCGAGGCAGCCGCGCTCGACCCCACCAACTGGGATGCCCAGCGCATGCTGATCGCCCTCACCGCCAACTCCAACGAGGAGTACGTACAGTACTTGGTATCCAAGCGCGATGAAGTCGAGCACGACCTGGCACTCAAGATCGCCTCGGCGCAGGACCCCTACGAGCGCGAGGCCGCAGGCGACCTTATGCGCCGCCCCTACCTGCGCTGGCTTGCCGCCCTTGCGTCGCGCGCCCTCATTAGCGGCCGCTATCGCATGTCGCTCGAAGCCGCAAACCGCAGCCTCGACTTTGCCCCCAACGATCCGGCCGCGTCCGTCACACCGCGATGCTCGCCATGGCGAAGCTCGAATACCCCGCCGAGGAGCTCAAGCGCTTTCGCTCTGCCCACTCCGTCCCCTATCTCACCAACACGCCGCTACGCCGTCGTCCCAAGGACGCGGAGCGCGACTTGGACCCATGGACGCTCATCGCGCTGATGAGCGCTGCCTGGCGCGAGCTGGACTACGAGGGTGCCGAGCGCTACTTGCGCATCCTGGTGCGCTCATGCCCGCACGCGGCCGAAGCACTCTACTTCCAAACCGAGTTTCCCGATGGCGTCTATGCCCGCGTCAACGTGGGCGTGGGCTCCACCGACGAGCTTGTCCTTGCGCTGTCCGAGGCGACGCCGGTACTGCAGGAGGGCCTGGGCGCCCCCGACAATGCCAGCTTTGCCGCCTGGGTCGCCACCAACGATATCGTGCGTTCCCAGATCGACGAGCGCATCCTGCGGGCGGCCGAGCAGGGCTTGCCGTTTAAGGGAGGAGACCTCTAATGGATCCGAGCGTCTACATCCCCGCCTACCTGGAGCGCGCCTACGTTGCGTCGCACCCCGAACTCACCGATGCAGCACGCGAGCTTGTCCATAACAACGTGAGCGTCAACCCTCATAAGTATGCGCAGACCGAGCATACCCAAGCGCTGCTGTCCTATGCCGGCGTCCACCGCCACTTGCTCGACGAACTCCATCGCATCGAGGACATGGGCAGCGACGAGGAGTTTGAGCAGACGCGCAACCGCCTGTTCGACGACATGCGCGACGAGCTGCTCAAGATTGTTCGTGTCGATGCGCTGGCCGTCGATGCCCAGTTGCTCGCCATCATCCTGGCGGACACGCCCGTCGATGCCTGCCTGGGCGATCTGATGAAGCTCGAGGCGAGCACGGCCGACTACCTGCAACAGAGCGTGCCCGGGTTCGACATGGAGGCCCCGCACTACTGGGCCAACAAGGTGCTGGCAGACGGCGTGACGGCGGCCGATCTCACCGTAAGCGAGCCGGCTCTTATCGGGTGGCTCCACACGCTCGAGGCCATCTCGCAGCTGTGCATGGCGAGCGCTCGCTACCGTGCTGCCGCCAACTACGCCCGCCGCGTCCTTAAGGCGGAAGGCTATCCCACCCGAGCTGCAGGCACCGTGCTACTCGCCCTCGCTCGCCTAGAAGACGAGGACGGCTTTTTTGCCCTGGCCCACCAGCTCGAGGAGCAGATGGGGGCCGATACCCTCGAGAACTCCCCCTGGTACCTGCTCGCCCGCACGATCTTGCTGTTCAAAACGAACAAGATGCGCCCGGCGACACGCGCGCTGCGTGAGTTTGCCAACCGCTGCGAGGGCGGCGCGTTCTTTTTGCTGAACCCCATGTATCAGACGCCGTATCTTCCCTGCCGGCCCGAACCGCACGACCCTGGGACCTTTCGCATCAGGCAGTTTGGGAGCCGACGGCATCATCTCGGATACTCCCGACTTTGCCCCCTGGGCCAGCGCTTGCGAAGACGTATCGCAGCTTGCCCAGGAATTTGCGCGCCGCTACGGCTTTTAACGGCACAAACGTCACGACCATGTCATTCACGTTAGGAACGGCTTCATGAACTTCCGCTCATCTCTCGCCTGCACCTCGAGCGATATCGCCCGCTGGGGGCTGCGCTCCGTCCTTAAGCGCCAGGGCGGCGTACTCCCCGGCCGCATCGCCATGAAGATCGACCCCGAGCTGCTAAGCGACCTCGCGGGCCTTGTCGACCGCAGTGTGGTGATCACCGGCACCAACGGCAAGACCACCACCTCCAACCTCATCGCCGATGCCGTTGCCGCCAGCGGCGCCACCGTGGTATGCAACCGTGCCGGAAACAACATGGAGCCGGGCGTGGTTGGTGCCCTGCTCGAGGCGCGTGGCAACCTTAAGCGAACCGCCAGCAGCAAGCGCGTAGGCGTCTTTGAGTGCGACGAGCTCTACACGGTGCGCGTCCTGCCCAAGCTCAAGCCGACCTACTTTGTGCTGCTCAACCTGTTCCGCGACCAGCTGGACCGCTACGGCGAGATCGACCACACCCAGGACGTCATCGCCCACGCGCTGGAGCTTTCGCCGACAACGACGCTCATCTATAACGCCGACGACCCGCTGTGTGCCGCGATCGCCGTGCGCGTTCCCAATGCAAGCATCGCCTTTGGCATCGACGGCGCCACCGACACCGAGTCTGACCGCATTAGCGACTCGCGCTTTTGCTCGCAGTGCAACACCCCGTTGGAGTACGACTACGTGCAATACGGCCAGCTCGGTGCCTACCATTGCCCCTCGTGCGGTTGGGCACGCCCTGCGCTTGTCCGTCGCGTGACGGGCGTGGAGCTCGGCTGCGACGGCTACGATTTTGACCTGGTCTTTGGATCTGCGTCCAACGCGGCTGCCGTACACATCGCCACGCGCTACAACGGTCTGTACATGGTCTACAACGTTGCCGCCGCATTCTTTGCCGCACATGAGTTGGGCGTGGATACGGCGCACCTGCAGCCCACGCTCGATGCCTATGTGCCCGCCGGCGGACGCATGGGGCGCTGGGATATCGCCGGCCGCACCGTCGAGGCCAACCTGGCTAAGAATCCCGTAGGCTTCGATCGACAAATCCAGTCCATCAAGACTGCAGGCGGCAGACTCTGCGCTTTCTTCCTCAACGACAACGATGCCGACGGCCACGATGTATCGTGGATCTACGACGTCGACTTCGAGCGCATCGCCGATACCCCAGGGCTTGTCGCCTTTGCCGGCGGCACGCGTGCACACGATATGCAGGTACGTCTGAAGTACGCCGGCATCGACGCCACCATCATCTCGAATATCGAGCAAGCGATCGGCGCCGTGGCGGACGAGGAGGCTGGCGATACTTTCTACGCCGTCGCCAACTACACGGCCTTCCCGCCGCTGGTCCAGGAGCTCAACGAGCTTAAGAGCGCCGATGCGAGCTCGGTCGCCTCCCACGCCGTAACGCGCGCCGATGGCAGCGTTGTCCCCACCGATATTGCGCCGGTCGAGCTTTCGCGCCCGCTACGCATCGTCTACCTGTATCCCGATGCCCTCAACCTCTATGGCGACGGCGGCAACGTCATCGCCCTCGAGCGCCGCTGCGCTTGGCGCGGCATTCCCGCGCGCGTGGACGAGGTCCGCATGGGCGAGACGCTCGATCTCACCGACGCCGACATCGTCATGATGGGCGGTGGCTCCGACCGCGATCAGCTAGCTGTGGCACACGAGCTGCTCGCTCAAAAAGACAAGGTCGCAGCCTATGTTGAGGATGGCGGCTCGCTGCTCGCTATCTGCGGCAGCTATCAGCTACTCGGCCGTTCGTACTATATGGGCGAGAATCGCATCGAGGGCCTGGGCGTCATTGCCGCCGAAACCGTGCGCGGCTCCGACCGCCTGATCGGCAACGTCGCCGTCAAGACCGACCTGGCACCCGAGCCCTTTGTGGGATTTGAGAACCACGGCGGCCGCACCCTGCTCGATGCAGAGGCCACGCCGCTCGGAACGTCCGTCGTCACGGGTACCGGCAACAACGGCGACGATGGCTTTGAGGGCCTCATCTACAAGGGTGTCATCGGCACATACCTACACGGACCGGCACTGCCCAAGAACCCCGAGCTCGCCGACTGGCTCATCGCCCACGCTCTCGAGCACCGTGGCGATGCACAGACCACCGCCCTGCTGCCGCTCAAACCCCTCGACGACGCTTACGAGCACGCTGCCCACGACGCCGCAATGAAGCTCCTCCCCTAACGCCCCGCCACCACAAAGGGGACAGGCACCTTTGTGGTGGTTTTGATCTGCCACGTTTGTTTGTCTCGATCTGTAACATCTAGCCGTTGAAAGTCGTCTTACTGTTACAGATTGAGATATTCGTCCCGACGCCCGCCGTCTGTCTCGATCTGTAACAGATAGAGCCGATTTGCCCGCCCAGATGTTACAGATTGAGATATTTGAATATCGGAATAGAAACCCACTCCTGTGTGGTGGTTTTTCAATCTGCCAACGATATGTGAACGGATAGAAAAGTCTGCTATACTCTTTCCCGCTGTCCCCATCGTCTAGCGGCCAAGGACGCACCCTTTCAAGGTGGATATCGCGGGTTCGAATCCCGCTGGGGGCACCATTTGAAACGAGAAGCCCGTTACCCTTGCGGTGACGGGCTTTTTGCTATCCATGTGCCGGGATTCGAACCCGACAGGGTGCGGAGCTGAGGAAACGCGCAAGCGTTTTCCAGCGCAGCACGCAAGGAGCGGAGCGACGCAGCGGAAGCGGGCGGCGTCAGCCGCACGCGGACATCCCGCTGGGGGCACCAACTTTAAAATGTTCGAACCCGCCGGATGTAAGGTCCGACGGGTTCGTTCTTTTTGCCGTTATAAGACGAAAAGTACTCAACGCCCTTGCGCTAGATAAACAGCTCGCACTCCTTCCGTTCGGCGCAGACTTTGCTCAACATCTTGGTAGCCGCAGAGAGCATGACGGGATTTACCGCGCGAGCGCCCCACGGACACACGGCAACGCAACGCATGCAGGAAATGCAGGCCTTTTTGTCCACCCGCTTGGGATCGTCTTTATCGATAGCGCCAACAGGGCACGCTGCGCACAAGCCCCGCAAGCGGTGCACTCTTTTGTGGCCTTGGGCACCATACCGGCGCCCCCGGCCTTCTTATAGGGACGATTGCCCGGAATAGCCAGCTCAGAAGCATCTCCTGCAGATATCTTTTGCTGAATCTGATTCGCAAACCCAGCGAGCTGCGCCGCGTCCTGTGGGTCTGGCCGACCGGCTGCAAACTGGCGAACAATAGAATGCTCGGCGATGGCAGAAACCGCCGCGATCACCCGAAAGCCCGCGCCCTTTGCCGCATCCTCAAGCTCGACCAGCGTGTCCTCATACGCGCGGTTTCCGTAAACACAAACCAGAACCGCCTGCGCACCGTTTCCCCTCATCATACCCAAGCGCTCCGCAGCCACAGCCGGGACTCGCCCGCCATACGAGGGTACCGCGATCACGGCTACATCCTCTTTTGTCATCGCAACCGTGCGAAAACCAAGCCCGCTATCGGTCAGATCTACAGCAACGGTTTCCCCTTCCAACGCATTGGCAATGTAGCCAGACGCCCTTTCCGTTCCGCCGGTCGGGCTAAACACGATATCGAATACCCTCATCGGATCATCCTCCCCTTTATGAACAAACGCCCGGAACGTCCGCATGCCAAAACAGGTTACAACTTTTAAGATGCCCCGCGCGAAACGCTCGCTCGGCTGCAAGTTCAAAGCAGGTCAAAGCGGCAAAAAAGAAGGGGCCTCACACAGGCGAGACCCCTTCACACGCAAAATCAAACGTGTCTGTTACACATAGAACAGAATGTCGTCGTAGGTCGGGACCGGCCAGTAGTCAGCGGCCACAATCTCCTCCATGGCATCCACGGCGGCGCGCAGCGTATCCATAGCGGGAACGACCTCGTGCGCGTACACGTTGGCCTGCTCCTGACCATCGAGGGCTTCGGCCTTCTGATGCACGGCGTCGAGCGCTTGATGGAGTCGTTGATGGTGGTGATACCGTTGCAGAGCTTGTTGAGCGTGTTCTGCTCGCACTGCATGGCGGCCTCGGCACCGGCGGCGCGAATAGTCTCAAGGCCCTTAGCGACCTTGGTGGCATATGCGGTAATGACCGGGCGATAGGTACGACGCGCCTCGCGAACCATCGTGGTGGCCTCGATGTTCATGAGCTTGTTGTACTTCTCGAGCTTGCAGTCGTAGCGGCACTGAGCCTCGGCCTTGGTCAGGACACCCGTCTCCTCAAAGAGCGCGATGGCCTTATCGGAAACAAAGGCGGGCAGGGCGTCGGCCGTGGTCTTGTTGTTGGCAAGGCCGCGCTTCTCGGCCTCAACGGGCCACTCGTCGGAGTAGCCATCGCCGGAAAAGAGGATGCGCTGGTGGTCGGTCAGGACCTTCTTGCAGTACTCGAGCGCAGCGTCCTGGAACTCATCCTCGGGCGTACCCTCAAGCGCGTCGGCGAAGGACTTGAGCGACTTGGCCACGGCAGCATCGAGCACCAGGTTGGAGTCGGAGACGTTCTGCTCGGAGCCGCAGGCACGGAACTCGAACTTGTTACCGGTGAAGGCAAACGGGAGGTGCGGTTGCGGTCGGTGTTGTCCTGCATCAGCTTGGGCAGGGTATCGGCGCCCAGGTCGAGCACGCCGCGCGTGGCATGGACGGAAGCCTTGCCATCGATGATCTTCTCGACGACCTCGGTAAGCTGGTCGCCCAGGAAGATGGACATAATCGCCGGAGGAGCCTCGTTGGCGCCCAGACGATGGTCGTTGCCGGCCGAGGCAACAGAGGCACGCAGGAGCTCCTGATAGTTATCGACGGCCTCGATCACCGCGGTGAGGAAGACGATGAACTGCAGATTGTCGAGCGGGGTGTCGCCCGGATCGAGCAGATTCTCGGACTCGGTGCCAAGCGACCAGTTGTTGTGCTTGCCCGAACCGTTAATGCCCTCGAAGGGCTTCTCGTGCAGCAGGCAGACCAAGTCGTGGCGGGAGGCGATGAGCTTCATCTTCTCCATCATGACCAGATTCTGGTCGATGGCCTCGTTGACTTCGCCATAGACCGGTGCGAGCTCATGCTGGCAGGGAGCAACCTCGTTGTGCTTGGTCTTGGCGGGAATGCCAAGCGCCCACAGTTCATCGTCAAGGTCCTTCATATAGGCCGAGACGGTGGGGCGGATAGCGCCAAAGTAGTGCTCCTCGAGCTCCTGGCCCTTGCATGGAGCAGCACCAAAAAGGGTGCGGCCGGTGATGACCAGGTCCTTGCGTTTGCGGTAAGCGTCCTTCTTGATCAGGAAGTACTCCTGCTCGTCACCCACGGAAGGAACGACCTTCTTGGGGGTCTTGCCAAACAGCGCCAAAACGCGCTTGGACTCACGCGAGAGCGCGGTCATGGAGCGCAGCAGCGGGGTCTTCTTGTCCAGGGCCTCGCCCGTGTAGGAGCAGAAAGCCGTGGGGATGCACAGGACATCGTCCTTGATAAAGGCGGGGCTAGTGGGGTCCCAAGCGGTGTAGCCACGGGCCTCGAAGGTAGCACGCAGGCCACCGTTGGGGAAGCTCGAGGCATCGGGCTCGCCCTGGATGAGGTTCTTGCCCGTAAACTTGGTAATGGCGGTGCCGTCGTGGTTGGGCTCCAGGAAGCTGTCGTGCTTCTCGGAAGTAATGCCCGAAAGCGGCTGGAACCAGTGCGCATAGTGCGTCGCGCCCTTGGAGATGGCCCAGACCTTCATGGCATGGGCAACGGCGTTGGCCACGTCCAGGTCGAGCGGCTCACCGCCCTCGAGGGTTGCAGCAAGGCGCTTCCAAATGTCCTTGGGGAGGTAGTCCTTCATGACTTCCTCAGAGAACACCATGGTCCCGAAGCGGTCAGTAAGTTCGGCCATACGGAACTCCCTTCGTATCGGCACCGCGTGAGAAGCGGTGTTGATTACTAACGAACGAGTCATAGCTTAGACTCGCCGTGTTTCCGCGACATTACCGTTATGTTGCCGTCGCGAAACCAATCATTGAGGTTACCCTATCGAGGCGGCGTTGCCACCCTCAACAGCCAATCAACTGCATAAATTGCAGACCTCTCCCCATGGTTTAAGGGTAATCAATTTGGGACGGGGCTTTATTAACTGGTATTTCGCATCAGATACCATTCAATATAGCCCCATCCTACATTGACCGCACTGTTATAGGAAATGCCGATAGCGAAGCATTTTCGATTGGTATCCCCAAATAGCGAGTGAAACTCCGTCGTGGCACAGTGGTGCTGTAGAATCCTTACAACACATCGCACTATTACGTATCTAAAGGAGCACGATATGCGCGTCGACGAGGTTTTTAAGCAGGCAGCATCCCAGGGCACCGCACCCGTTTCGTTTGAGATGTTCCCGCCCAAGGGCGAGCTTACCCTCGACACGGCTCGCGAGGTGGCAGGCAATCTATGCAAGCTTTCGCCGAGCTTTGTCTCGGTCACCTGCTCGGCCGGCGGCTCGGGTAACGGTGCCACCACCGCCCCCATCGCGCATATGATTTCGAGCGAATTCGATACGCCCTCGGTAGCGCACCTCACCTGCGTGGGCCGCACCCACGCCGACATCGCCGCCAAGATCGACGAGTATCGCACCGCCGGCGTGAAAACATCCTGGCCCTGCGTGGTGATCTTCCCGCCGGCGCGACTGAGGACGACAAGCCCGCCTCGGACTACGCCTACGCCCGCGACCTCATCCCTGAGCTCGTCGACGCCGGCTTTTGCGTGGCGCCGCAGCTACCCCGAGGGCCACATTGCCTGTGAGGATCTCAACGCCTCGGTCGAATACCTCAAGCAAAAACAGGACGCCGCGCGAGCTTCTTTGTGACGCAGCTCTTTTTTGACAACGAGTGCTTCTACCGTTTTCGCGAGCTTGCCGAACAAGGCCGG
>ENA-OQCF01000882-OQCF01000882.1-human-gut-metagenome-genome-assembly--contig:-NODE-882-length-10843-cov-3.109183_pt1 | contig 10843 bp, 16 predicted proteins | sample MGYA00242756_ERZ504573 | MGnify/ENA primary metagenome ERZ504573 (study PRJEB26092, sample SAMD00036240) | human gut metagenome | host: Homo sapiens | study: EMG produced TPA metagenomics assembly of...
AAAGAGTATCAAAGAAAAATAAAAAACAAGGATTGCTCGATTATTTCAATGAACTGCGTAGGGGGGTGGTGAGTCATGAATTGGGATTACGATTCAACTCACCAACTGTAAATCTTTGGTTTACTCCAAAGGAATTCATCAAATTTTTGAGTCAATTGGAGCATTATTTATATGATTGCAAAATCGAAATAGATGAGAAAAACAGTGAAAAATACGGTTATCCGGTTGGAAAGTTAGAAGATATCCATGTCTATTTTACACATTATGAAACGTTTGAACTGGCAAAACAGAAATGGATCGAACGTTTGAAACGGCTGAATATGGACAATCTTTATATTATTATGGTGCAAAAAGATGGATGTACGGAACAGGATATTTGTTCATTCGATAGTTTGAAATTTAAACATAAAGTCATTTTTACGGTAAAAGAATATCCACAGTATCGTTCGGCGTATTATATCCCGAAAAGCGAAGTAGATATACAAAATGTAAAAAAATCTTTGTGATTATCAAAGTAGATTTACTGGAAAACGTTGGCTTGATGAATTTGATTGGATTTCATTTTTGAATGAAAGATGACTATAAAAATAATCAAGGAGCAAGCGGTAGAGAATGAGAAATAGCAGAAACAGTTATTTGATAAAAAACACTATTATATTTACTTTGGGAAATCTTGGATCAAAATTTATTTCATTTTTTTTGATTCCGTTATATACAAATGCACTTACAACTGCTGAATATGGCGTCGTTGATTTGGTTGCGACAGTTGGAACAGTTGCGGTTCCACTTCTTACTTTAAATATCTGTGAGTCTGTTATGAGGTTCGCATTGGATAAGGATGCTAATACTAGAAAAATTACCCAAATAGGGACGAGAATACTGTTAATCGGAATGATGGTTGGGTTATTGATTTTTCCGATATGTCGTTCTTTTGACAAGATTTCTGAATATGCCGTTTTTGTTTATTTCTATGTCGTTTCTTTGGCAGCAAGTCAGCTTTATTTGTGCGATTTGCGCGGGAAAGAACTGTTGATTTATTACTCGGTAGGAAATGTTCTACATACTTTTTTTATTGCGGTGTTAAATATTCTGTTCCTCTTGGTCTTTAAAGAAGGTGTTGATGGGTATTTAAAAGCTTACATTATAGCAAATACACTCACTGCCATATATGCAATTATTGTAGGAAAAGGATATAAATCATTCTCATTTTCAAGGATTGATAGAGATCTACTGATCAAGATGGCGAAATATTCCGTGGTATTAATTCCGAATTCATTTATGTGGTGGATTATGAATTCCTCGGATCGCATTATGGTGTCTAGCATGATAAGTGTGGCAGCCAATGGAATTTACGCCGTTTCATATAAGTTCCCTACGCTAGTTTCTACATTGACAACAATATTCAATCAAGCGTGGAGTTATTCTGCAATTCGTGAAGAAGGAACAGAAGATGAAAGCGAATATAATAATAAAATATTTAGAGTTCTAATTGGAATTGTTATGTTGATTGGAATAGGTTTGTTAACATTTATGAAACCGTTTTTAAGTGTGTATGTGGAAAAAGAGTATTATTCTGCATGGCAATATACGCCGTTTTTGACAGTCGGATGCGTATATTTGACAATGGCTAGTTTTATGGCTACAAGCTATACGGTTCACAAAGATAGTTTTGGCTATCTTTTTTCTGGTACTTTTGGAGCAATATTTAATATTGCAATGAATTTTATATTAATTCCACAAGTAGGCGTTTATGGTGCTGCAATTGCTACATGTATTAGTTATATACTTGTATTTGTCTTTCGATTTTTCATACAAGAAAATATATTCAATATAATATAAATAATAAAGAATTTATAAGTGGGAAGTACGGCTTTAGTGTTGTCTGCGGGCTTGATGTTCATTGATAATAGGTTTGGCTTTTACTACAATGTGTCATTCTAGCCGTTACTATATATTTGTTTTCAGATATCTGACTCCCCATAGTGAGAAAAATACTAAAATTAAAAGGAAGACGATGATATGACTACAGTATGTGAAAAAGGTAAGTGCACAGGGTGTATGGAGTGTATTGATGTTTGCCCTAAAAAAGCTATAAAAGTAATTGATTCTGAGAAATGTATTCAATGTAATGCATGCCATAGTGCATGCCAAAACAACGCCGAACAAGTACTAACTAAACCGATTTATTGGAAACAGGGATGGGCGCAAGATGATTGCGTTCGTATGCGCTCTTCATCTGGAGGAGTTGCAACAGCAGTAGGACGAGCTTTCATAAAAAATGGAGGGATTGTTTGTAGCTGCACATTTAGTTTTGGGAAGTTTGAGTTTGATTTTGCTGAGACAGAAGATGAAGTATATAAATTTACAGGTTCAAAATATGTGAAAAGTAATCCTGAGGGAGTATATAAGAAAATTTTAGAAAAACTCAAATTGGGAAGAAAGGTACTTTTTATTGGGTTGCCATGCCAGGTTTCAGCGGTTAGGCATTATACAAAGAATCATAAAATTTGTATACCGCTGATTTAATTTGTCATGGAACACCTTCACCACAAATTTTGGACAGCTTTTTGTTTGATTATGGGATTCGATTAACAGAAGTTCAAAGCATTAGATTTCGGGAGAAAAATAATTTTAAATTGGAACAGAATGGAAAGCGTTTTGCAGTTCCGATAACAACTGATAATTATTTGATGACATTTTTGAACTCGACAACATACACGGAGAATTGTTATCAATGTCAATATGCCAAGATTGAAAGGCCCGGTGATATTACCCTGGGGGATTCATGGGGCAGTGAACTTGAAAAAAGCACCCAAGATAAGGGTATTTCTTTAGTGCTTTGCCAAAATGAAAAGGGAAAAGAACTTATAGATCAAGCAGATTTAACTCTTGTAGATGTTGATTTGAAAAAAGCTATAGAAAGCAATCATCAATTATATCAGCCCTCTCAGAAGCCTAAGCAACGGGAAGTGTTTTTTAAGGAATTGAAAAAGGGGTATGGATTTAAGAAAGCAGTAAAAAGATGTTACCCTAAGAAGTACTTGAAAAATATCGTAAAGACCGTGTTATATAATATGAAATTTATAGGGGGGCAGAACCGCTGAAGATATTTATCCGCAGGTGTTGGAAAATGTCCGTGTGACCGATAAGAAGGCTGCACAGAATGATCCTGTTGTTCAGGAAGCTGTGTCTAAGGTAGCTGAAGCACTGGGCGATACTGGTCGTATTCTGGTGCATGAATCCGGCACTGAGCTTGTGGTGCGTGTCATGGTGGAAGCACCAGATCATGATACTTGCCAGAAGTATGTTGACGAAGTGGTTATGTGATTTGCGAAAAGGGATATAAGACGGCGTAAAGTCAATGACGACTCTGGCAATTAACCGGAGTCGTTTTGCATAAGAGGAAAAGTGTAATAGACGAGAGAAGTAAATATCGGGAGGGATAAACCCATGTGTGGAATCGTTGGTTTTACAGGAAACCGACAGGCAGCACCGATCCTGCTGGATGGTCTGTCAAAACTGGAATATAGAGGATATGATTCGGCCGGACTGGCTGTCCGTGATGGAGAGAATCTGGCACAAGTCGTGAAAGCAAAGGGGCGTCTGTCCAATCTGATCGAAAAGACAGATGGCGGTAAGGCATTGAAAGGAACCTGTGGTATCGGACATACCCGCTGGGCTACCCACGGTGAGCCGAGCCAGACAAATGCACATCCGCATGTATCTGGTAATTGCACCAGATCTGGTTCCGGCCCGGTCGAATCCGAGGTCGTTGGTGTACATAACGGTATTATTGAGAACTATACCGAACTGAAGGAAAAGCTGCTGAAGCACGGTTACACTTTCTACAGCCAGACCGATACGGAAGTAGTTGTTAAACTGGTTGATTACTATTATAAAAAGTATAACCTTGGCCCCATCGATGCCATTGCGAAGACAATGGTTCGTGTCCGTGGTTCCTATGCTTTGGAGCTGATGTTCCGTGACTATCCGGGCGAGATCTGGGTAGCGCGTAAGGACAGCCCGATGATCATCGGTATTGCGGATGGTGAAACTTATGTTGCTTCGGATGTTCCGGCAATCCTGAAATACACTCGCAATGTGTATTATATTGGAAACCTTGAGTTTGCAAAACTTGTTCCGGGTGAGGCTCATTTCTATGATCTGAATGGTGATGAAATCGAAAAGCAGACCACCGAGATCAAGTGGGATGCAGAAGCGGCTGAAAAGGGCGGCTTTGAGCATTTCATGATGAAAGAGATCCATGAGCAGCCGAAAGCTGTCCAGGATACTCTTAATTCCGTAATCAATAACGGAGTTATCAATCTGTCCAGCGTGGAGATTACCAAAGATGAGATTAAGAATTTCGAGCAGATTTATATTGTTGCTTGTGGTTCTGCATGGCATGTGGGCATGGCTGCTCAGTATGTGCTGGAAGATATGGCAGACATCCCGGTGCGTGTGGAACTTGCATCTGAGTTCCGCTACCGTAAGATGCCGCTCAATCAGAAAGCACTGGTGATCGTTGTTAGCCAGTCTGGTGAGACAGCGGATACACTGGCAGCATTGCGTCTTGCAAAAGAAAAGGGCATCACCACAATGGCAATCGTTAATGTGGTGGGCAGCAGCATCGCGCGTGAAGCTGATAAAGTGTTCTACACACTTGCTGGACCGGAAATCTCTGTTGCTACGACAAAGGCATACAGTGCACAGCTTGCCGCTATGTACTGCCTGGCAGTGCAGTTTGCGAAGGTCAGAAGCAAAATCACGGATGAGCAGTACAGCTATTATATTTCTGAACTGCAGACTATCCCGGAGAAGATACAGAAGATTCTGGAAGACAAAGAGCGTATCCAGTGGTTCGCGGCAAAGTACGCCAACGCTCATGATGTGTTCTTTGTTGGTCGTGGTATCGACTATGCAGTCAGCCTGGAAGGCAGCTTGAAGCTGAAAGAAATCAGCTATATCCACTCCGATGCATACGCAGCAGGTGAGCTGAAGCATGGCACCATCAGCCTGATTGAGCAGGGAACACTGGTCATCGGTGTGCTAACTCAGAGTGAACTGTATGAGAAGACTGTAAGCAATATGCTGGAGTGCAAGAGCCGTGGGGCTTATCTGATGGGACTGACTACTTATGGCAAGTACGAGATTGAAGATCAGGTGAACTTCACAGTCTATGTCCCGAAGGTAGACGAGCATTTCATTGGCAGTCTGGCCGTGATTCCGCTGCAGTTGCTGGGATACTATGTATCTGTGGCAAAGGGCCTCGATGTGGATAAGCCGAGAAACCTTGCAAAGAGTGTGACGGTGGAGTGATTGGATATGGAAAGAGAAATACCTGTACTATATAAAAGAAAGGAAGAATGCTGTGGTTGCACGGCATGTTATGCCATCTGCCCGAAAGAAGCTATTTCTATGGTAGAGGATCAAGAAGGCTTTGAGTATCCGCAGATTGATGAAAGCAAGTGTGTGCGGTGCTATCAATGCATTAAGGTATGTCCGATAAAAGCAGCTCGAGCATAGGAGAGAAAATGAAAACAACATTACTTATCATGCCGCCGGGATCGGTAGCCGTTTCGGAACAGGAATCAAGCAGTTGGAGCCGGTTGATGATGCTGGACATATCATCATGGACTACTCAATTCATGATGCGGTTGAGGCTGGCTTCAATCATGTAGTATTTATCATTCATAAGGATATCGAGAAGGAGTTCAAAGAGGTCATCGGTCATCGTATTGCCTCCATTTGCTCTTCTCATAACGTAACTGTGGATTATGCTTTCCAGGATATCAACGATATTCCAGGAGAACTTCCGGAAGGCCGTACAAAGCCGTGGGGAACCGGACAGGCTGTGCTCGCTGCGAAAAATGTGATTGAGACTCCGTTCATTGTGATCAATGCAGATGATTACTATGGCAAGGAAGGTTTCAAGGCTGTCCACGAGTATCTGGTGAATGGCGGAAAGTCTTGTATGGCTGGTTTCGTTCTGAAGAACACTCTGTCCGATAACGGCGGTGTGACTCGCGGTATCTGCAAGATGGATGAGAATGGAAACTTGACTGAGGTTGCGGAAACCAAGAACATCGTAAAGACTGCAGATGGAGCAGAGGCAGACGGTGTGGTTGTTGATGTGAATTCTCTGGTATCCATGAATATGTGGGGCTTGACTCCTGATTTTCTGGATGTGCTGGAAAATGGTTTCAAGGAGTTTTTCAAGAAAGAAGTACCGAGCAATCCTCAGAAAGCCGAGTATCTGATCCCGATCTTCATCGGTGAACTGTTAGAGCAGGGTAAGATGTTCGTAAAGGTTCTGAAAACGGATGATACATGGTACGGAATGACCTATCACGAAGATGTCGCAGCTGTAAAGGATAGCTTCAAGAAAATGTTGGCGGATGGCGTATACAAGGCTGATCTGTTCAGTGATCTGTAATGGAAGCAATAAAGGTATTAGCCAAAATCCTCACAAACATCCTGGCTGCTCTGGAAGATGTAAGCAATAATAGGAAAAGGATGGTGTAAGTGATGGCGATTAAGTCGTTAGAAATTAATTCCAAAGAAATTCATCTTATGAAATCAGTTACATCAGCCGATTATTCAGGAAAGACAGTGCTGACAAATTCCTCTTGGGAATATGTAGAATTATGGTTGAAAAGACAGAGTTCAGAAAAATCTAGGCGAGCATTATTTTATTGGTCTCAAGCAAAGAATTTCTATATTGCATCTGAAAATTTACCAATAGAGTCGCGCCCTCTTACTTCGTACTATTGTTGTATGAATGCTGCCAAGCACTGCTGGCTATTAAAGGTCCAGACAGTATTGATTTTGATAATTTATCGCATGGTATTTCATCAGATAGAAGACAATGAGGAAAATCTAATAACATAAAAAATGCTGAGGTAGTTTTTTCTGGATCAGGTGTATTGTTTGAGCTGTCTAAATATTTCAAAGAAGAAGCAGGGAAAAAGATATATTCTGTGTATGATTTGATGTACAATATACCATGTATTCATCGAGCATTTTCTCTTACATATAGTTGTCCTGAATTGTTTATTCCGATTAGAGATATTAAATTTATTGTAGATAGTGAATTAAAAAGAGGTTGGGTCCAGTTTCAGGTCGATGAAAGGTATGCTAATGGAAATTCATTAAGGTATGTGCCTAAACAATATGAGAAGGTGAAATATCAGGATTCCACCAAATATTTAATGAGAAAAAAGCAGCGATTCGCATGGGATATTCATGGAGATAAAAAACAAAGATTAGAAGCCTTGTCTAAATATCACGGTAGCATTCGCAAGGATTTACTTTATATATACGGCGATGCTAGATTGTGGTATATAAAAAAAGATATTGATACGAATCAGCATATTCTAAAGAGAAATTCAATTACATTAATATTTGCAGTTTTCCACTGGCTGAGTGAGCTGGTACGGTATAATCCAGAAAAATCTGAATCATTAATGAAAACGAATCAGAACTGGTTGATTCACGAATTTGTAGATAATAGTTTGTATCAATACATAGATGAAATCAGTTGCGAGATAACAGAAAATGATATCATGACATCCGGTTATCGTAAAGGATTATAGTAATATGATAGGGGGTGTATTATGGGATTTTTGTCATTATTTCAAAGAAAACAGAAAAATACACAAGCAGTTTCAAAAAGCAATGCTTCTTTGGAAAGGGTAGCAGATAGTATTCTTAATCAAAGAGGAAAGCAAATAGTAGATGGGCTAAACAGAACCACCGCTAGTACTGGAACTCCGATGGATAAATTGCATGGTGGGGCAAAAAGAATGGCTCAAATGTCAAACATAGGTGGGGGTTCAAAAGCAACTGGTGGAGGTGGCGTTGATGAAGGAATGAAAGCAATGCTACAATACACACAGGCTAACACTGTGAAAAAAGATGACATCGCAGAGCGGGAATAAAAAGATTCCAGACAATAAGTAATCTTGCCCACATATCCATACAGTGCTATACTTAAAGCACTACAAAAGGAAAGAGGTTATCACCATGCCCAGAACGAAGGGCAGCAAAAACCGTCCCAAAACCAATACCACCAAAGACTACGCATCCCAAATAGCTGAAAAACAGGCAACAAAATAATACCGATCGAAAAATCAGTTGTATTTAACCCAAAAAGCCTTGTAAATATGCCCCTTTTGGATATTTTACAATCGGCTGGGTATTTATTTAATTAGAGGGAACTTTAATGTTGGTGAATATAGTTTTTGATTATTATGCAGATATAGTAAGTGTACCTGATAGTATTGGGATAAATATAAAAAAATATCGAAATCAATGTGATAAATGGTTATTTAATAAATTGAATGAGCATGAATTTTGGGAGAAGGATGACTCTGGAAATAAATTAGGGGTTGGTGTTTGTAGTGAATCGTTCATATATTGGTTGAATGAATTTGTTTTAAAAGATTCTAAAGAGAAAGCATATATTGTGCGAAAAAGTATTAATAATTATGATGAAAGTTTGCCTACCATATATTATTGATGAACAGAGCATATTGACAACTTATGTGAACTATTTATTCTTTTGTACAAAAACTAATCTGTTGTAATTTAATGCACGAGTCCCAATGAAAAGCAAACAATAAAAAATTTAAAAATGTAATAAAAAAGATACCTTATTTTGGCAAAAAGATCCTTTCAAAAAATTAAATTCAAAAAAATTTGAAATATGATAGCAGGAGCGACGAACTTAGTGATAGTATATAAATTCTTAAATTATATAATTGAAAATGTTGATATAGTGTTATCAGTAGGTGGAGCATTTTCTGACATTTTAGATTATATATTCGATAAAAGTATAAATAATGTTATATGGAAATTTAAATTATGGTGATAAAAATATCATGTAAATACATAAAAGATAATGCTTTTGATATTACAGTTGGGCAGGAGACACACACAATTACCCACGAAAACAGTCAGGCTGTTTTTAAGTTGAGCGAATCAAAAAATTACAATATTGAAATTTGCAAAAAGTCTAGCAAAAGCAATCATTCTTTCAGTAATATTTTGATTTTCTTTTTCACTATGATATTGCAAGGCATTTTCAATATTCTATTGATGAACACCGATTCAAAGTGGTATAATAAGTTAAGTCCTTATATTATTAAAACTAGCTTTAATGTTTTCATAGATAAAGATACCGATTTAGAATTTATTTACAACGAAGGATATTTTTATTATGACAGAAAAACTAAAAAGTTACCCACGATAAGTTGGATAGATTGCGATAATATAGTTCTTGTTAAAACGGAATATACCATAGATAAGGTCAATTTGACCAATGCATATTGTAAATATGTTAAGGAGTTTATTTCTTGTGCATCAGTCTCTGAGCTGATATTCTTATTGCTAATACTACTTGCTGTTTCTTACAATAATTTTACAGCAACTATCATTTGCTGTATACTTTTTGTTTTGGTAATAATTATTCAAATTATTGTTTTTAAAAACGAGTTTATGAGATTAAAGAAAATAGGTGATGTGCTTTAATTTTAACCCCAAAATACTTTATGTATTCCTGTGTTTCTGTATCTTAGTGTAGCTTTTTGTTATTTTCTATTTTAACTTGCTATGTAAAGAAATATTGGCTCATATGACGGGAGCAGAACAACACAGGTTAGAACTGTTCGCAGTGACGGTACTCTTGTATTTAATATAGACTATGAGTACGCAGACGGTAAGGCTGAAAATTCAACAACTAATCTTATCAGCAAGTTCAGCCAGTCATATGGCGGTGACAGCGTTTTATCCTACGATTATTCTTATGATAACAACGGCAATATTACCGAGATTAGACAGAACGGCAAACTCATAAACAAGTACACTTATGACAGTCTTAACGAGCTTAAAGAAGAATATGATTATGTAAATAAATTTTACATTAACTATTCTTATGACGGAACAGGAAATCTGCAAAATAAATATGAACAGGTTCTTGATCCCAACTACGGTTATCCGACAGGAACGCAGAACGGTAATACATACGAGTACACCGATACAAGCTGGAAGGATAAGCTGACAAAGGTTAACGGCAGTAATATTTCATACGATGCAAACGGCAACCCGCTTACATACCGTGACGGAATGAGCTTTGAATGGGAGAACGGAAGAATTCTCAAGAAAATCAACACTTCTGACAAATCCGTTCAAATGAGCTATGACTCAAACGGTATGAGAACACAGAAGTCTGTTGACGGAGTTAAGACCAACTATTACTATGACAGCAACAAAACCTTATTGCCCTTGTAAAGGGCAATGATACTCTGTTGTTCTACTACGACAGTGACGGAAGTGCAACCTCATTCTTCTCCTATAACGGTACAATGTACTTTTATGCGAAGAATCTACAGGGTGATGTAATCATAATTATTGACCTCGCAAGCACAGAAGTTGCAAGCTATGTTTATGACGCTTGGGGCAACATAAAAGATACCAAAGGCGAGCCGACAATTCGTGAACTGAACCCAATTCGTTATCGTGGCTATGTTTATGATACTGAAACAGACTTGTACTATTGAATTATCTTGATCCTAATGGGTATGTAGCCCTAGTTGATGATTTACTTTATGCTTTAATAGCTTTAACTGCAGCAACTGTAGCGATTTGTTCCACTTCATTTTTCCAAAAAGGTTGGTCTGCTTTTTGTAACGCAGTCGGTAACGGACTATCATCTATCGGAAATGCAATTTGGAATGGTGCGTCTGCTGCATGGAATTGGTCTAAAAATAAGGTTAAAAATGCAATTAATAGCGGTTAAAAAAATTTAATACTGCTGATTAAATCAGCAAATAATATACGATCT
>ENA-OQCF01000885-OQCF01000885.1-human-gut-metagenome-genome-assembly--contig:-NODE-885-length-10836-cov-1.905127_pt1 | contig 10836 bp, 15 predicted proteins | sample MGYA00242756_ERZ504573 | MGnify/ENA primary metagenome ERZ504573 (study PRJEB26092, sample SAMD00036240) | human gut metagenome | host: Homo sapiens | study: EMG produced TPA metagenomics assembly of...
GCTAATTTACGACCTTTGGTTCAAGAGTTCGAGACTGACGGTCGGCAAACTTGTTGTGCCTTCTATCTCTAAATATACAAATACATTATTCATAATCTTATCCTATCGTATGGTTGGCTAACAGTTCAACAATCAAATCTTCCACATCCTTGTCGCTGCCCGTCAGCGTTTTGCTTTCTTTGGCTTGGAATGAGATGTTCTGAATGGTCTTCACCTTGGTAGGAGAGCCGCTCAGACCGCATTGTGCAAGGTCGCCGTTCACGTCGGCAACGCTCCATTCCGTGATGTTCAGATAGGGATATTTCTCGTAGAGGTCGGCGTAGGCAAGCTCAGCGCCTTCCTTGGTGATGGCAGCTTTTTCCTGGGCACCGAGGGCGCGTTTGTACTTCTGCACCAGTTTGGCATTGCGTGGGCGGCAGGGGGCGGCACTTCCGTTTACGGTGATGACGATGGGCAGGGGAGCCTCAACGGTTTCCACACCACCGTCGATATGACGTTTCACGGTAATCTTCTTGGCAGCTTTGTCCACGTTCAGAATCTCTTCTGCGTAGGTCACTTGCGTCAGTCCCAGTTTTTCGGCAACTTGCGGACCTACTTGGGCGGTATCACCGTCGATGGCCTGGCGTCCGCCGATGATGACGTCATAGTCGCTATCTTCTTGATGGCTGTGGCAAGGGCATACGAAGTGGCAAGTGTATCGGCACCTGCAAAAGCGCGGTCAGTCAGCAGATAGCCGTTGTCGGCACCACGGTAAAGTCCTTCACGAATAACTTCGGCTGCACGTCCCGGTCCCATGGTCAGGATGGTAACGGTGGAGCCGGATGTTCATCTTTCAGTCGGAGAGCCTGTTCAAGAGCGTTCAGATCCTCGGGGTTGAAGATGGCAGGGAGTGCCGCGCGGTTGATGGTTCCGTCGGCTTTCATGGCATCTTTCCCAACGTTGCGTGTGTCGGGAACTTGTTTTGCCAATACAACAATTTTCAAACTCATGCTATTAATTATTAGTATTAGTATTTCTTTGTATGTCAGTGCCGGGAATAGGAGTAGTAGAATCCTGCTACTGAAATTGGCCGGTTAACTCATTATCAGCCTGCAAATTTACGGAAAGAGTTGGGTTTGACAAGAAAATGGGGTGAAAAATGCACAAGTTGAGGGATTTTGCGCAAATATCAGTAGGCTCTATATCTGTAAAAAAGGTAATAAAACCGGTAATTTATCTACCTTTCCGTTCCCGTTTCCTCTGTACTTTTGCAGCGTCCGGATGAGCCTGCACGACGGGCGGCATCGGATAAACAAGTATCGCTACTTAAATGCTATTATAGAATATGTATATTGAAAAAGTAAATTCCCCTGCTGACGTGAAAAAGTTATCAGTCAGCGAAATGAACGGATTGGGTGGAGAAATCCGCCAGGTGTTGTTAAACAAGTTGAGCTCCCACGGAGGACACGTAGGTCCCAACCTGGGAATGGTAGAAGCCACCATAGCCCTGCATTACGTGTTCGATTCACCAACGGACAAGATAGTTTATGACGTGTCCCATCAAAGTTATACCCATAAGATATTGACAGGCCGCCGGGCAGCGTTTATGAATGCGGACGAGTATGACGAAGTCTCCGGATATTCCGAACCGTCGGAAAGCGAGCACGACTTCTTCGTCATCGGGCATACCTCTACCTCCGTCAGTCTGGCAAGCGGGCTTGCAAGGCGCGTGACTTGAAGGGGGAGACGGGTAATGTGATTGCCGTCATCGGCGATGGCTCGCTAAGTGGTGGCGAAGTTCGAAGGATTGAATGTAGGTGCCGAACTGGGCACGAACTTCATCGTCATTGTCAACGACAACCAGATGTCCATTGCCGAGAATCATGGCGGGCTATACCGCAATCTGCAACAGTTGCGCGAAACGGAGGGTCAGGCTCCCTGCAACTATTTTAAGGCAATGGGATATGATTATCTCTATGTGAAGGATGGCAATGACGTGGAGCAATTGATAGAGGCTTTCCGTGAAGTGAAGGACAAGAAGCATCCGGTTGTGTACATATCAATACCTTGAAAGGTAAGGGATACAAATTGGCGGAAGAGCAGAAAGAACGTTTCCATTACAGTGTTCCGTTCGACCTTGAGACCGGCAATCTGACCGGTGAGCCTGGGAAGGGTGAAGACTATGCCGACCTTACCGCCGGTTATCTGTTGCAGGAGATGAAGAAAGACCCGACTGTGGTGGGTATCACCGCAGGTACACCTACGGTATTTGGCTTTACACCGGAGCGCCGCAAAGAGGCAGGGCGGCAGTTCATTGATGTGGGCATTGCCGAAGAGCAGGCTGTTGCCATGGCTTCTGCCATTGCTGCCGGAGGTGGAAAACCGGTATTCGGGGTTTACAGCACCTTTATCCAGCGCGCCTACGACCAGTTGTCCCAGGATCTTTGCATCAACAATAATCCTGCACTGATTCTTGTCTTCTGGGGAAGCTTGTCGAGTATGAATGACGTTACCCATCTTTGTCTTTTCGATATTCCGGTTATCGGCAATATTCCGAATATGGTTTATCTGGCACCTACTTGCCGTGAGGAGTATATGGCAATGCTGGAGTGGGGCATCCGTCAGACGGAACATCCGGTTGCCATTCGCGTGCCGGCCAATGGGGTTGTTCGCAGGAATGTAGAACCAGAGAAGGATTACGGCAAGACGCTGAACCGTTATGAGGTGTCCCATCGTGGAGAGAAGGTCGCCATATTGGGACTGGGCTCTTTCTATCAGTTGGGCGAAGCTGTGGCTGCCCGGTTGAAGGAAGAGAAAGGAATGGATGCCACGCTTGTCAATCCCCGCTACATCACGGGTGTGGACGAGGCTTTGCTCGATGACCTGAAGCTCGACCATACACTGGTCATTACTCTTGAGGACGGAGTGCTGGACGGTGGCTTTGGCGAGAAGATTGCCCGTTACTACGGTCCGTCGGATATGAAGGTACTGAACTATGGTGTGAAGAAAGAGTTTATCGACCGTTACGATGTGGAGGAACAGTTGAAGAAGAACCGGTTGACGGTTCCGCAGATTGTGGAAGATATCTGTAGGATTTGTTAAGAATTGAAAAAGGAGATGCAGTTTGATGCATCTCCTTCTTTTATTTATTTAATACCCAGTTTCTTGGCAATATCCTTAGGCAGTGCATCCTTGTGCACAATGATGTTCATTGTTTTATAGCGCACGAAAGCTTTGGAAGCATACCACAAACCTTTGTACTTTCCGGCTTCACCCCAAGAGTTCTTTACCATATAGTATTCGTTGCCTTCCTGGTCTTTGGCTATACCGTAAATCAGCATACCGTGGTCGTCAGTAGTTTCCCAGTTGTCGTATGCCAGCTGGCGCTCTTCTTGTGTGCACCACTTCTGCGGTTGAGGCTTGCTGTTCAGTTTCTTTTCTTCGGGTTTCATTTTCAGCCAGTGTGCCATGTCAGAACCGCTCAGTTCTTGCACCTTTTCTGCATCGGGCATTACGGCTATACCGTCGCGTGTGAAGCCTTGTTCGCTTACGTCACTACCCCATGCAATGGTGTAACCCTTATTGATAGCGTTGTCAAACACTTCCATCAACTCGTCGATAGGCAAGTTGTAGGAAGAAGCCCAACGCCAGTTGTCTTGTATTTCTAGGACGAACGGCTGGTAGAAGGGATGGTGGGTATAGGAAGTCAGTGAGATATAGTCATCTGCATTCAGTCCGGTAGATTCATAGAAAGATTCGGAGTATATTCCTTGCCTTTGTAGGTGAACTTCTCGGGACGTTCGCCCAGATAAATATCGTGGATAGCGGTAATGGCTTTCTTCCAGAGCGGGTTCTTGTCTTGGTCTGTTTGCAGGCTGCGGTTGTTTTCCCTTGGCAATGGCTGCCACTACGGCATCAGATACGGCTGTCAATTCGGTGTGGTTGCTCAGCGTGTCGCCATACATACGCCCGGACGCATTTCCTCTTCGGGCACCAGACCGAAAGTTTTCATACCATAAATTACATCGTAGAACGAACCGCCTTGTGAGAACGAAACGTCACCATGTGTACGCACTGCCTTGTCGGCACGGTCCAGATAGGTGTTGTGTACGATAAACATTTCAGAAAAGTCGTATTCGCCTTTGCCCATGCGGAGCAGTTCGGATTCGATGAATGCCAATCCGGAATAGCACCAGCATGTACCGGCGCGGTTCTGGTTCTTAACAGAAGTGATCGGATTTTCTTTTACGGTCGTAAAGATGAAACCTTCCTCTTTCAGAGTGTCTTGTGCTATTGTGTTTAAACTTAATAAACCCAATGCAGCCATCAGTATTGATTTCTTCATCATAATTAAAATGTTATAGATTTATTGTTGCAACTGCAAATATAGGTAGAATATCGTAAACAAAAGCTATCTTTGAAGCGTTAATTCCGACACTTATGGAGAAAATAATACATATTGATGACCGTAGCGGTCTTGTTTTGGAGGGTGGCGGTATGCGCGGCGTCTTCACTTGCGGTGTGCTCGACAACTTTATGGATCGTGGCATTCGCTTTCCCTATACCATCGGCGTCAGTGCCGGAGCCTGCAACGGACTTTCCTATATGTCCGGTCAGCGCGGGCGTGCCAAGTACAGCAATATCGACTTGTTGGAAAAATACAATTACATCGGATTGAAGTATCTGTTGAAGAAGCGGAATATCATGGATTTCGACTTGTTGTTCCAGGAGTTTCCGGAACACATACTTCCCTACGACTACGAGGCATACTTTCATTGCCCCGAACGCTATGTGATGGTAACTACCAATTGCGAGACGGGCGAAGCGAACTATTTTGAGGAGAAGCGGAGTAAGAGCGCGTCATTGATATTGTGCGTGCTTCGAGCAGTCTGCCGTTTGTCTGTCCCGTTACCTATGTGGACAACACCCCGATGCTGGATGGAGGTATTGTGGACAGTATCCCTTTGATGCGTGCCCGTCAGGATGGATTTACCAATAATGTGGTAGTATTGACGCGCAATCATGGATACCGTAAGGAAATTCAGGGAACGAAGGTTCCACCTTTTATATATAAGAAATATCCGCTATTGCGTGAAGCTATCAATCGCCGCAGCATTGTCTATAATCAACAGTTGGAGCAGGTGGAACGGATGGAAGCCGCCGGGGAAATTATTGTTATCCGTCCACAGAAGCCGGTAGTGGTAGACCGCATCGAGCGTGACATCAAGAAGCTGACGGAGCTTTATGAAGAAGGATACCGGTGTGCGGAACAGTTTGTTTTTCGTTTTTGATTTCTGAGAGAGTATACTATGAGAGCTGGTACAATTAGCATCTGCTCCCATATTGTTTTCATTCTTTTCTATTAATTTGCTGCTAAAGCTAAAGTTTATTTAGCAAAAAACACGCGTAGAATACCTTTAGAAAGGGGATGTATCAAAAATACCACCTTTCGTAACATTTGTTATAGGTGCAAATTCTGGTTTTCGCTTAATTTTGCTGACACAAAACTCAATTGCAGAATTGGTTTATTATTAACTTTAAATTGATAGATATGTTGAAAAGCATTAGTCTCAGGCTTTGCACACTAATTGTGCTTCTCTTTGCGGGCATCTCTTCCTTTGCCCAGCAAGTCCAGGTAAAAGGTACTGTCGTTGAAAAATCGAGTGGTGAATCCATTATCGGTGCTTCTGTCATGGAAGTAGGTTCCAACAGCAATGGAACAATTACGGATATTGACGGAAATTTCACTCTGTCTGTAGCTTCCGGTGCCACATTGTCTGTATCCTATATAGGATATAAAACCGTTACAAGTAAAGGCACAGCCCATTTTACGCATTGAGTTGACGGAAGATTCCCAGTTGATTGATGAAGTAGTAGTGACCGGCTATATGTCCGAGAAGAAGGCCAGTTTGACTGGTTCGGTAGCTGTGGTCAAGATGAAGGATGTAGCAGATATTCCTACGGGAAATGTGTTGTCGAGCTTGCAGGGACGTGTTGCCGGTATGAACATTACGACTGACGGCACACCGGGCGGTGGAAATACTTCTACATTGGTCCGTGGTAAGTCATCTTTCCGAAATGATGCCAATTCCCCGCTTTATGTCATTGACGGTGTGATGACCCGTGAGAACATCTCGTCTATCCTTCTTCCAATGATGTAGAATCCATTCAGGTATTGAAGGATGCCGCTTCCGCTTCTATTTATGGTGCACAGGCTGCCAATGGTGTGATTATCATTACTACCAAACGTGCCAAGAAAGGGGAGACCCGTGTGGATTTTGATATGTCGTTGACTTTGCAGACCTATCAATGTGGCTTTGATATGTTGAATGCAGATGAGTGGGGCCAGGTTTATTGGTCGGCTTATAAGTATGCCAATAATGGAGCTACGCCAAGCAGCGAAATATATGGTAATGGTGCAACTCCCCAACTTCAAGACTATATCGGCCTGAATGGAGCTAAAGTACATGCCGTTGATACGGATTGGCGCGATGTGGTTTATCGCACTGCCTTGATGCAGAATTATAGTGCGACACTTTCAAAGGGCTCTGACAATGGTGCCTTCTCGTTAGCGTTTTTTGAACTATCTCACCTGACGGTCTGGTAGAGAATACGAATTTCCAGCGTATCAATACCCGCATCAGTTCTAACTATCATTATCTTGACAATCGCTTGCGCATCGGCGAGAACGTTGCCATCAATCGTTGGACACAAACCCTCAGTCCGGCCGGTGTAGATGAGAATGCCATCAAACAGCATCCTGCCAAGACGGTTTATGATGAGAATGGCAATTATAACGATGCCATCAATGATGTTTTGGGTGATGCCCCCAATATGGCACGTTTGTTGGAGAATGAAAAACAGAACAAACATGATTACTGGCGTATCTTTGGTAATGCATTCCTTGAAATTGAACCGATTAAGAACCTGGTGCTGAAAACCAATTTCGGTATGAATTATTATGATGAAACCAACAAAACTTTTGAGCCGGCATGGGCACGTGATGAGGTCAATAAGCTGACTCAATCATCCAACAAAAGACTGGATTGGGTATGGACCAATACCGTGACTTATAGCAAAGCTTTTGGAAAGAACAATCTGACTGCACTTCTTGGTACAGAAGCCAAGAAGAACCATTCGGAATCCATGTTCGGTTATGGTACGGGACTGGCTGTAGAAGATGAAGATTATATTTATCTCGACGGTGTGACTGCCGGTAAGAATGTAGGTGCCGGTGCTTCCAATTATGGCATGGTGTCTTACTTTGGTAAAGTGAACTATGATTATGAAGGACGGTATTTGGCCTCTGTTACGGTGCGCGTGATGCTTCTTCCCGCTTGGCAAAGGGTAATAATGTGGATTACTTCCCTTCAGTGTCGGCAGGCTGGCGCATTTCAAGTGAGAAGTTTATGGAAGCGACCAAGAATTGGTTGGCAGATTTGAAACTACGTGCTTCATGGGGTATCAATGGTAACGATATTATTGATAATGAGGCCCCCTATACTAAATACTTGATTAGTCTGAAGGATGCAAGCTACAACATGAACGGTGATGGAACGACTTTGGCCCCCGGTGGCTACAAAGTGAGGTCTACCAATCCTGATTTGAAGTGGGAGAGTACAAGACAACTCAATATCGGTGTGGACGCCGCTTTCTTGAACGGACGCCTGAGCGCTTCTCTCGATTATTTTGATAAGAAGACAAGTGATATGCTTGTGGAGAAACCGTATATTGCTGTCATTGGCGAGGGTGGTTACTGCTGGTATAATGGTGGTACGATGAACAATAAAGGTTTCGAGATGGCACTGACCTGGAATGATAAGGTAAAAGATTTCCAGTATAATGTAGCATTCAACCTTTCATATTACAAAAATGAAGTGACAGAGCTGACGGAAGAAATTTACTATACTTATGGTGGCGGTAATGGGGTTGACAAGACTTTGGTTGGCCAACCGTTCGGTTCATGGATGGGCTTCAAGACAGATGGAGTGTTCCGTACCCAGCAGGAGGTGGATGAGTATAAATCCAAATATAATGTACAGTTTGCGCTCCCGGAGTAGGACGTATCAAATACGTGGATGCTGACGATAACGGTACGATTGATACGAACGACCGTGTATGGTTGGGTTCTGACAATCCGAAAGTGATTGCAGGTCTGAATCTTGGGGCATCTTGGAAAGGCTTTGACCTCAGCATGTTCTTCAACGGTATGATTCGTGATGCCTATAACAACTCCAAATATTATACGGATTTATTCCAATGCTGGACCGGTAATCACTCTACCCGCCTGCTCGATGCCATGCATGCTTACGAGAACTTTGAAAAGACGGGTGTTTACAATAGCAGTGTACCTGCTTTGACCACTCTTAACAGCAACAATGAGCACGAAGTATCTGAGTTCTATATTGAAAATGGTTCGTATATCAAGCTGAAAAGTCTGACATTGGGTTACACGCTTCCTAAAGCAGTTCTCGATAAGATGAAGATGCGTCATGCGCGCATTTATTTCCAGGCTCAGAATTTGTTTACGATTACCGGTTATACAGGTGCCGACCCTGAAGGTCTGGTTATCCTTATCCGTTGCCCCGTACGTCTCTTTGGGATTATCATTTGGTTTCTAAACTTTAAAACTATACTATCATGAAATTGAAACATTTATATATGCTTGGCGTAGTAGCGCTGATGACTGCAAGCTGTAATGAAGACCGTTTCCTGGATTTGAAGCCCCAGGGTAGCTTGAATGAAGATATTATGACTTCTACAGAAGGTGCCGACCTTTTGGTGAATGCCGCGTATGCAGCTTTGGGTGGTCCCGAAGGACAGAGCTGGAGTGTATGGTGTCATCCTACTTCCAATTGGACCTATGGTGAGGTACGTTCGGATAATGCCTATAAAGGCGGTGGTGGTGTTGGTGACCTTAATGAAGTGCACCGTATGGAGACATTTGATATGGATGCAACCAATGGATTTCTGGACAGCAAGTGGTACCATCTATATTGCAGTGTACAGCGTTGTAACTCTGCATTGCGCGTTCTGAATGCTGCAACAGATGAGCAGGTGAACGGACGTGTATCCCGTATTGCGGAGATGAAAGTGCTTCGTGCCCATTATTACTTTGAATTGAGCCGCCTTTTCAACAAGATACCTTATTTTGATGAGAACGTTGAGATTTCCCAATATCCGGATATTCCGAACAATGAGTTTACCCGTGACGAGATTCTGAGTATGCTGGCCAAGGAGATGCTTGATGCCGCCGAACTGCTTCCTGCATCACAGTCGGAGGTAGGGCGTATTCATAAATATATAGCACTGGCCTATGCGGCTAAAATCAAGCTGTACCAAGCGTATCAGCAAGATGAGACTACGCATGCCGTAACTTCCATCAATAAAGAGCTGCTGAGGGAAGTCGTTTTCGCTTTGCGACCAAGTGACTGCCAGCAACCGTTACGGTTTGCTTGACGATTTCCAGGGATTGGATTTAGTAGCTAATGAAAACGGTAAAGAGTCTGTTTTTGCCATTCAATATTCCATGAATGACGGTACCGAAAGTGCCGGCCGCATCAATTGGAGCAATCTGTTGAATTCTCCGGGTGGAGGCAGCCCTTACGGAGGTGACGGTTTCTTCCTGCCCAGCCAAGACCTGATTAATGCTTATCAGACAGATGCAAACGGTCTGCCCGATTTTAATTATCAGTCAAAGTCTGATTATAGTTGGGCGGTATTGAACAATGGGGTTTATACTTTACAAAACACGACTCCCAATGTAGACCCGCGTCTCGATTTTGTTGTGGGCCGTCCTACTATAACTTGGAAAACTTACCCGGACAAACCATGTGAAGGATGGGTGCGTGATAAGGAAACTTATGGCTATAATTGCGCGAAGCGCTTCTGGGTTTCTCCGGAAAGTAGTGATATGTTTAATGGCTGGCCTTGGGGGCTTCACAGTTGAACTGGCAGATTATACGTTACGCGGATATTCTTCTTTGGAAAGCTGAGGCTCTTATTGAACTCAATGAAGGCAATGGACTCGAAACTGCCCGTGATTTGATTAATCAGATACGCAATCGTGCCCGGAACAGCGCCTATGTAAAGGATTTCAACGACCATTCCAACTATGCGGCCAACTACCTTGTCAATCCTTATCCTGCTGATGTCTGGAATCAGGATTATGCCCGTCAGGCCCTCCGTTGGGAAACACGTCTGGAGAAGGCTTTGGAAGGTGAACGTTTCTTCGACCTGGTCCGTTGGGGCATAGTGGAAACAACCATGAACAAGTACATCGCTGCGGAGTCAGACAATCGCATTTATTATGCCAATGCGCACTTTACGGTGGAAAGGATGAGTATTATCCGGTTCCGAACAATCAATACGGATTTTCTGGAGGCAAGTATGTACAGAATCCCGGTTATGCTCCGTTCAACTAATTATATTTTGAAATAAAAACGGAAGGGAGGGGAAACAAACGTTTCCCCCTCTTCCTTTAAACAATCTTTTATTATGAAACACTTTGCCTATTCTATATTGGGCTGTCTATTGCTTTCTTTGAATGCAGCTTTTGCTCAAAAAACATGGTCGTTTGATGGGCAGGACCCCTTACTCTCCAGTGACGGCAAGTCATTGTTGAATTTGTACACTATAAAGGAAATACCGGAATTTGTTACCGGAGTCGAAGGTAAAGCCCTTCGTACAGACGGGTATTCCACTTGGATGGATACAACCACGGAAGGAGATGTTTCGTCGTTGTCCGGATGGTTTGCTCTGGAATCTTATCCGACGGATACTGCTGCCTTTATGGGAATCAGGAGACTATGGCAGGAACATCTGTAGCGGTATGTGTAGACCGTTATGGTGAGCTGC
>ENA-OQCF01000888-OQCF01000888.1-human-gut-metagenome-genome-assembly--contig:-NODE-888-length-10821-cov-4.147092_pt1 | contig 10821 bp, 15 predicted proteins | sample MGYA00242756_ERZ504573 | MGnify/ENA primary metagenome ERZ504573 (study PRJEB26092, sample SAMD00036240) | human gut metagenome | host: Homo sapiens | study: EMG produced TPA metagenomics assembly of...
CATACAGTCTTGCCACGCAATCGGCGCAATAGAGCAAGCCCGTCAGGGAGCCGCTTCGCCCAGCCGTCTGGGTAGCGTCTGACATTCCACGGATTTTCTGCACAAGGTCAAAGGTCTGCTGGTCAATTGATAGCTCATGGGTATTCTCGAAAATTGTCCATTCGTCCTCCGGGACATAATGGCTTTTCTTGTCCTTGAAGTGCTTTCGGGTCTTGAAGTTGATGGTGTGTCCCAGATATTCACGCTTTTCAAGAATGTTGCAGATGGTGGAAGAACCCCAGCCGTACACATCTTTGAAGGTCTTATTTTTGTTCACGCCCTCGCCGTGCCGGGCAAGGTAAGCGGACGGAATGAGGACTTTTTCTTCTTTCAGCTTGCTGGCGATCTGATACGGACCGTAGCCGTCAATCGTCATGGCAAAGATGCGCTTGACCACCTCGGCGGCTTCGGGGTCAACCAACCATTGGTCTCTGGCTTCGTTCCAAAGATAGCCGTAAATGACCGTGCCTGTGAGGTGCTTGCCGGACTTGCCTTTGGACTGGAAAGTGGAACGGATTTTACGGCTGGTGTCTCTGGCGTAGTATTCGTTCATAATGTTGCGGAAAGGGGTAAAATCATCGTCCCCTCTGGCACTGTCCACGCCGTCATTGATGGCGATAAGGCGAACGCCACGCTGACGCAGGATTTCCATAATCTGACCGACTTTCAGATAGTCACGACCCATGCGGCTCATGTCCTTGATGCACAAATACTCCACATTCCCGGCTTCCACTTCTTTCATCATTGCTAAAAATCCGGGACGGTCAAAGCAAGTACCACTAATGCCATCGTCCGTGAAATGGACAATGTTTGTAAAGCCCTGCCGTGCGGCGAACTCCTCCAACATTGCCTTTTGATTGGATATGGAATTGCTCTCACGCTGTTGGTCATCATCTTTGCCAAAGTCATCACGGCTCAGTCGTTCGTACAGAGCTGTGATTTTCTCATTTTTTCTCATAACTTGCGCTCCTTTCTTCGGTTTTAGGTTGTGTGTTCTAAGAGACTTCCCAACCGCTTGATTAAGAAGTCTTTTAGAGCATACAACACCGCTGGCTAATTTGTACTTTTTATACTGCTTGACCGCAAAGCAATCCGGCTTTCGTTTTTCCAGGCCCGCAAACATATAGTCCACGGCGTTCATAAAATCCTCGTCATCCTCCTTGACCTCCATCCCGGAAATCATGTCAACCAATGTGTTCATGTTCCGATCCTCGGCGGGGCCCTCAAAAATGATATAGCGATGAGGCGCAGTAAAGCAGGGTTTCCGATTTTGTCCAGAACGGATCGCCTTCCTTGCCCTCGCCTTTGGTGTTGGAAATGAGAGCGTCCACAAATTTAAGGATGTCGGCCTCGTTGCGGATGTACGCCAGCGGGTTATAGTGCATGGATTTTGTGAAATCAATGGAATTGAACACCTTGATCCGATACCCTCGCTTTTGCAGGAAGTGGCCCACCTGCCCGAGAACGCCTCCTTTGGGATCGACACACACATAGCTGCATCCACCGTTTTTGTCTGCGCTGGCCTGCAAAATCTGCGGGGTAAGCCAGAACCGGGTTTTGCCGGAGCCGGACGAACCGATCACACAGGCATTGAGGTTGCGGGCGTTGGCTGGATTTTTCGGACGGGTATTCATGGTAAGGAACTCCGTCCCGGTCAGAATGATGTTGTTTTCAAACTTTGGATCTACGAAAGGGGCTATATCTTTCGGACAGCCCCAACGGCTGATCCATACTCCTCATCCCGCCGAAATTTTTTAGCGTTTTTGCTTTTCACATAGACCATTACCCGGAACGCCACAGCCCCCACAATGCCAACGAGCCAGTCAAAGGGAGCAAACCCCGGGGCAAAGTCGGCAAAGGCCGGGCCAATGGTCTGGCCCAGCCCCATGAGCTTATGAGCAAAATCCGCACCCGCCGCCAGACGGTAGGCCGTCCCCAGCTTGAGAAAGGCCCACAGGACAAACAGATACGGGATGTTGGGAATAAGGTATTTTTTGATGCTATCGTTCTTCACGAACCACCTCCTTTGTCCGTTCCTGTGTTTTGGGCGGTTCCTTTACAAGCTGTTCCGCCGCTTTTTTGAGTTGTTCCCGGATGGGGATGCGGCTGGATTTTGACTGTTCCAGAAGCCTGCGGGAGTACCGCTCAAAACAGGCGGTAATTGCATCCGCCTGTCCTGCCTTGAAAAACAGCAGGTATTTGTCCGGCCCGGTTTTGTAAAAGGCATAGTCCACATTAAAACGGCGGGCCATACGGTCAAAGAGCTTCGGGGCCTCCACCTCGATGCTGTTCACATTTTCGCCGTGGGCCATGAGCTTTTTCACGCTCTGCCTGCCGTGGGGCCTTTGGGCTTTCTTATGCCGTTTGGCGATCTGGCGGCCCGCCGCCCGGAGCACATAGGCCAGCCCCCGGGCTGTCAGCTTGCTGGCCCGGACAGAAATCGCTATGGAGCTCCGGGAAATTTCTTCATCAATCAGTTACACCGCCTCCTTTCGCCTTGGGACAAATTGTCTCGAAGTCCCGTTACCGTTCCTCGTGGTGCTTTTCAGCCAGCCGACGGAACCCCTCCTTTGAGGAACCGTCAATAATTTCTTGATAAGCGGCCATCTGCTCCCGGATCGAAAGCTGGGGGTAAGCAAAAACCTGTGTTCAACGGGGATGTCCTGGGGGCCGTGGTAGACCTCCCGGAAATCGTCACTTACCTTCGTCACATAGCCGCCCGGTGCAAAGTGTCCGTTTTCGTTGATGGAAATGTCCCGCCCGTATGCTTCAAAGTCAAAGTAGGGTTTTATATTGTCCGGCACTTCGAGACTTTCCATATCCTCCACATAAAGGCGGCCCAGCATTTCCTCATTGTCCACACCGGGATGCAGGTCGTAGCAGTCCAGATTTTGCGTAAGGTTGATCAAGTCCTGCACCGAGCCACAATGCTGGCCGCTGTCCATAACCGCCTCCAGCGTTTCCCGTTCTGATGGGGAGAGCTCCTTCAGCAGATGGGCCAGGTGGTTGAGCTCGTCAATGTTTTCATACTCGCCCAGATAGTCATAAAGGCCGAGAATATCGCTGTCAAAGGAGATAATAAAATATTCCTGGCAGCGTACCCCGTCCACGCCGATCCGCTTTAAGAGGGACTGCACCTCCTCCGTGTTGGTGGGGAAATGCAGCGTTTCCCCCACCAGATGCCCCGCACTGTAAAGGGCAGGATTTGAAATGAAAGCCTCAAAAACAGACTCCATCAGCGTTTGCCCTGTCCCTTGACGGTCAGGATGCCCTCAAGGGTGGTGGCGGTAATTCCCAGCCGCTGGGCCACGGCAATATCATTTTTCATGGCCTCGGTCATGGTGTGGCCGCAGACCACCAGCACATGGGAGCGGCGGAGCAGGTCACGGCCCATGTCGATGCCGCTTTTATGCTCCTCGGGTACTGCGTCATTGAGAAACAGGGGCAGATAAAGGGGCGGGCAGATCGGGGAAAAGCCTGCCTCATAAACCGCCCGGCAGTAGCGGGCGGCCTGTTCTGCGTTTTCACTGTCGCCGCCAAGCCATGCGGCGGTAATGTATGCAAGGGGACGCTTCATAGTCAATACCTCCGATATTTTAATAAGAAAGTTCAACCCAATCCCCCCGCCCTTTCCCAATCATGGGAAAGGGGGCGGCTCTGGAGGATATACCCCCGCCGCTTGCCGGGGAAATAGCACAGCCGGGGCAGACCGTCAAGGGCAGGCCGCCGTAAAACGGCGGTGCGATGCACCCTTGACAGCCCGCTCCCGGCTGTACGAAAAAACAGGCGGCGACGGGGGATATATACCACCAGAGCCATGATGCGGAGGGCAGGGCCCTCGGGACAAAATGTCTCGAAGTAGTTACTTGTCCTGCTCCATCTTTTTCGGAGCTTTCGCCAGCTCGGGCGGCTGTTTCTCTTTCCACTCGTCCAGCAAAGTCATGATCTGCTCCTTCATTTTGGCGGGAGTGGTCTCCTTGCCAAAAATACTTTTCCAGTTCAGCGGTAGAAATAATCACGCCTCGATCCTCCTTTTTCTTTTCTGATAAGATGCCATCAATGACATCACCGTTGAGTTTTCCATCCTTGTCCAGCTCCCGGAGCTTTTTCGCCTGGGCCAGAGAGGGGGATGCCTGTTCTCCGTCAATGGAAACAGCGATCAGCCGCTGGTTTTTGGGGCGGATATAGGAAATCTCCACAGCGGCATAAAGCCCATTTTTTTATCGTCCACCTTGTCCAGCAGTTCCGGCACAAGGGAGTTCAGCCGCAGATAACGCATGACCTTTTTATAGTTCATGTCGTGCGCCTCGCCCACGATCTCAACGGAGCGTTTTCCAATATCGCCCTCGGCCACATTTTTCAGCCGCCCGCCTTGGTGCTTGATGTCCTCCACTTCCAGCTCCAACAGGGCGGCCAGTTCACTGGGGAGCGTCTGATCCCTCTGCTTGTTGCTGTCCTTCATAGCCTGTACCGCCTCGTGGTCAGTCATTTCCCGGACGATAAAAGGCATTTCCTCCAGCCCGGCCAGCTCACAACCATGATGGCGGCGATGGCCCGCCACGATCTCATAACCGTTGCCATCCTTTTCCGGGCGGGCAAGACCAGGAACCATTACGCCGTTTGCCTTGATGGACGCTACCGTTTCCTGCATTTTGGCGTCGTCCCGCACCTTAAAAGGGTGGGGGCGGAATGTGTGGAACGGATGCATTTCGGAAAGCTTCAGATAGACCAGCTTTCCTTCCTCCACAGGACGGGGCGGAGCGGCTGGCTCAGGCGGAGCCTGTTCCGGGGCCGGAGCCGCATTTTCGGGTGGGGCCTTTTCGGGTTCCGGGGCAGCTTTAACCTCCGCAGCCTTTTTCCCACTTCGGGACAATTTGTCTCGCTTAGTCGGCGTGGCCTCGCCGGGGGCCGCCTTATCCGCCTTGGGTGGGCGGCCTTGCGGGGCTTCGCCGCCTCCTTGCCAGCAGGCTCCGCGTTTTCCTCTTTTGGAGGACGGCCCCGGCGGGCCTTTTTCGGTTCGCCATCCCCAACGGCGGAAGGTTCCTCCTGCGTTTTCTCCTCCGGCTCTTTTGCCGCCTCCTCTTTTTCTACCTCGGCCCGGGCTGTCTGCCGCTTTTCATTCATCAGCTCATTGATTTTGTCAAAGGACACCACCACATCACCGGGCTCGGGCTGGGCTGGCCCCTCCTGCTGGGGTGTGGGAGCGGCGGCCTGTTCGGGAGCCGGAGCCTGGGGCTCGTCAGCCGTAACAGGAGCGGGAGCCTGGGGCCCGTCAGCCGTAACAGGAGCGGAAGTCTGGGGCCCGTCAGCCGTAACAGGAGCGGGAGCCTCCGGGAGCTTCTCCTCACCGGGGCCTGTGTTCAATTTTTCATCTGCCATTCACTATCCTCCTTTTCGTGAAAGTTGCACAATTTTGCGGGTTAAATTTCTGTAATTATTTTTCTGCCTCCTTCCGGTCTATCCACGCAAAAAAGCCGCCCGATTTGAACGCCGGACGGCTTTTTGTGTAATGTGATAGATCAAATATTATTTTTTGTGGTTCGTAGGCTCCGAAAAGCCTTGTATTTACAGCGTTCCTAATAGGAAACAATCATACGGAACAACCGGTTCTCCGCATTTCTACTCATAAACAGCAAGATCAGGTTGTTCTTGTCGTGGAGGACAATGGAATTGGGATTGCTGCGTCCGATTTGCCCCGTATCTTTGAAAAGGGATTTACCGGTCAGAATGGTCGTATGGTCCAGCAGTCCACAGGCATTGGCCTGTACCTATGCAAACGGCTCTGTGAAAAGCTGGGCATTGGCATTGCGGCAGAATCATCGGAACAAGGAACCGCCATTTCCCTGGCGTTTCACATCAACTGTCTGATCCATGAAGTGCAGGCTGATTGCGGTCCTGCACTTCTTACATTTTTGTTAGAACTTTGTAAGAAAACTTGATACAAACGAAGCCATTCTTATTCTACAATAGAGATCAGAGGTGATAACAATGAAAGAAATTTTGAAACTGGATCATATCCAAAAATATTACGGAAATGGCGGGAATGTTACAAAAGCAATTCAGGACATCAGCTTTTCCGTTCAGGAGGGGGAATTTGTAGGAATCATGGGAGCATCCGGTTCCGGCAAGACTACCCTGCTCAACTGTATTTCCACCATTGATACCGTCAGTGCGGGACATATCTATCTGGACGGAACCGATGTGACGGAAATCAACGAAAAACAGATTGCCCGGTTTCGTCGGGAGAATCTTGGATTTGTATTTCAGGATTTTAACCTGCTGGATACTCTGACAATCTCGGAAAACATTGCCTTGGCACTGACTATCAACAAGGTTCCTGCAGGTGAGATTGATGGGCGGGTGCGGGAAATGGCCGGAAAGCTGAATATCACGGATATTCTGGATAAATATCCCTATCAGGTGTCCGGCGGTCAAAAACAGCGGTGTGCCTGTGCCAGAGCTATTATCAACCAGCCAAAGTTGATTCTGGCGGACGAACCTACCGGCGCGTTAGATAGTCACTCGTCACAAGCCTTGCTCTCCACAATCCAGAGTATTAACGAAAGCCTTGACGCCACAATCCTGATGGTAACACACGACGCTTTTTCGGCAAGCTATGCCAATCGTATTCTCTTTTTAAGAGATGGTGCGATCTTCGCGGAAATTCTCAAAGGCAGTGATTCTCGTAGGGTTTTCTTTGAAAAAATCTTGGATGTCCTCACCATGATGGGAGGGGGTGTGAATGATGTACACTAAACTCATTTTCAAAAATGCAAAGCGGTCAGGAAAGGACTATTTGATTTATATTGTGACCATGACACTCTGTGTCACATTGTTCTATGCGTTTTTGTCTATCAGCAGCACCCATTATCATCCGACCATTGGTGCGGAATATAATATTTCCCTGCTGGCTGGAGGTATGAAACTGGCGATTTGCGGGATTAGTCTGCTTCTGTTGTTTCTGATCCACTATGTCAATCGTTTCATGCTGAGAAAAAAACAATCGGAGTTTGCAGTTGAGGCAACCCTGGGAATGGAGCAAAAAACCATAGGACTGCTCTTTTTTGGAGAGACTTTTTTCCTGCTCATATTCTCTGTGTCGGTGGGAATCCTTCTGGGGATGGTCGTTTCTCAGGTCATTACGGCTATGCTGCTTGCTTCTTTTGGGGAACCCTACGCTTTTTCTTGGTCTTTTTTTCCAGATACCGTGCTGCTGACCGTGGGCTTCTTTGTTGTTTGCCAGATTCTGGTTGGAGTCGGGAATGTCAGAATTCTCAATAAAAGTAGGATTATTGAGCTTATGACGGCAAACCGTCAGAATGAAAAACCGCTTCATAAAAGCCGATGGATGCCGATGATCTGTATTTTCTATGGCATTATGCTGCTGTGGATGCTGGAGGTAGGTGCTGTAAAATATCATTTTTACTACGATCCCAGACATCCACTTCCTGTAAAGCTCATGTATTGGGGGAATGTCCTTTTCCCTGCCGTGACGCTGCTTTGGGCAATTGCAGTTTCTTTTTTACACAGAAAAATAGGATTTTCCCCATATCTTTGCGGGCTTCTGGCTGGTGCTGTATTGACCGCTATCCCGATTTTTTTCTATCGCAGAACTGGAAAAAGCCTACTTCCTTGGATTTGACGCCCCAACTCTGAATCAATATTTGCTGTTTGGGGTTGCGGATATTTTGTTTATCATTTCCGCAGTCATGTATTTATCGAATGCGGCGCTCCTATACTGGAAGGAGTCTAAAGTGTCCCGCAAATATCACAATACGAGTTTATTTCTGTTTGGACAGCTTTCCTCTAAGCTGGCTACCAATACGAAAACGATGACGATCATTTGTGTGACCCTGACTTTTTCTATCTGCTTGTTTGTCATTGCGCCAGTTTTGACAGGATGGAGTCTGGGCTATTTGGATAGTCGGGCAGTCTATGATATTCAAATTTCAAGCCGCTACAACGATGTTTATGAAGTGGAAATCTTCCGGATACAGACTATGAGGAAATTACTGCGTTCATAGAACAAAACAACATAGAGATAAAGGACGATTTGACTTTTTCGGAATATCTTCCTCAAAAAAGCGACTTTTACCAGCGGGTAAAGTACGATTTTCCTCCCTTGGCGATTGCACTGAAGGATTATAACGCTGTTCGGAAAATGTTGGGATATGAACCTATTATTTTAAAAACGGATGAATTTGCTACCCACTGGCATAGTGCGGCAGAGGACAAGGATATTGAAAACTACATCGCTGAGCATACTTTACTGGAAACGGACGCAGGCACTCTGAAACTCAGTGAGAATGCAGTGTTTCAGGAACCTGTGGGGGAATCCATCTATAATCTATATACAGATGTGGTGTATATCATACCGGACGAGATAGCGCAAGTCTTGCTTCCGGTACAGAGCAACCGATTTGTGATGACCCAATATCCGCTTCCCTTCAAAACGGCAGAAATGCTGGAACAGCTTCTTGGGCGTCTTATCCAGAAGATCCTGATAAAGACAATCTGGCAGGATACAGTACAACTGTCCGTACTACGGAAGTGAACCGTATAATCGCCCTTAACTTTATCCTAAAAGCGTCCTTGATCTATGGTGCAATTGTGCTGATGGTGATGTGTCTTACCGTGCTGGCTCTTCAGCAGCTCCTAGATGCAGAAAAAACAACTACAGATTTTCGGTTCTGCGAAAAATGGGAGTGGAAGAGAAGGACCTGCATACTTTGGTTCTAAAACAGCTTGGTGTTTGGTTTGGGATGCCGATCACAGCGGCAATCGTTGTAGCAATGATTGTGATTGGCTATTTTCTTCAAAGTGTTTCTGCTGAAATCTCAGCTTATATTGGCTGCGGAGCTTGATGCGGCAAATAGGTATCATTGTCGGGATTTTCGCTTTGCTGCTGAGCTGCTACTTTCTCAGTACATGGCTGCTGTTCCAGCGTTCGATTCGCAGCAACTCCGATAGCGTAAGGTGATGGGAGGAAGGTATGTACTGGAAGTTAGCAATTCAAAATATCCGCAGAAGCTGCGAGATATATCATTTACTTTGTGACACTTACCTAAGATGGAGCAGTTATCGGCACGTCTGCTGTTAACGGCCGGCATCCTGCTGCTGATCGCAGGGGGATTTTCGCCATTCTCCAAGGATGGCTCTATACCGGCCTTCTCTGGGCGGGTGCGTTTGGATGCCTGATGGCAGCTCTGAACTTTCGGGATTCCAAAAATGACGGCGGCTAAAGTACACGGCATCGTAGTGCACGGTCAATGCGGAAATGCGAGCTACACCCGATTTTCCATATCGAGTGATATAGATTTGGCTTTGGGGGAGGATTGTCTATTGTATGCAAAAAATTGAAGTTGTTGTTCGCATCACGAAGGATCACTGCCCACCGCAAGAGCAGACGATTTTTGAATGGTTCGATTTGATGCGGAATCCCACAGACGCTCTGAGCCGTCCCGATCTGGAAATCAACTTGGAACACCACCGTGTTTTCAAACACGGAACAGAGGTGTACATGAGTCGTTATGAATACGGTGTTTTGAGTTTGATGGCACAGCATCCGGGCAAACTGTTTACAAAGGAGCAGATCTTTGAAGCAGTCTGGCATAAGGACAGCGAAAGCTATTTGAGAGCCGTCACCAGCACGATCGGTCGAATCCGCCAGAAAATAGAGGATGACAAAGATCACCCCCGTTATATTAAAACGGTTTCCAACATTGGATATCAATTTGTCCCATCATCGGAATTAGTGCGATCGAATCGCAATCTGTAATAAAAGCCATACCGTAAGATCCTAGTAGGATTCTTCGGTATGGCTTTATCGTTTTCTACGCTGTACGAAATCGGCATCCTTGCATAGATGACCAAGAATATTCTAAAATAGAGATAACTTAATTCAGGAGGTCAAACCATGCGAACATTTGAAGAAGTATTGACCCACTTCCATAGCTTTTTAGAGTCTGCGACCTATTTGGACGTTGTTCCATGCCGCTGGGGATATGTAAGGCTTTTCAATGAGGGCGACCCTATCAATTTCAATGCAATTCTTTGCCGCACACCACAAGAACTATATACGGCATTGGCAAATGATTTGGAAACAGAGATTCAGGTCAGCTTGGGAATCGACTGAATTGGTATAAAATTGGTTTGCTTTTGGGTTCGTTTTGGTATAGTGACTTTGAAAAATATGCTATACTGTACCACAAGCAAAACATTTTCAGGGATTTTCAATCTTACTGTAAAACTCTGTCAGGTGCTTTGCCAGTGTGCGGGTCGAGTCCATTAAGGTTTCCCGCACTGCTTCTGGACAGGAAAGATAGATTCGATTGAACTCTTTTAACTCTATTTCCGTCTTGTCCATCCCCGGAGTGATCAGCGCATCAAGCGAAACCGGCAAAACACGAGCAATCGCCAAAAGAATTTCGTAAGATGGATTCATGCTGCCTTTTTCAATGTTGGCGATATGCTTCGTTGAAACATGGCAGCGTTCAGCAAGTTGTTCTTGTGTTAAACCTGCCAGCTTGCGCTCCTTGCGAACCTTTTCTCCAAGTACTTTCAAGTCAGAATTCGGCATCATCGTTCACCTCAATAGTATTGTATCGTTCTGGTGAATGACGCGGTATAACCTTGTATTTCCTGTGAATAGGAAGTATAGTGCCGATTTTTTGCGTTTCCCGGTCGAGTTATAAAAAAACGGTAACTCGTCCGGGTTGATTTCACGCGCTATCCAATCACAGTTGCCGTTTGTGGAGGTAACTGTTGATTTTTTATTGGGGT
>ENA-OQCF01000891-OQCF01000891.1-human-gut-metagenome-genome-assembly--contig:-NODE-891-length-10807-cov-1.971816_pt1 | contig 10807 bp, 15 predicted proteins | sample MGYA00242756_ERZ504573 | MGnify/ENA primary metagenome ERZ504573 (study PRJEB26092, sample SAMD00036240) | human gut metagenome | host: Homo sapiens | study: EMG produced TPA metagenomics assembly of...
GCCAAGCGCAAGCCGGACGACCCGGCTTTCACCGAGCGCTTTGAGTATTTCATCGACTGCACCGAGTACGGCAACGCCTTCAGCGAGCTGAACGACCCCATCGACCAGAAGGGCCGCTTCGAGCGTCAGGTGGCTGAGCGCAAGGCCATCGAGCCCGACTGCAAGGCCCAGGTGGACTACGACTACGTCAACGCTCTGGAGTACGGCCCTGCCCCCCACGGGCGGTCTGGGCTTCGGCGTGGACCGTCTGGTCATGCTGCTGACCGACAGCGCCTCCATCCGCGACGTGCTGCTGTTCCCCACGATGAAGCCGGTTGAGCAGTAAACTAGAATGAAGCTATGGGTCGTGCAATCGCTGCACCAACCCATAAAACAGAACCCGGCAGGTATGTCATCATAAGATGGCATACTGCCGGGTTTCCTTTTGCCGCTTTTGCGCATTGCAGGCGCCCTCTGTACAAAAAAGTTCTCCGCTCCTTTGTTTTTACTTCAGCAGCAGCGGCAGAAAGCTGGTGCCGTTTTCCGGTGCCTTGCTGTGGAAATAGTCCGCAGCGGTCGCACCGACATCGCTGAGGGTCTTGCGGATCCCGATATTCTTGGGGATGGAGTGGGCGCTGTGGATCATCAGCGGCACCATCTCACGGGTGTGGTGCGGGTGTCCGATGGTCGGGTCGTTGCCGTGGTCCGCCTGCACGATGAGGATATCGTCCTCGCCCAGGGCGTCGCGGATCTTGCCGATCCATTCGTCCGCCACCCGCAGGCGGTCTGCGTAGGCCGCGACATTCTCCCGGTGGCCGCACAGGTCCGTTTCCTGCACGTTGGTGCAGATGAACGCAGTCTCCTGCTCCTTTACGATCTCCAGGGTGCGCTGCAGCACGCTGGCCGTGTCCACCATGGGGATGCTGGTGCCGTAATTGTTCGTGACCACGTCGGCCACCTTGCCCAGCAGGAACACCGGCAGGCCGCTCTTGCCCAAGATCGTGGGGATCTGCACCTCCGGGTCAACGCCGTAGCCATGTGGATGCAATGGTAGTCGTTGTTGTAAACACCGCTGGCCGGGGCATTCACGCCGATGTAATCGCCGTGTTCCTCAATGGCATCCAGCAGGTTCTGCAGGTGCACGCCGCGCCCGCCGAAGGTGATGACGCGGGGCACGACCGACACGCTGCGCACCAGATGACCGATCTTGAGCTCTTCCTCAAAATCAAGGTCGTCGATGGCCGCCGTGACGTTGAAGGCCTGACCCGGATCGCATTCCACGTTGTCGGCCACGGTGCAGGCCTCGTTGACGATCAGCAGGCGCTTGCCGGATGTTCCGGTGTAATACCGGACATGGTAACCCGCATCCTCCAGCGTCTTTTTGATGAGCTCGATCTTATTGCAGATCGGCTCGCCGAAGGGCTTTGCCGGGCGGGTGCCCATGATCTCCTGATGGCCGAAGAAGGTGTCCGCACCATCGTGCATCAGCTCGGCACGGCCGAACGTTGCATCCGTCGCAAACGGCAGGCCGGGGAACTCCCGCCCCACGATGTTCGCCAGACCAAGGCTTGCCAGATTGGGCAGCTTCAGGTCCGGCGTGCGCTCAAAGATATGCACGCAGGTGTTGGCACCGCAGTCCGCAGGCGCACCTGCGGCACATCCGGCATTGCGCCCACACCAAAACCATCCAGAACGATTACAACAAACTTTCCCATTGCGAATTATCCTTTCTGTCATTCCCGGACCGGTTCTCCCAGCGCAGAGTACAGGCCCGCCAGCTCCGGCTTGCCGGAGGACAGCCCTTTGACCACTGCCACCCGGCTCCGGGTCACAAAGAACTGTGTCCGGAACGCCATGACCGCCGCAGCCGAGACCGGACAGTTCTGCTGCAGTTCAAAATGATAGTCGATGCTGGAGTCGTCCGGCGGCAGCACCGGCACGACCTTTGCATTTTCCGGCGTCGTGCCCACCAGGGCGTTCTTCATATGGCCGCGGCGGTAATGCCCGCCGCCGTAGCAGTACGCCTTATCGCCCAGATTGTGGCTGACCTCCGAAACATACAGGTAGCCGGGGCGCTCCTCGCATCCGGGTGGCCGGCATGATACGGTGTCGTTCCGGTCAGGCCGTGTCCCGGTTCCCCGTGGGTGCCGCCTGCCGCCGCGATCATCGGGATGCTGTGGGTGCAGGTGGCACTGGGCGTATTGAGCATCAGGTCCCGGTAGCCGCGGGCGCGCAGCATTTCGGCTGCGGTCTGCACGGTCCGGAGGTTGGGCATGGGCAGGATGTCCTGTGCCGCTTCGTCGTACAAAAAGCAAGGGAAGCTGCACACGCCGCCCACCTCCACATTCGGCATCGCCTCGATCGCACGCACTGCGCTGTCCAGTTCCTGCAATTCAAAGCCGCCGTACTGCCCGGAATACAGCATGTCGCCTTCTCCCAGAACACGGAGCATCAGCTTCTGGTGCAGGCCCAGCTCGGTGCAGACTGCGCTGATCTCGCGGGCTTTTTCCAGCGTGTACACCGTTACGATCACCGGCTTTGCGCGGAGGATCTTTTTTCAGGGCCGCCCGGGGGATCTGGACCAGATGCCTACGTTGCCGAGGGGGATCTGATTTTCCACCATCGTCAGCGCCTCGCGGAAGTCCACGCACACAGCGCCCACATATCCCATGTCGGTCAGCGCACGGGCGATCAGGGGGTTGCGTCCGATCTGCTTGAGCATGAAAAAGTTCTGCACGCCGTTTGCGTCGCCTGCCTGTTTGATGCTGCGGGCATTTTCCAGGATCGTGTCGTAATCCAGCAGATAGGTGTCCGGCAGGATCACGCCATTCTGCTGCCATTCAATGCCCAGACGCACCAACGGCTGGTTGCGCTCCATTACGGTCTTTAAAAACACAGGGCATCTCTCCTTTTCCTCTCGTTTTTTCAGCGGTTCAGTTTTCCTCGACCTGCTCCATGCAGCTGCGCAGGATGCGGATGATGGTGTCCGGGCCGCTGCGCATGGGGTTGATGCGGATCATCCGGTGTTCAATGGTCGGGTCCTGCGCACGGAACGTTCCACTGACACGGTAGATCATGGGGGCAAACTCGTATTTGCTCTCGCTGCCCACCGGATGCGGCGCTGCGCCGAACTTCGGGGCAGCGTCCAGAATTTTTTCGGCGATCTCCTGATCAAACTCCACCAGCAGCACCTTGCTCTGCGCGTTTGCCAGGAACGCCTGCCGCACATGGGGGACCTCGCCGGCGTTCAGGCGGCGGACCAGCTCCTCGTTGACCTCGCTCTGGATGGCGAGCGCCACCGGCGCATAGATCAGGCCGCGCAGGGCCTCCATGGCTTCGTGTCCCTGCACCTGACTGCCGCCGGAATACTGCATCTTGTAGATGCGGTCGATCAGCTCCTTGCTGCCGATCACTGCACCGACGCCCTCCGGACCAAGGATCTTGAAGCAGGAGAAGGTGGACAGGTCGGCCCCCGCCTGGCAGCCGATGGCGTCCACTTTCAGGGCGGCGTAGTTGTCATCGGTCACCACCGGGATGCCCGGCAGCGCAGCCTTGATGGCTGCGATCACGGCCTTGTAGTCGTAGCGGTCCTCCGGCTTCTGCCGGGTCAGCTGCACCAGGGCACCGCGGATCTCGTCCTTGTGCTGTGCACAGACGGCCTTGAGCTGTTCCAGACGTTGAAGTCCGCGCGATGGGTTTCAGCCCCATGGCGTCGATGGTCACCTGCGTCGTCGTATAGATGGGCGAGGTGTGCACCAGAATGGCATCCCCCCGGTTTCAGGCAGGCGGTCAGAGCCCAGCGGATCGCGCCCGTGCCGGAGCCGCGCACAAGCAGCGCCGCCGGGGCATCAAAGGTGTCGGCAAAGACCTTTTCCACCTTTACCGTGCAGCGGGGCTTGTTCAGCCTTTCACCACGCGAGGTCGCCCAGCGAGAGGACTTCCTCTCCCTGAAAATTGCGGGTCACTGCGTCAATGACCTTGAACTGGAGCTGTTTTGCCTGTTCCAGCGAGATAGAATGCAGGGGATAGTTTTCATTGTCAATTCCTCGAATCCTTGTTATTTCTGTCCTTTGTAGATGCGCAGTGCATTGCGGTACAGCAGGTTCTCCCATGCGCGGTCCGGCACGCCTGCCTCGCTTGCCAGCGGAGCAAAGGTGTCCAGCAGGTAGCTGTAGCCCACACCGCCCCGGTCTGCAAAGTTGCTGCGGCGGGTGATGTCCATGCTCATGACGATCTGCGTGTCGTACCCTTCCGCACAAAGGCGGCTGAGCCAGTCTGCACGGGAGACATCGGGCTGGTAGTTGCACTTGCCGATGGTGTCGAACGCAATGTTGACCCCCTGATCCAGCAGGCGCTTCATGTAATCCAGATCGGCCGACAGGTCGATGTGGCTCAGCACCACCCGGCTCAGGTCAACGCCAAAGCTCTTGAAGATCTCCAGCTGCTCCAGGCCGCGCGTGCCCAGCGTTGTGTGGGTGCAGATGGGTGCCCCCGTTTCTGCATGGGCGCGGGACGCCGCACGGAATACCTTGGCCTCCGTCTCGGTGATGTCCTTCGAGGTGCCGATCTCGCCGATGACGGTCGCCCGGACACTGGTGCCTTCAATGCCCTCGGTCAGTTCCTTCACCATGATGTCACACAGCTGCTGTTCGGTCAGCGTATAGCACTCCGGCAGGAGAAAGGGCTCCTTGTAGTAGCCCGTCGCGTGGGTGATCTCCACCCCCGCCTGTGCAGCCATTTTCTGCACATAGGCCACGTTCCGGCCCATCCCGCGGTTGGTCTGGTCGATGATGCCGACCACACCGTGTTCCGCCAGCCGCCGGTATTCCGCCGCGGTCGCGTCAAAATCATCCAGCCTGCAGTCGATGTTCTTCTTCGGACCGGACAGGTCGATCGTCGTATGCTCGTGCGCATACAGAATCTTTTCAGGCAGTTTCAAAAGGATTCGCCTCCTGTATTGTTTCTTAACCAGAGCCGCCTCCCGACGCAGGCCGGGAGGCGCTCATTTTATCCGGGGATCAGGCGGCAGGGGTGTACAGAGACAGCAGGAACAGCACGTTTGCGATCAGGCCGACCAGGATCGCGCCCAGAGGACCGACCGCATGGAGACCAGAGGCTTCTTGCTGCACTTGTTGATGCACCAGAATGCCACGATGATGAACAGACCCGTCGTGGGCATGATTGCCTGAGCAGCCAGGATGCCGCCGATCAGCAGGGCGATGTCGATGACGTAGCTCATAGCGGTACGGATGTTGTCGCCGCAGCGCTTGATGCCGGGGAACTTGTCCAGACCCTTTGCGATGACGTTCAGCAGCAGGATCTCCACGCAGATGCAGGCTGCACCTGCGATCAGGGCGATAAAGGGGTTGGGGATCAGCAGACCGATCACAAAGACGAAGGTCATGCCGGCCGGAGCGTAGACGCCGGTGGTGATGGCGGTGGTGGCAACCAGCGGGATAAAGCCGATGGCACGGGCCAGAGCGGTCAGACCTGCGTTGACGCGGTCACCCTCGGCCAGCAGGCCCAGGCTGATGGGGTCACCGGCCATGATGCTCATGCTGGTGCCTGCTGCGATCAGGCCGCCCATGAGGGCCAGAACCGGCATATACTTGCGGATGCGTGCGACCTTGTCGGCAAAGATCTGGGTCAGCATTTCGTTGGAGTTCTGGTCGTTGCCTTCCTTATCCATGGCAGCGAACACCAGCATGATGATCATACCGGCCAGCAGGGCCATACCGTCCTTGTTCAGGCTGACCGTGTGCTCGGCGTCCAGTGCGATCTTGCCGTAGGTCTCAACGATCTGACGGACCAGCAGGGTCACAACGGCGGTGATGATGCCCTTGGCAGCGCCGAACTGCAGGCAACCGTCACAGCCGGGAAGATAGCGAAGGCCAGCGTGATACCGGCAGAGACCTGGCCCAGGCTGCCCAGGAAGTTGACCGGCAGCAGGTTGAACAGGTCGATGATCACCTGCAGGCCGAACAGCAGGGCCACGCCGTACACAGCGCCGATGACGCCGGAAGCGATCATGCCCTTTTTGGTGTCCGGGCACCAGGTGCCGATGATGTCGGTGGTGAGCAGGATGCAGTGAATCAGGATGATGCTTGCGGCAATGGACGTGGGCAGGCCGTAGCCGATAACCAGACCAAAGCCGATGGCAAAGCTGGTGGCTGCCAGAGCCTTACGGTCCATGCGCTTTTCCAGATACTCCGGCAGGACCGGGCGCAGGCCGTCGTTGAACACGGCGATGCTCTGGTTTGCTAGGATCGATGCCAACGCACCAACTGCCGCGATGATAACGTAGCGCAGAATGGTTTCCATATGTAATCCTCCTTATTTGACGATCCGGATCAGAAGCCCAGCTACCTGAGAATGATCGGCACGACCTTTTCGATGTGCTGATCCGTAAAGCCGTATGCCTTCTTGCCGGCCTTGACCTGTGCCAGGATCTCGTCCTCGCTCAGCATTTTGCCCGGCATGGACACCGTTGCGCACTGGTTCATGCCCAGCAGGGCAATGGCCATTGCCAGCGCACCGCCGCCGCCCGTCTTGCAGGCGCCGAAGTAGTAATCTGCCTGCCCGGTCTTGACCGCCATTGCCGCCGCAATGTCATCCTTGATCTCCACCGAGGCACGGTCGCCTACAACACCCTTGATGGTGTCATAAACCTTCTGCTTGTCGATCTGGCCGCCTACTACGATTTTCATAAGCTAGCCCTCCTTTCTGATGTGGGTTTTATGCAAATGCTGTCACGATTGTGCCAGCACGACCCCGATGTGCATGGTCAGGAACTTCTGCTCGTCCTCCGGCAGGTCCGGCAGGATCTCCCGCACCAGCGCCTGCGTTGCTTCCAGTGCCTTGGGGAAGGTGGGCTCCTGGCTGGTCTCTTCGTAGACCTCCTCGTCCAGCGGCTCCACCGGCTCTCCGCGGTGGATGCGCCCCAGCGCAGCGCACAGGTGCGTGATCATGGCGGAGGCGTTTTCTTCGGTCAATGTCAGACCGTATTTCTCCTGAAAAAAGCGGATCACATCCTGTACCTTCCGGCAATCCTCCTCGGACAGCATCCCTGCCTGGTGCAGGATCGTTAATCTCGGTTCAAAATCCATCTCTGACATCTCCCAATGATTTTTTGTTTTGCTTACAGCCAGGTGCCGATCTTGTCGGCCAGCGTCTCAGCCGGAGCTTCGGTTCCAAAAATGTTCCAGACCAGCTCACAGATCTCGCCGCAGCAGCTGTAGGGACTGTAGTAGGACATGGAGTTCGGCTTGAAGCCAACGTTCTGCTTGTTGGTCAGGAACACCACTGCGGTCTTGTTGGTCTTGTTCATGACCACATGGGTGCCGGTAAAGCCTGCGTGGCCAAAGGCGTCGTAGTGGCGGTCGCCGCGGCCCATGAACGAGGAGCCCCGCTCAAAGCCCAGCCCGCGGGACGGCTTGCCGTTCTGCTCGCTGGTGAACTCGTCGATGACTTCCTTCTTGTAAAGGCGGACGCCTTGTAGATGCCGCCGTTCAGCATGGCCTGGCACAGCACGGCCAGATCTTCCGCGTCGGAGTACAGGCCCGCGTGACCGGCCACGCCGCCGTTTGCCATCATGCATTGCCGTCGTTGCACTCGCCTGCAGGGTGTAGTTGCGCCAGCCGGTGAAGGTGCGGAACGCGTCCAGATCGGCGGTGCAGTCGTAGCCAAAGCCCGGGTGGTCGATCTCGTCCACCATGGCATACTCATACGGGTTGCCGAAGGAGGTGGCCGCCACATCCTCGGTGGTAAAGCCGTTGGCCAGCGGCAGATAGGTGGTGCGCTTCAGCCCCAGAGGCTTGTAGATCTCGTTCTTGACGTATTCGTCCATCGAGCGCCCGGTGATCCGCTCCACCAGGAAGCCCAGCATCTGGAAGCCCAGGTCGCTGTACTTTTCCTCGCCGGGGCGAACATCAGCTCACAGTTGCAGATGTAATCCAGCACCTTGGCCTTGTCCTTCTCGATGTAGAGGAACATCGCCTTCCACTGCGGCAGACCGGAGGTGTGGGTCAGCAGCTGATGCACGGTGACGTTTTCCTTCCCGTTCCTGGCAAACTCCGGAATGTAGCTTGCTACCGTGGCATTCAGGTCGATCTTGCCCTCGCTGTACAGCTTCATGATGGACTGTGTCGTGGCCATGATCTTGGTGCAGGATGCCATGTCGAACATGGTATCCATCTGCATGGGGCGGGGATCGTCCAGCCGCACGCCCATGTCGTTGAGCATTGCGTAGCCGTATGCCTTTTCATACACGATCTTGCCGCCGCGTGCCACCACGATCGTTGCGCCGGGGAAATATCCCTGTCCCATATAGTTTTCCACAATGTCGTCGATGGCCGTCAGGCGGTCATCGGTCCGGACGGGCATTGCAGACCGGGGGAAGCAGTTCTCCGCCTGCTCCGGGCTGGCACACCCCATAAAGGCAGAGGCAGCTGCCAGTGTGCCAACGGTTTTGCCGGATGCGATCAGGAAGTTGCGCCGAGTGATCTTTTTCATGCGAGATCTCCTTTTCTTTCTGCAAAAAAATCAGACATCCTGTATCGGTTTTCGGAAGAAAATGTTTTATACAATATTTTGTATTTTCATCCCGAAAGAAACATCCGCATATCCTCCATGCAGATGTGACTTCTGTTTGACAGCACCTTTGCTTAGTAGCGCGGAATGATCTGCTTGCGCATCACCTGCTGCTGGATGTGGTCCACACGCTCCACCGACAGGATCTTGCGCACCAGCTGCGCGGTGATGTTATCACTTTTCCGGCAGGCAAGCACGGCCACGGTATCTTTTTCCTGCTCATCCAGCCGGGGCATCGGATAATAGCTCAGCCCCTCCGGCAGCATATCGGCGCTCCAGACGCCGGCATCAATGACGCCGCTGTGCAGAAACGGCACCAGTTGACTATAGATGATGGGCACATATTGCACCGGCTTATCGGCAAAACAGAACCGGGTCAGCATCTCCTGGTCCACCGAGGAGGCATCCACGCCCACCTTGCAGTTCTGCCAGTCGCCCTTGAAGTCCGGGCGGACAAAGACCCGATGCTGTTCCACATAGCTCTGCGGGCCAAAGGCCGCGATCCGCTGGATGTCCTTGCCCTCCTGCGCATAGTGTTCAAATGCAAGCTGGCTCATGACGCACAGATGAAAGCGCCCTTCTTCCACACAGTTCAGCCGGTAGCCGGAACCGCGCATAAATGCGATCGCACCCGTGACCCCTTTCTGGTTCAGTTCCTCATACAGTCCGCTGGCCAGACCTTCATAGCGCAGGCCATACGGCATAGGCATCACGCAGGTCAGACCCGTATTGCTGCAATACTGCGCCATTGCCACATAGTCGATCTCTGTTGCAATGGTGCCGTTCTGCCCATGGGATTCCAGACGGATCACATGATTCTGTTTCAGGTTGTTCAGCGCGATCTGGATATTTCCCCGTGCCATCTCGCATTGTTCGCTCAGTTCCGTCACCGTGGGGATCCGGTCTCCCGGTTCCAGCCCTGCCAGGATCTGCGCGACCTGCAGCGTTGCCAGACCAGACTTCTGGAGCAGACTTGTGTTCATCATGGTTGCTCTTCCCTTCTCGACCTATCTTTCAATCCGCATCAGGTGGACCGTGGGAAAATCCACAGGAAAGAAGCGTATTTTTGGCGTTCCGCCCCTCCTCATAAGAGACAGATTGCTTGCAGATTTATGATAATACAAAATTTCATATATTGCAATATGGAGTCTTGCATAAACTTTTTCCGTCGAATTTGTACAACCTGATTTTTCATCCGCCGCGGCTTTCCGGTCCGTCGGCGGCCTCCCCGGCAGGAACACCATGCGCCGCTTGCCCTTGAGGTCACCCCCGCGTATGCGGGGAAAAGTCATTGGCGGCTTTGGCGTACTGGTTCAGATTGGGATCACCCCCGCATGTGCGGGGAAAAGTGCCCTATGTGTCAATGGCGGCGCTCGCTCAAGGGATCACCCCCGCGTATGCGGGGAAGAGTGAAAGTTACGGTTTGCCAGCGCTTCCGCGCTGGGATCACCCCGCGTATGCGGGGAAGAGACACATGGGACACGCGGCCTTGCTCGTCCATCGGGATCACCCCGCGTATGCGGGGAAGAGGCATGTATGCAATGCACCTGCGAAGGCATGGGGGATCACCCCGCGTATGCGGGGAAGAGCAAGCGCCTGGCCGCTGTGCTCAGACCGCCGAAGGATCACCCCGCGTATGCGGGGAAGAGATTGACCGTCAGGGACATCATGCAGACGATTGGGGATCACCCCCGCGTATGCGGGGAAGAGGCCCGCAGCGTGGGCCGGGGCGTGGCGCACCGGGGATCACCCCCGCGTGTGCGGGGAAAAGGTTGTGTTATCCATTTTTCTTGTCCCCCTTATGGGATCACCCCCGCGTGTGCGGGGAAAAGTACCTCCGCATTGCTGTTTTGTCCTGCTCTTGGGATCACCCCGCGTGTGCGGGGAAAAGGTCTTTTAATGGAATGTGAGGTATTAGCATGAGGGATCACCCCCGCGTGTGCGGGGAAAAGCCACCCCATGAGGTGAGCCGCCGACCGTCTAGCAGGATCACCCCCGCGTGTGCGGGGAAAAGCAAAGTAATAGCCGGATCCGAATGATTCAAAAGGGATCACCCCCGCGTGTGCGGGGAAAAGTTCACCGGTTTTCACTATCATGCCCGGCACATGGGATCACCCCGCGTGTGCGGGGAAAAGTTAACGACGTCGATGCTGGAAAACTCATTCCGGGATCACCCCGCGTGTGCGGGGAAAAGAATATTGTCCGGAAAGCAAAGTTTCGACCCGGAAGGATCACCCCG
>ENA-OQCF01000892-OQCF01000892.1-human-gut-metagenome-genome-assembly--contig:-NODE-892-length-10800-cov-2.174365_pt1 | contig 10800 bp, 14 predicted proteins | sample MGYA00242756_ERZ504573 | MGnify/ENA primary metagenome ERZ504573 (study PRJEB26092, sample SAMD00036240) | human gut metagenome | host: Homo sapiens | study: EMG produced TPA metagenomics assembly of...
TGACTACCGTTATGTAGGAAGTGAAAAAATTAAAGTAAAAGATGGTTGTTTTACAACCCGTTTCTGTCGACTGTCCAATGGTTATAGTGTGGCGACGACTTTGTCTGGGGGTAAGGAGTTTTTCATTCTCTTTGATAGGGATTTTAAAGAAATAAAGCGTTTCGGTAATCATCCGGTGCGGGGAATGACTACTGAAGCAAATGATTTTATGCAGTTGCAGGGGGAGATGGTTTCATACAAAAACAGCTTTTATTTTGCATCTAGATTTTTTGGTTATCTTTGTCGGTATGATATATCGGATGAGGAAGATGTTACTTTGAAGTGGGAAAAAATGCTTGTTGAGCCTGATTTGCAATGTCTATGAAGCAATTCTTGCAAGAAAGAAGAATAACTTGGATGGATTTTATGGATTGACAGCCAATGATAAATATGTTTTTGTGACTTATAGTGGTGAGTTATGCTATAAAGCCTTTGAAAACTATTCAGCCTGTACACCTAAAACTTTGCTGGGTTTTTCCATCGATGGTGAACTGGTAGGCAAGTACGCATTGGAACACCAAAGCATGAGTGTGCTTCTTTCTCAATATACCCCTCAGTTGTACTTGTTAAATTGCGAATCGGAATGTAATGTTGAAATATTTGAGATGGATGATATCCTGAAAGCAAAATTATGAAAATCCTGCTTTATGTGTTGTTGGCTTTTGGGGTATTTTGTTTCTTCTCGTGTAAAAGGACAGAAAAGGAGCAGTTGACTTTTTTTGATGAAAGAATGGACTCGAAAAGAAATTCTCTTTCATGATAGAGCTGTCTTTACCATACAAGGCAAAGACACATTAGATAAGTTTCCTTATGCTTCAACATATTATAAAATTGTAACTTATGTAGACTCATTAGGATGCCTTAGTTGCAAATTGCAATTATTGGAATGGATAAATTTTATAGCGGAGGTAGACTCTGTCACATCTAGGAATGTATCCTTTTATTTTTTCTTCCACCCTAGAAATAGGAAGGAACTAATAATGACATTACAGTCAGAAGATTTTATTTATCCTGTATGTATAGATCTGAAAGATACCTTTAATAAACTGAATAAGTTTCCACTGAATGATAAATTTAGGACATTCTTGCTTGACAATACTAATAAAGTGATATTAGTAGGAAATCCTATGCATCATCCTCGGATAAAAGAGATGTATATGGGACAGTTGCGTGATTGTAATAATAAGCCGGAGGTGGAGGGTGATGAATGAACCAGAGGGTAAAAGAAAAGAATAAATGGATAGACCGTTTAATAAACTTTGTATTTTATGGTTGTGTACTTGCTCTGATATGGTTGCTGTTACAAATCACGACCTTTTCTTCGTTCAGGATTCCTACTGCATCCATGCATCCTACTCTGATAAAAGGTGACTATGTAATAGTGAATAAATGGATAGCAGGCGGCAGGATATTTAATGTTTTTAATGCGGTAAAAAACAAGCATATATCAATAAAACTATTCCGGGAATACGACGGATAAGAAAAAATGATATTCTCATTTTTAATTCACCAGTCGGGCAATATAAGAATCGAATACATTTTGATGTCATGCAATATTATGCCAAACGATGTGTGGGGCTTCCGGGTGACACTGTGGCAATTATCCTGCCTACATTATCTGCCTTAGCCGAGGATAGCCTTAACGTTTTCTTTTGATCATAATTACTATGACCTGTTAGGATGGACTGCTGAAAAATTCGGTCCTCTTTATATACCTTGCAAAGGTGATCAAATCCCGATAAATAGTTTGACTGCTACCCAATATGGAAGTGTTATGGAATGGGAGACTAAACAGAAAATAGATTATAAAGATAGCGCATATTTTATAGGAAATCATCGTTTCACAAATTATCAGTTTAAGCATGATTATTATTTTATGCTGGGAGACAATATACACCATTCATTGGATTCACGACATTGGGGATTGGTGCCTGATGATTTATTGTGGGTGTAGTACAATGGATTTGGTTTTCAAAAGATGAAGAGCAAAATTCAATTCGTTGGAATCGAATCGGTAGAGTAGATTGAAATAAGAGATGCGAAAGGTTATAGTTCTATGCTTGTTCGGATAAAAACGTATAAATGATGCGTTGTGATATATGTTGTATGAAAAGTTTTTGTTAATATTGTCATCATTATGAGTTTGTTTTTGTTGTATGATGAAATAATAACTGAAGAATTATGAAGAAAGTATTGTTTTTATTCGCCTTTTTGCTTCTGGGTATAGGAGCTATGGCACAAAAGGTAATTTATGATGAAACCAACCAGACCGGAGTGCGTACAGTGGTATGCGAGGGTATGAATCTGGGTGTTTCCAATAATATGGACGTATATGTGGCACTCGCTGGATTTCAGTATAAAAGTACCATACGTTATTCGCTGGCTGTTACTATCGGGTCGGGGCATGAGGTGGAAATTCCTAATGACAGTAAGTGTGTCCTGACGTTGGATAATGGAAAGGCATTAGAGCTGCCTACGGTAGCAGGCGGCGCTTCTGTATTGCAGCATGTAGATGTGGAGATGAGTGATGTGTATCAAAGTTTCCGCCGTTTTGCCTATTATAATATAAAGGCTAAAGAATTGAAGAAAATCGGCAAAAACGGTATCGTACAAATGGATATACAGTTATCTCCCGGAAACTATTCCATTGCATTCAACCAGGATGTCTTGGGAAGTATGCTGACCGGCTCTATGTCATTAATAAATAATATGTTTGGGAAATAACTTCTCTTTTCATATTGTATGGTGCAGCCTTTTCTTCTCAGAAGGAGAGGCTGTCTTGTTTTTGAAAGTCAAAGGGTTAAACAAAACGTTGTTTCATGTGTTTTCCTAATGTTTTTTAATGTGATAAACTTATGAGGAAAATACGTAGATGGGGAGTATGGCTCCTTTTAATCATTCCTTTGGCACTGAATGCCCAGCAGCGGGCCGAAAAATTATTGAATGTACCCTTGCCGGAACATTGGCAAGAAGAGGATGCGATGTTTCAACAACTGCTTCCGGTGGATGACCATTGGTGGACTGTATTTCAGGATGCCACACTGGATTCATTGATTCATGTGGCTGTCAGGCAGAATCCGTCTGTCCTTACAGCCTTGAATCGTATAGATATGGCGAAAGCGAATCTGAGGATAGCCAGAGGAGGCTATTATCCGGCTTTGTCATTGGATGCTGGGTGGAACCGCCAACAGACTAGTGGCAATACCGGTACGGGACAGCTCAATCCAGAGTGGGGTATTATGATGCAACGGTTAATATGAGCTGGCAGGTGGATGTGTTCGGTTCCATCCGCCAACGGGTGAAAGCGCAGAAAGAAAATTTTGCGGCAAGTCGTGAAGAGTACAATGCGACGATGGTAAGTCTTTGTGCAGAAGTGGCGTCAGCCTATTTTAATTTGCGTGAGACCCAACAGGAACTTAGTGTGTTACAGCGCAATGCTTTATCTCAAAAGGCGGTGGTGGATATAACTGAAGTGCGTTATAATACCGGACTGGCTTCCAAACTGGATGTGGCTCAGGCTAAATCGGTTTATTATAGTACATTGGCTTCTATTCCTGCTACAGAATCCGGTATTATTCAATATATGAATGCGTTGGCTGTATTGCTCGGGCTTTATCCTCAGGATGTGACGGCTGCACTGGAAACGGGAAAACCGTTACCCGATTATATAGAGCCGGTAGGGGTCGGTCTTCCCGGACAATTACTTTTACGACGTCCCGATGTACGGGTTGCCGAACGTCAAGTCAATGCACAAGCAGCCTTGTTGGGAGCTTCCAAGACCGATTGGCTTCCCTCATTTTTTCTGAACGGTTCCTTCGGCTATGCTTCACATGATATGAAAGATTTTACTAGACGTAGCAGTATGACATGGAGTATCGCTCCCTCTATGAGCTGGACGATTTTTAATGGTGGCCAGCGTGCGAATAATGTAGCTTGCAGCGTGCACAACTGGATGAAACAATCAATCAGTTCAATACTACGGTTCTTACAGCGGTGCAGGAGGTGGATAATGCCATGAGTAGTTATAAGAATTCCATCAAACAGATTGTAGCATGTCGTGAGATGTTGAATCAGGGGAAAGAGGCATTTAAACTTTCATTGGACTTATATAAACAGGGGCTGAGCCCTTTCCAAAATGTATTGGATGCACAGCGTTCGTTACTGTCATACGAGAATTCATTGGTGCAGGCACAGGGATATTCATTGCTTTGTCTGATTCAGATGTATCAGGCATTGGGAGGAGGCTGGTAGGCTGCGACGGAAAAGCTGTTGAACTATAGAAATAATAAAAACCTAACCCAAGATATGAAAAAAATAATGATAGCTTTCGCATGGACGGTATGTGTGTTGACCGCCTGCGATAAAAATAAACCTTCTCAGACAGAAATGCAGGCATTGCCTGTAGATGTTGCGAAACCTTTGGTGGAAAATGTGACGCTGACCAAAGATTATCCCGGTTATCTGGAAGCGGAATCTACTGTAGATTTGGTGGGACGAGTAAATGGAACTTTACAATCCAAGAATTTTGCACCTGGTTCCCGGGTACGTCAGGGACAGGTATTGTTCGTTATAGAACCGACACTTTATGAAAATTCAGTGAAACAAGCGGAAGCTGAATTAAAAACGGCTAAAGCCAATCTTGAATATGCTGTCAGTAGTTATCAACGTATGAAAGAAGCGATAAAAAGTGATGCGGTGAGCCGTATACAATATTTACAGGCGGAAAGTCATGTGGCGGCTTGTGAGGCTGCCGTAAGTAATGCTGAAGCAGCTTTGAAAACTGCGCGTACCAACTTGAGTTATTGCTATGTCAAGGCTCCTTGTGACGGAGTGGTTGATGTTTCGGCTTATTCTGTCGGGGCGTATATTGGTGGTGCTTTGCAACCGGTTAAATTGGCTACTGTTTATAAGGATAACCGTATGTATTCCTATTTTAATATTGCAGATAACCAATATCTGACATACGAGCTGGCCCAGGAGGCTGCCAGCAAGATTCCTGCGGAAACTCATTTTGTAACCTTGCGTTTGGGAACTGACGGGGCACAGTCATGGAAAGCGAAACTGGATTATCTTTCTCCCAATGTGACATTAACTACAGGTACTCTTCGTTTGCGTGCGGAATTGGATAACCCTGACGGGATGCTTCGTCCCGGATTATTTGTCAGTGTCACCTTACCATACGGTGAAGCGCGGAATGCAGTGTTGGTTAATGATGCTTCTATCGGAACAGACCAGTTGGGTAAATATTTGTATGTAGTGAATGACAGTGATATAGTGAATTATCGGCATATTGAAGTCGGGCAGTTGGCGGATCATAATATGCGTGTTGTAAAAAGTGGCTTGTCACCTTCCGAACGTTATGTCACCAAGGCATTGTTGAAAGTGCGTCAAGGCATGAAAATTAAACCGATAGAACAAACCAATAAACTTCAATAGCCTTATGTTTTCAAAATTTTTCATAGAACGGCCTATATTTGCCACGGTGCTGGCTTTGTTATTCGTGGTGGCCGGACTTGTAACCCTGAATATATTGCCCGTGGCGCAATATCCCGATATTACGCCTCCTACCGTGCAAGTCAGTGCGGTATATCCGGGTGCCAATGCTGAAACTGTAGCTCAAACTGTCGGTATCCCCATTGAACAGCAGGTAAACGGTGTGGACGGAATGTTGTATATGAGTTCCAATTCCTCTGCATCGGGCGCTTATTCGCTGACAGTGACTTTCGAAGTGGGAACGGATATCGATATGGCAACTGTGATGGTACAAAACCGTGTCAGTGTAGCATTGAATTCTTTACCCGAAGCTGTGAAGGTACAGGGAGTGACGGTGCAGAAGCAGTCATCCAATATTGTGATGATGCTTACACTGAGTGGTGACAGTATTTATGATGGCCTTTATCTGACCAATTATGCCAATTTGAATCTGGTAGACCAGTTGACACGTGTACCAGGGTAGAGCGGTGGATGTCATGGGAGCCGGTGATTATTCCATGCGCGTATGCTGAATCCTGAAACCATGCGTATCCGCAATATTACCCCGCAGCAGGTTTATGCTGCCATTCAAAGTCAGAATATGGAAGTGTCTGCCGGTTATGTGGGACAACCCATCGGCAGTTTGGCTGATAATGATTTTCAATATACGCTGAATGTAAAAGGACGTCTTTCTACTCCCGAAGAGTTCGGCGACATCATATTGAGAGTGGAAGACCAGGGAAAAGTGCTCCGTCTGAAAGATGTTGCAAAAATTGAGTTGGGCAGTGCCGGGTATGGAGTTGTTTCCCGCTTGAAAGGGCAACCTACGGCTGCTATTGCTGTTTACCAGTTGCCGGGAAGTAATTCGCTGGATGTTTCTAAACACGTCCGTGCCCGTATGGCGGAACTGGCTGAAACATTTCCGGCCGGGGTGAAATACAATGTGACGTTGGATACTACCGATGTGGTACACGACTCCATTGATGAAGTGATGAAGACCTTTGTGGAAGCGATTATTCTGGTGGTGCTGGTTATCTTTTTTTTCCTGCAAAGCTGGCGGGCGGTTCTTATCCCCTGTCTTACTATCCCTGTGTCCCTTATCGGAACATTGGCGGTAATGGCTGCTTTAGGCTTTTCCATCAATACATTGACACTGTTCGGCTTGATATTGGCTATAGCATTGTAGTGGATGATGCCATAGTGGTGACTGAAAATGCCACCCGTATTCTGGATGAAGGGAAGCTGGACGCCCGTGCCGCTACCGAGCAGGCTATGGGGGAGATTACCGGACCTATTGTCGGAGTGGTGCTGGTACTGCTTGCCGTATTTATTCCTACTACGCTGATTAGCGGTATTTCCGGGCAGCTTTATAAACAGTTTGCTTTGACCATCGCGGCTTCTACAGTGATAAGTGGTTTCAACTCATTGACCTTGACTCCGGCAGTCTGCGCTCTGTTGCTCCGTCCCACCCCGACGCATAAAGCGCGTTTGTTCCTCTGGTTTGACAAGATGAATGACTGGATGCAGCGGGTTTATGACGCTTCGGTAAAATGGTTGTTGGCACGGCCGGTTATTGCTATCGGTTCTTATATCGTAATCTCAGTCATTGCTATTCTGATGTTTGTAAAATGGCCCAGCACCTTTATTCCTGAAGAAGATGACGGATATTTTATGATTGCCATTCAGCTTCCGGCAGCTTCTTCTTTAGAGCGTACACAGATGGTGGGTAAGCAGATTGATGCTATTTTGTCAGAGTATCCCGAAGTGAAGACTTATTTGGGCGTAAACGGATTCAGTATCATGGGAGGTGGTCAGTTGCCTAATGCGGCTACCTATTTTGTGGTGCTGAAGAATTGGAAAGAGCGTGCGGGTAAAGAGCATACCGCTCAAGCGGTGGTCAATCGTTTTAACGGACAGGCATATGCCATGATACAGGAAGCCCAAGTCTTTGGTATTATTCCTCCTGCTATTCCAGGTATGGGCAATACAGGTGGTTTACAACTCGAACTGGAGGATCGTAAGTCTTTGGGTCCGGAAGAACTGCAAAAGGCGGTTGAGGCTTTATTGGCTAATTATCATAATGAGCCGGCTGTCGCTTCCATGAGCAGTATGTATCAAGCGGATGTACCTCAATATTTTTTGAATATAGACCGGGATAAAGTTCAGTTGATGGGTTTGCAGTTGAATCAGGTCTTTTCTACATTAGGGTATTACATGGGGCAGGCTTATGTAAATGATTTTGTGGAATTCGGCCGTATCTACCAAGTGAAATTGGAGGCTGGCGAACAAGCCCAAAAAGTGATTGATGATGTGTTAAAACTGAGTGTGGTCAATTCGAAGGGAGAGATGGTGCCTTTCAGCAGTTTTACGCAGATAGAACAAAAACTGGGGATGGACCAGATAAACCGGTATAATATGTATTCGGCTGCTTCCATCACTTGTACGCCGGCTGCGGGCAGTAGTTCCGGACAGGCGATAGAGGCTATGGGGAGTTTGATTAAAAATCAGCTAGGTGGTGAGTTTGGATATGAATGGACCTCTGTTGCCTATCAGGAAACTCAGGCAGGTAATACTACTACAATTATTTTAATCATGGCCTTGTTGGTAGCTATTTGGTACTGGCGGCACAGTATGAAAGCTGGACAAGTCCGGTCGCTGCTGTGATGGGCTTGCCCGTAGCTATTCTGGGTGCGATGCTCGGTTGCTGGGTGATGGGAGTTCCGGTCAGTATCTATACGCAGATCGGTATTATTCTGCTGATAGCCTTGTCTGCGAAGAATGGTATCTTGATTGTGGAGTTTGCCCGTGATTACCGTAAGGCTGGCAATCCTATCCGTGAGGCGGCATACGAGGCAGGGCATGTGCGCTTGCGTCCTATCCTGATGACTTCATTTACCTTCGTGCTGGGTGTGATGCCGTTGTTGTTTGCCACAGGAGCCGGTGCAGGCAGCCGTGTGGCACTGGGTGCGGCAGTGGTGTTCGGTATGGCTGTGAATACAATTTTTGCTACCATTTATATTCCTAACTGGTATGAAGTGATGCAGCATATTCAGGAAAAATGGCTGACTAAGAAAAAATAATTGTTTGGTTTCACCACAGATTGGTCAGATTTATACGGATAACTCGATTTAAAAACTGTATGGATTTGCGTTATCTGTGGTGAATTTGTGTATCTTTGCGACAAACACATGGAAATATGGATACAATCAACAACGATCTTACTAATTTATTGAAACAGATGGGTGTGCATCAGGAAAGCCTGGGCATAACCCAGCGTATTGTCATTATAGCAGGGATTCTGATCATTGCTTTTGTGGCAGATTATTTTTGTAGAAAAATAGTAGTTCCTACTATAAAGAAACTGACGGCAAGGACTCAGGCTACTTGGATGATTATTTATTCAATGATGCTGTATTAGATAATATGTGTCATCTTATTCCACCTATTATATTGTATGTATTGCTTCCTTTTGCTTTTCCGCATGAACCTGTGACTTTGACATTCATTCTGAAGCTATGCTGGGTGTATATCACGCTGTAGCCATGAAGTTGATTTGTTCTTTTCTGACTTCCCTCTATACCATTTCAAGCGAACATGAGAAACTAAAGAATCATCCTCTGAAAGGGGTATATCAGATGATAAAACTGATTGTGATTTGTGTAGGGGTGATCATTATAGTCAGTACCTTGATTGATAAAGATCCTGTGAATATTCTTACCGGATTGGGTGCTTCTGCAGCTATCTTGATGTTGGTTTTCAAAGATACGATTATGGGGCTGGTAGCCGGAGTCCAGCTTTCTGCCAATGATATGCTCCGTCCGGGAGATTGGATTACCATGCCGAAATACGGAGCGGACGGTACAGTAATAGAAGTGACTCTTACCACTGTAAAGGTACGCAATTGGGATAATACTATAACTACAGTCCCACCTTATGCATTGGTCAGTGATTCGTTTCAGAATTGGCGTGGCATGAGGGAAAGTGGTGGACGCAGAGTGAAACGTTCTATTAATATAGATATGAATACGGTCCGTTTCTGTACACCGGAACAAATGAAAAAATTTGAAAAACAAGTCTGGATGTCAGGCTTTGAAAAGACAGGAAAGGAGGAGGTGAATCTTTATGTATTTCGTCACTATCTGGAATATTATTTGCGTCATAATCCTCGGGTGAATACAGAATTGATTTTGATGGTGCGTCAATTACAACCTACGCCGCAAGGATTACCCATAGAACTTTATTTCTTCTCAGCCAATAAAGACTGGATTCCATACGAACGTTTGCAAGCAGAGGTTTTTGACCATTTGTTGGCTGTTCTTCCCGAATTTGGATTAAGGGTATTCCAAATTCCTTCAGGATTGGATGTGTTGTCTCTTTCTTCTCATTAATTATTTATAATCTCACTAGCGGAGAGGTACAGGAATCATCACATATTAACATGGATTACATCAAATTTATTGATTGTCAAAATGAATAATCCGTGTTAATATGTGAGAATGTACACTATTATACATGAAGTTCCAGTATAAACCGAGTTCCTTTTTTATAATCAGTGTCCAAAAGTCAGTGTACCATTTAATTTATAAGCGATAAGGCTGCAAGTAGGCAACCCTAGTCCGTTTCCTTGCGTTAAATCGCGTATTTCTGCAAATGGCTTGAACAGTTTTTCACGTGCTTCAACCGGAATTCCCGTTCCCGTATCGGTTAGTATGAATTGATGTGTATGGGCGCTTCGTTTTTTGAATTCCAGTGAAATCTTACCACTTTTCGTATATTCTGCCGCATTGTTCAATAAATGGTTTAATATACGTTCCAATTCTTCTGCATTTGTCTTAATATTTACACGTGGAACATTTACCACTGCTTCTACTCCGGATTTGAAGTTTATTTTCGCTTTTTCCATAATACTTTCACACAATGTATTTATGTTCAGTTCCTTTAGCGGATAATGTTCTTCACGTGTTTCTTCCAATGAAATATACGTCTGGATAGCTGTCATCAGTCTTTCAGTGCCTTGATGTTTTCATGTAATATTGGGGTGGATATTGTTTCCTTTGTTGCTTCATCTATTGTATTCAGACTTGGTTCAATTTGGGCGCTGATATTACCGATAAATTTAGACTTCTGCTCATTGTTTTCATTCGCTATCTGTAGGCTATGTTTCAATTTCTTTACTTGGCGGATATGTTTAAATAACAGGGTAGCTAAGAATAATAATCCGGCAGCCAATATGGCGGATAACACACATAGTGCAATGATAATAATTAGATTTGTGGTAATCTTGTCTTC
>ENA-OQCF01000894-OQCF01000894.1-human-gut-metagenome-genome-assembly--contig:-NODE-894-length-10793-cov-1.409151_pt1 | contig 10793 bp, 13 predicted proteins | sample MGYA00242756_ERZ504573 | MGnify/ENA primary metagenome ERZ504573 (study PRJEB26092, sample SAMD00036240) | human gut metagenome | host: Homo sapiens | study: EMG produced TPA metagenomics assembly of...
CATAGATGTGAATAATGGAACTTCAGATAACAGTAGTAATGATATGTATATGGGTATGGCAAGTACCAGTTCCGATGATCAGACAACGTCTACTTCTTATCCTTTTTATGTGGAATTGGATTCCTCTGAGAATCTGATGCTTGGACAGCATGTGTACATAGAACGTGACATCGGACAGGATGAGAAAAAAGATGGTCTGTGGCTCAGTGATTACTATATTCTGGACACAGATACCAATGAACCGTATGTATGGGCAGCCAGCGATAAGAACAGACTGGAGAAGCGTTATGTAACACTTGGAGAACATGATGATGATCTTGGAGAATATAAGATTGTTGAGGGCCTTACAAAGAAAGATGCGATCGCATTCCCGACAGCGGCTCTGGAAGAGGGCGAAAAAACAGAGATCGGAGATCTGGCTCAGACAATGAGCGGAGGCGCGGACGGGATTACAGATATGGATGCTGATCATGGAAATATGGATGATGAACAGCCAGATTCCGCAGATGGGGAAGCCTATACAGATCCAGATATGGAAGAGGGTTCTGAAGATGACAGTTCGGATGACTCGATTGATCCAAATGAGGAACTTGTACCAATCGATGAGGCACCTGGTATGAGCGCAGGTGAAGACGTGGAGGGGATCGAATGATACTGGAATTAAAGGGTATATATAAAGAATATCAGCAGGGTAAAATGAAGGTTCCGGTATTAAAAGATGTGAATTTCTCCATGGAAGAAGGAGAATACGTGGCAATTATGGGACCATCCGGTTCGGGAAAAACTACTCTGATGAACATTATCGGATGTCTGGACAAGCAGACAGAGGGGACTTTTTTTCTGGATGGAGTGGATATTAAGGCGTGTTCGGAGAATGAAATGTCAGATATCCGGCTGAATAAGATAGGGTTTGTGTTTCAGAGTTTTCATCTTCTCCCTAAGCAGAGTGCTCTGGCAAATGTTGAGATGCCATTAAATTATGCGAGAGTACCTAAGAAGGAGAGAAGAGAACGCGCTCTGAAGGCACTTGACAGAGTGGGTCTGGCAGACAGAGTAGATTTTAAGCCCAATCAGCTCTCAGGCGGACAGATGCAGAGGGTTGCCATTGCCAGGGCGATCGTCAATAACCCGAAACTTCTTCTTGCAGATGAACCTACAGGTGCTCTTGACAGTAAATCCGGTGCGCAGGTTATGGAACTTTTCCAGAAACTGAATGATGAGGGGGTATCTGTATTGATGATCACTCATGATGCGGATATTGCTGCACATGCGAAGCGGGTGGTTACGATCAAAGATGGTATCCTTCAGGAAAAGAGGTGATCTTCATGGGTAAACTAAAGAAAATTCTCGCAGGAGTGATTGTAGTGGTAATCGCAGGAAGCGGAATTACAGCAGGACTGATGCAGCTAAAGAAAAACAGCCAGAAAACAGTGGCGGTCACTCCTGTGAGCGGATTACTGCAGGAATTTTATACACCTTCCACCACGCTTGACGGAATCATTACATCCAGTGCAACACAGACAGTAAACGGTGATAAAGACCTGATTATTGATCAGATTTATGTGACAAAGGGAGATGCCGTAAAAAAAGGGGATCCTCTGATTTCTTTTGATACTACTCTGGTGGAAATGGAACTGAATATAGCAAAGCTGAAAAAACAGAAACTGGAGCAGGATTTAAATAAAGCAGTGAACAGATTGAACAGCCTTCAGAATGGTGGACCTGTAGAGGAAACAGATGCGGGTACAGACGCCGATAACCTGAATTCAAAAACAGGAAGAACTGATAATGATACAGGCGATGATGATATGAAACCGGATGATACGTTATCATCCGCAACAGATATGTCCGGTAATTATCTGGCAGCAGCCATGCATCCGTTTTTGTTATCTGCTTTTACAGATGGAGATGCAGTGGATAATGCGGGCTCAGACAATTCTTCATCCAAGTCAGATTTACCGGGAGATGATGCTTCAACAGATACCGGAAATACAGGCGGTTCATCAGATGGAACATCTGCGGATCATGATATTCCGGTATATACGGATCCTTCAGCAAATGGATTCAGTGACGGAGAGAAGGATGATTTTAATTCCGGAAAAAATGATATGCCGGAATTATCACCAACGCCAACGCCGGCACTGGATGATCATACCACATATTTTGATCCCTATTACCGAAAAGGTGATCCGAATATCACTGATGGTGGCGAGCCGTTTTATCAGAAACTGGATGCAGATTCTGTTCCGTTTACAGGAAGTGGCACAGAGGACGATCCATATGTATATCTGTGTAGCAGTGCAAAAGAAAAAGTAACAGTAATGGGTTCATTCTTTAATAAACTTGCAGGATACAGTCCTGATGGAACCAAAGTTGTTAATCAGGGTGGTTACTGGTACCGTCTGGAATTTCATCAGAATGATACAATAGCGGACTATGATGATCTGAAAACCTCCTGCACAGGTTATTATCTGGTAAACGGAAGTTTTCTGGAGAAACCGGTATATGAATTTGCAGAGGTGGAATTTACACTGGCAGATGCAGATAAATATGATAAGAATCCAGATGATGGAGGAGATGATAATCCTGGTGGGAATGATGAACCTACCGGAACTCCTGTTTCCAGAGCAGATGCCATCAAGTATCAGAAGAGTAAGATTGCCAGCCTTAAGCTGGATCTTCAGGAAAGCGATATCAAGATATCACAGCTGGAAAAGAAAGCGAATAAAAAGCTTATCACTGCAAAACTGGATGGTACGGTTACTTATGTGGGGGATTCCGGAAGCGGTGAGACAACTGACGGTAAGGCTCTGATCAAGATAAAAAGCAGTGATGGATTTTATGTGGTAGGTTCTGTGAGTGAACTGATGCTCGATGATTTTAAAGAAGGTACAAAGCTTAATTGTACAAGTTATACCAGCGGATCTTTTGAGGCAGATGTTATGGATGTTTCGGAATATCCTGTAACCGGAAACAGCTTCTATGGAAGCAGTAATCCAAATGTGTCTTATTATGCATTTACAGCAGTGGTAAGTGACAAGACACTTCAGTTGGAAGATCAGGACTGGGTTACTGTCAATTATGAAACATCTGCTGCAGAGAACATTATGGTCATTCAGAAAGCTTTTGTCAGAAATGACAATAATAAAAACTATGTGTATAAAGATGATAATGGTATCCTGAAGAAACAGGAGATTTCAGTGGGTGCAGCTGTAGACAGCGGTTACAGTGTGATTGTCAAAGGTGGGCTCAGTGAAAATGATCTGATTGCATTTCCTTATGGAAAGATGTGAAAGAGGGTGCAAAGACAAAAGAAATTACTCTGGATCAGATGTATGGATATTAATTGAGAAAGGAGACATTTTATGCTTGAAAATATACGCCTGGCTTTTCAGGGAATATGGTCACATATGATGAGATCCTTCCTGACTATGCTGGGTATCATTATTGGTATTGCGTCTATCATTGCAATTGTTTCTACCATCAAAGGAACCAGTGAGCAGATTAAGGAAGACCTGATAGGTGCAGGTTCCAATACAGTAAATATTTATCTGTATGATGGAGATAATCAATATGATGCGGAATATGGAAATTCTTCAAAAGCACCGATTCTGACAGATGATGTAAAAGAAGAAGTGAAAGATCTGGACCATGTTGAGAATGCAACTTTTTATTATAACAGTACCAGCGCATCTATTTATAATAACAATAACAGTCTGGAGGGTGGAAGTGTTTACGGGATTGATGTGAACTATCTGGCTACTTGCGGATATATAATTCAGTCAGGACGGGGATTTGTAAAAGATGACTACAAAAATTACAATAAAGTTGCGCTGATCGATGATAATGCGGCACAGAATCTGTTCCCGTCACAGAACCCAGTAGGCAGACTGTGGAGATCAATCAGGAACCATATACGATTGTGGGAGTGATCCGGCAGGATGAGAATTATCAGCCGACGATCAACAGTATTGACGAATACTACACTTATTATCAGTCGATTGTAGGAAGTGTAATGATTCCGGACAGCTGCTGGCCGATTTCCTTTAAATTTGATGTTCCTCAGAATGTAATTGTGAAAGCAGACAGCACAGATACCATGAGTTCGGTGGGAAATGCAGCAGCAGATGTGCTGAATAATTTAATTGCAGCCTTAAATACAGACGGAAATACAACCATGAAATACAAAGCCGATAATATTATGGAGCAGGTCAAGAATATGCAGAAACTCAGTGAGAGTACGAATAATCAGCTGATCTGGATTGCAAGTATTTCTCTTCTTGTAGGCGGTATTGGTGTCATGAATATCATGTTGGTTTCTGTTACAGAGCGTACCAAAGAGATTGGATTGAAAAAGGCTATCGGGGCACGTAAGAAGACGATTCTGGGACAGTTTCTGACAGAGGCTTCCGTACTTACCAGTATTGGCGGTATTATCGGAGTAATAACAGGAATCGGGCTGTCGAAAGTGGTGGGAAAGGTTACCGGTTCGCCTACTGCGATCAGTGTGCCATCAATTGTGATCGCAGTATTGTTTTCTACAGTGATAGGCGTGGTATTTGGACTGCTTCCTTCTGTGAAAGCAGCAAATTTAAATCCTATTGATGCGTTGAGAAGTGAATAAACACTGCACAGATAAAACAGACTTGATGTACAATACCTTTGTATATTGAGTCTGTTTTTCTGTAACATTTTTAGTTACTGTTTACTGGTAATATCTTGCAAAGCGTGTTATTGAAAACGAAGTGAACAATAACCATTTTTCTGTGGATTTTAAACAGAAAAACAATCAAATTTGTATAGATGTCAAGAAATGTGCTAAAATTTGTACAAAAATAAAAAAATATGGAAGTACAAAGACAGGTTGTGCTATAATGGAGTATCTCAAAAAGAATTATTTATACAGGAGGAAAGTTCGCGGAATGGTATCATTTACCTATTATCATCAAAGATAAATTTGGAATACATGCAAAGGCCCGGACTGCTTCTTGTGCAGGAAGCCGGAAAGCTTACGAGCAATATCACTATTTTTAAAGGAACAGACAGTGGTGATGCGAAGCGGATGTTCTGTGTTATGAATCTTGCAGTAAAACAGGGAGATCAGATAACAGTACATGTGGAAGGCGAGAATGAAGAGGCAGATGCCGAAGTAATGAGAGAGTTTTTGAAAAATAATCTGTAACTGTGAAGATGTCAGACAGTTATGCCATAATCTTTAATAAGGAGAATTGGAGTAATGAGAGTATTAGAAGGTAAGTCCGTATTTTCAGGAATCGCAATTGGAAAGATTTCTATTTTGCAGAAAGCAGACACAAGTGTAAAGCGTACGAAGGTAGAAAATCCGGAGGCAGAGATTACACGTGTGCAGGAAGCAAAAGAGAAAGCAGTTGAACAGCTTCAGAAACTGTATGATAAGGCACTCCGGGAAGTAGGAGAATCAGGTGCTGCTATTTTTGAAGTGCATCAGATGATGTTGGATGATGAGGATATCTGGATTCTATTGATAACATTATCCGTACGGAGAATGTAAATGCAGAGTATGCAGTAGCAACAACAGGTGATAATTTTGCAGACATGTTTGCGCAGATGGATGATGACTACATGAAAGCAAGAGCGGCAGATGTAAAGGATATTTCAGATCGTCTGGTACGTGTATTATCAGGACACGATGAGGGAGATATGGATGCTGCAGAACCATCTATTATCGTTGCTGAGGATCTGGCTCCAAAGTGAAACTGTACAGATGGACAAGAGCAAAGTTCTTGCATTTGTTACAAGGAAAGGTTCTTCCAATTCCCATACAGCAATCCTTGCAAGAACTATGAATATCCCGGCGCTGATCAATATTGAATATGATGACAGCATGGATGGGAAAATGGCAGTTGTAGACGGCAAGACCGGTTCTCTTATTGTGGAACCGGATGCAGATACCCTGAAGAAATATCAGGATCAGAAAGACGAGGAGCTGCGCCAGAGAGCAATGCTCAAAGAATTAAAAGGCAAAACTACAGAGACAAAGAGTGGACATAAGATTCATCTGTACGCAAACATCGGAAGCACAGGCGATGTAGCCAGTGTACTGGCTAATGATGCAGAAGGTATCGGTCTTTTCAGAAGTGAATTCATTTATCTGGAAAAAGATAATTATCCGACAGAGGAAGAGCAGTTCCAGATTTATAAAGCAGTAGCACAGAATATGGCAGGAAAGAAAGTAATCATCCGTACACTGGATATCGGCGCAGACAAGCAGATTGATTACTTTGATATGGCACACGAAGAGAATCCGGCAATGGGTTATCGTGCAATCCGTATCTGCCTGGACAGACCGGAAGTATTTAAGACACAGCTTCGTGCACTGTTCAGAGCAAGTATGTTCGGAAATATCTCCATTATGTATCCGATGATCATCTCTGTAACAGAAGTAAAACAGATCAAGGCTATTGTTGCAGAGGTTAAGAAAGAGCTGACAGAGCAGGGCATTCCGTTTAAAGATGACGTAGAGCAGGGTGTAATGATCGAGACACCGGCTGCAGTTATGATCAGTGATCTTCTTGCAAAAGAAGTTGATTTCTTCAGCATCGGAACTAACGATTTAACACAGTATACACTGGCAATCGACCGTCAGAATGCAAAACTGGATAATATTTATGATTCTCATCATGAAGCTGTACTTCGTATGATCCAGATGGTCATTGATAATGCACATAAAGAGGGAATCTGGGCAGGAATCTGCGGAGAGCTCGGAGCAGATACTACATTGACAGAACGCTTTATACAGATGGGGATTGATGAATTATCTGTATCACCTACATTTGTTCTGCCGGTACGTAAGATTGTAAGGGAACTGGACTGATTCTGGCATAAATATCGCAAAAGAATAGAAACAGGCAGTCAAAATTCCGCATGGGCCAATCTATGCGGAATTTTTTTGCAATAAATTAGCGGTTCCTGATTGTGATACATAAAAAAATATGATAAACTGAACATAGTCTGTAATTTATGAAAAGATAATTGATACATAAAAAAATCTGAAGTGGATCAGAAGCAAAGGAGATATGAATATGGGAAAAATTGCCATTGTCACAGACAGTAACAGCGGCATAACACAGGACCAGGCAAGAGAACTTGGAATCAGCGTAATTCCAATGCCTTTTTATATTAACGAGAAGCTTTATCTTGAAGGAATCACTCTTTCACAGGAAGAGTTTTATGAGAGACTTAAGAATGATGAGGCTATTTCTACTTCACAGCCGGGGCCGGCAGATGTATGCGGACTCTGGAATACATTACTGGAAAAGTATGATGAAGTAGTGCACATTCCAATGTCAAGCGGACTGAGTGCATCCTGCGATACAGCAATGGGACTGGCTCAGGAATATGACGGAAGAGTACATGTAGTAGACAATCAGAGAATTTCTGTTACGCAGAGACAATCTGTACTGGATGCCCTCATATTAAGAGATGCGGGCAGAAATGCGACACAGATCAAACAGGTTCTGGAAGAGCAGAAGCTGGATTCCAGTATCTATATTACTCTGGAAACTCTGAAATACCTTAAGAAAGGCGGAAGGATTACTCCTGCAGCAGCAGCAATCGGAACAGTTCTGAACCTGAAACCTGTGCTTCAGATCCAGGGTGAGAAGCTGGATGCATATTCCAAAACAAGAGGCAAGAAGCAGGCAAAACGTGTCATGCTCAAGGCTATGCAGAATGACTGGGAGAACCGTTTCGCAGAATACGTAAAACGTGGCGAAATGTGCCTGCAGTCTGCTTATACAGGAAATCAGGAGGAAGCAGAGGAATTTAAGAAAGAAATTGCCGAAGTATTCCCCGAAATTGAGATTGTGCAGAATCCGTTATCATTAAGTGTTGCATGCCATATCGGACATGGTGCTATTGCAGTTGCATGTTCAAGAAAAGTGGTAGTAGAATAAAACAATCTGAGGAGTTAGGAAAGAATGAAGAAACTTATGGAACAGATGGCGGAAGAACTTTCCGCAGCATTTGAAAAATCCGGATACGACCCATCCTACGGAAAAGTAACCGTATCCAACAGACCGGATCTTTGCGAATTTCAGTGCAACGGTGCTATGGCAGGAGCCAAAGCATATAAGAAGGCACCGTTTATGATCGCTGATGATGTAGTAGCATACTTAAAAGACAGCCAGGTTTTCTCCATGGCAGAAGTCGTAAAACCGGGATTTATCAATTTAAAAAGTAAAAGGTGAATTCCTTGCAGATTACTTAAAGGAAATGGCAGCAGACGAGAAACTTTCCGTATCTGCAGCAAAAGAGCCGAAGACGATCATCATCGATTATGGCGGACCAAATGTTGCGAAACCTCTTCATGTAGGACACCTTCGTTCTGCAATCATTGGAGAAAGTATTAAGAGAATCGGTCGCTTTGTAGGACATAAAGTGATCGGTGATGTTCATCTGGGAGACTGGGGTCTTCAGATGGGACTGATCATTACAGAACTGAAACACAGAAAACCGGAGCTGGTTTATTTTGATGATTCTTACACAGGAGAGTATCCGGAGAAGCACATTACGATCAGCGAGCTGGAAGAGATCTATCCATGTGCAAGCGGCAAGTCCAAAGAGGATGAAGCGTACAGAAACGAAGCTCTGGAAGCAACTCATCTTCTTCAGCAGGGCAAACCGGGATACATGGCTCTCTGGAACCATATTATGAACGTATCCGTTACAGACCTGAAGCGCAACTATGACAAATTAAATGTGTCTTTTGATCTCTGGAAAAAGGAATCCGATGCACAGCCATATATTCCTGGAATGGTTGAGGAGATGAAAGAAAAAGGATTCGCTTATGTAGACCAGGGTGCACTTGTAGTAGATGTAAAAGAAGAGAACGACACAAAAGAGATTCCTCCATGTATGCTTCTGAAATCAGACGGAGCTTCTCTTTATACAACTACAGACCTTGCAACAATCGTAGAGCGAATGAAATTATTTAACCCGGATGAGATCTTGTATGTGGTAGACAAACGTCAGGAACTTCACTTTATCCAGGTATTCCGCTGTGCAAGAAAGACCGGGCTTGTAAAAGATGATACAAAGCTTTCTTTCCTTGGATTCGGAACCATGAACGGAAAAGACGGAAAACCGTTCAAGACAAGAGAGGGCGGCGTTATGCGTCTGGAAACTCTCATTAAAGATATCAACGAAGAGATGTTTACCAAGATTGTTGAGAATCGCAGCGTGAAAGATAAAGATGCGAAAGAAACTGCAGAGATCGTAGGGCTTTCCGCGATCAAATACGGTGACCTTTCCAATCAGGCTACCAAGGATTATATTTTTGATGTAGACCGCTTCACCTCTTTCGAGGGAAATACAGGTCCGTACATCCTTTATACAATCGTTCGTATCAAATCCATCCTGAACCGTTATGTGGAAGCAGGCGGAAATCTTGAAGCAGGTGAGATCCTTCCGGCATCTAACGGCAGCGAGAAGAACCTGATGCTTCAGCTCAGTGGATTTGGAAGTATGATCGAGAGTGCATTTGAGGAAAAAGCTCCGCATAAAATCTGTGCATATATTTATGAGGTTTCCAATGCATTCAACAGCTTTTATCAATGAGACCAAGATCCTCAGCGAAGAGAATCAGGCGCAGAAGGAATCCTATATCCGTCTTCTGCAGCTGACCAAGAGAGTGCTTGAGACAAGTATTGATCTTCTTGGATTCGAGGCACCGGATAAGATGTAATAAAATAATAAGCAGATTATGAGGGCATGGTCTGTGGTATGGAGCTGCGGCACTTTCTGGAAAAACTGGAAGTGAGCAGCTCCCTTTTTCTTTACGCAAGCGACGTGACCAGGTTCATGCCTGCATGAGACGCTGACGGCTGCTGTGATAAGAGGTAAAGCTTACATAGTGTGTTTTGTCTCATTTTTGTATCGTTATGCTTTAAGGCAGAAAGGAAATGTCAGATGAAAGCGAAACATCATACAAATTTTCTGCCGGACAGGGTGTTTTCCTATTTTCAGAAAGAATGGAAAGTGCTTCTGGCAGTGACTATATCCGGTTTGATCTATAATATCGGCCTTCTGGCAGGTCCCTGGTTTGAGGGGAAAATGACCGGCTGCCTGGTGGATATCCTGAAAGGGGCTGACCAGTTTTCGGATATGCTGGTTCTGGTACTGGCTATGTGACCGCCATTGCAATTGTCCAGACTGCCAGATATATCAAGCGGTTTTATGTGCGCCGTTTTGCCAACAATGTAAATCGAAGAATGAAAGTAATCCTGTACGCCAGTCTGGTGCGGAAAAGTCGTGTAAGCCTTCGGGAAGAAGGCGAGGGAAGCATTATGACCAAGGCAATCCTGGATGTGGATGACTGCGTGGAGGGAATGCGTAAATTCACTACGGAGATTTTTGATACAGGAGTTGCCCTGGCTGCTTATGCAGGAATGCTTTTGTGGTATGATTTCAGGCTTGCCTTGCTTTGCATGATTTTTCCCGCCGGTTTCTTATATGACGGCGGAAAAAATGAAAAAAATGATCCAGATAACCGGAACTGCATACAAAGAGCAGTCTGGACATTTAAGTACAGCGACTCTGGATCGGGCGGAAAATGCTGTTACATACCGTGTTTTTGGATGTGAAGAGGATCGCCGCAAGGCATATGAAGAAAATCTTACCGCTTATGAAAAGTCAGCAGTAAAAGCGAATATCTGGAATTCCATCATGCCGCCTTTGTACCGGATCATTTCCATGACCGGGGTACTGTTTATCCTGTATTTTGGACAGAAAAATGTTCTGGGAACAGGCTGGAG
>ENA-OQCF01000896-OQCF01000896.1-human-gut-metagenome-genome-assembly--contig:-NODE-896-length-10765-cov-10.212822_pt1 | contig 10765 bp, 12 predicted proteins | sample MGYA00242756_ERZ504573 | MGnify/ENA primary metagenome ERZ504573 (study PRJEB26092, sample SAMD00036240) | human gut metagenome | host: Homo sapiens | study: EMG produced TPA metagenomics assembly of...
CTTCGTGGTGGTTTTTATTGGGGCGACGTTTTTTGAAGGCAGTCGACGCTAAAACCACCACGAAGGTGCCTGTCCCCTTTGTGGTGGTCCATGCTACAATCGCGGGCACGCCTCACAACTAGATCTGCCTTCGAAGGGAGCCTACGTGGCGAACGCCATCGATCAGCTCACGGACCGAGTGCTCGTGCTCGGCCGCCTCACCATCGTCCGCCGCGCCATTACTGCCGTGGCGGTCACCATTTCCGCCGTTCTTCAGACATTTCTGATCCAGGCGTTCATTCAGCCCGCCGACCTGCTTCCGAGCGGTCTTACCGGCGTCGCGGTCCTACTCGATCGCGTTACCTCGCTGGGCGGCGTTCACATCGACATCTCGCTCGGTATGCTCGCGCTCAACATCCTGTGGCGCTCCTATGCTGGAGCGGCATTAGCAAGCGCTTCGTCATCTTCTCGATGATGCAGGTCGTGCTCTCGTCGCTGTTCCTCAACATCTTTCACTTTTCCCCGTTTTTGGGCGACAAGATCATGCTCATCATTTTTGGCGGCGTGGTCTCGGGTCTGGGCGCTGCCATCGCGCTAAAGTCCGGCGCATCCACCGGCGGCACCGACTTTATCGCGCTGTGGGTCTCCAACCACACGGGCAAGACCATATGGGGCGTCATCTTTGGTTTTAACTGTTTTATCCTGGCGATCTTTGGCTTTATGTTTGGCTGGGACAAGGCGGCGTACTCCATCGTGTTCCAGTTTATTTCGACCAAGACCATCGACAGTTTCTATCGTCGCTACGACCGCGTGACGCTGCAGATCACGACGCGCAAGGCAAACGAGGTCATGGCCGCCTATGTTGACCATTTTCAGCACGGCATTAGCTGCGCCGAGGTCATCGGCGGATACAGCCGCGAAAAGATGTACCTGCTGCATGCCGTTGTCTCGACCTACGAGAGTCAGGACATTATCAAGCTGGTGTGCGACATTGATCCCGGCGCCGTGATCAACGTGTTCCACACGCTCAACTTTGTGGGCGGCTGGTGGGGTGGTCATGTCGACGAGCCCATGCCCACGGCCGTACCCGATCCCGACAAGCCCGCACGTATGGCCAGCAGGCGGGCGCACCTCTGCGAGCAGGACAGCCTGCAGCAGGATGACGGGAAGTAGGGTTTTGGCATTTTGCCGGCCAAGCGTAGTCCATCCGAATGAGCCCCTCGAAAGCCTCGTTGCTTTCGAGGGGCTCTCGTTTGCCCAGGTAAAACCTACCAAAATGAAGCTGTCGCTTTTTGGTAGGGAGGGTGTATCGTTTTATCAATATGAGGTAACATGAAACTAGACGTTATATACGTATTAGTTATTTTGATATTTCGATAAGAGTGATCAGATATGCCCGCGCCCAAAAATGCACCGCTTTACCAGCAGATTTACGACGAAATCAAGGATGCGATCGAGAAAGGTGTTTATGCACCCAAGGAGCGTATTCCGTCCGAGCTTGAGCTAGCCGAGCAGTACGACGTGAGCCGCATTACGGTGCGCCGCGCCGTCGAGGAGCTGTGCTCCGATGGCTACCTGGTTAAGCAGCAGGGCCGTGGCACCTTTGTCTCCACGCCGCACATCAATCGCCAGTTTCACGCCTCGACGTTGCAGACGTTTACCGCGCTGTGTGCCGGCAATGGCATGAAGGCCGGTGCGCACGTGATCGATCGCCAGATTGTGCCGGCGCGCCAAAACGAGATGGAGTTCTTTGGCCTGCAGAAGGATGCGCTGCTGCTGCATATCAAGCGCGTGCGTACGGCCGACGGCGAGCCCATCTTTGAGGAGAACATCTTTGTGCCGTTTGACGCCTACCGTGAGCTGTTGACGGCCGATCTTGAGGACAAGTCGATTTTTGCCGAGGTCGAGCGTGTTGGCGGAACGCCGATTGTCTCGGTTGGCTACCGCACGGTCGAGGCCGTTCGTGCCAATACCGAGCAGGCGGCGGAGTTGGGCATTGCTCCGCACGATCCGCTGCTCAACCTGCGTGCCAGCTTTACCGGTCCCAATGGCGAGCCGGTTCTGATGGGTAAGCAGTACTACGTGGGTAGCCGCTACGTCATGGTTATGTAGCTCTAGTTGCGCGGTTTTCCAAACCGCGTAACGGCTCGACGCTGCGCCTTTGGTTCCGCCGTTCTAACGAACGGCGGACCGGCCGACGCTGCAAACGCCTCTAAGCGGCAATCTGCAGAATGAGCGTGGATAATCTCCCGTTTTTGGCTCAATGGTGGGTCCAAAGTGGGAGATTATCCACGCTCATCAGGAAAGTGTCCAAAAATCCACGCTCGTTCGCCTTGGATTACGTTGCCCGTGGCCGATGACGGCGCGGCACCGGTCCGCGTGGCGGCGTATAATCGGCGGCAGATGACTTAGACGTTAGGAAACCATGACCGATAGCATGCAGCAGATGGCGCTCGACACGCTCGGCGCCTATTTTGGCTACACCTCGTTTCGCCCGGGACAGGACCGCATGGTCGATGCGATCCTTGCCGGTCGCGATGCGCTGGGCGTTATGCCACGGGCGCCGGCAAGTCCATTTGCTACCAGGTGCCCGCGCTCATGCTGCCCGGCATCACCTTTGTGGTGAGTCCGCTGCTGTCGCTTATGGAGGACCAGACCCGTGCGTTGCTCGCGGCGGGTGCGCGACCCAGCTATCTCAACTCCAGCCTTACCCCGGCCCAGCAAAACACCGTGCTCAAGCGGGCGCGCGAGGGCCGCTATCAGCTTATGTACGTGGCGCCCGAGCGCTTGCTTGAGCCGCGTTTTTTGGCCTTTGCGCAGGAAGCTGCGGCGGACGGCGGCATTGGCGTGCCGCTCGTGGCCATTGACGAGGCCCACTGCGTGAGCCAATGGGGCCAGGATTTCCGCCCCGCCTACCTGCAGATTCGCGAGTTCATCGATTCCCTGCCGCAGCGCCCTATCGTGGCAGCCTTTACCGCTACGGCGACCGAGCGTGTGCGCGCGGACATTCAGCAAATGCTCGGCCTGCAAAACCCCGCGACGGTGGTGACGGGCTTCGATCGCAAGAACCTCTACTTTGGTTGCGAGGAGATGGGCGACAAGGCCAAGACCGCCTGGGTGCGCGACTATGTGATTGCGCATTCGGGCGAGAGCGGCATCGTGTATTGCTCGACCCGCAAGACGGTCGATGCGCTGGCAGGCGAGCTTGCCGAGGCACTGGGCCCCAGCGGCATTCGCGTGGGTCGCTACCATGCCGGCATGGGCAACGACGCCCGCCGCCAGAGCCAGCGTGCCTTTATCGACGACGACATTCAGGTGATGGTTGCCACCAACGCCTTTGGCATGGGCATCGACAAGCCCAACGTGCGCTACGTGATCCACAACAACGTGCCCGAGAGCATCGAGGCATACTACCAAGAGGCGGGCCGCGCCGGCCGTGATGGCGACCCGGCAAGCTGCCACTTGCTGTGGAACGGTAACGATTTTCGCATGCGCCGCTTTTTAATCGACCGCGGCGATGCCGCCGATGAGGCACTCGACGACGAGCAGCGCGCGTGGGCGCTCCAGAACCGCTACCGTCTGCTCAGCCAGATGGAGGGCTACTGCAATACCACCGGCTGCCTGCGCGAATATATGTTGCGCTACTTTGGCGACGAGGCCGCGGCCGAGCATGCTGCCGCGGCTGGTGCGGGCGCCACCGCCACGGACGAGGCCGAGGGCTGCGGCAACTGCAGCAACTGCCTCACGCAGTTCGAGGTCGAGGACGTCACCGATATGGCCCGCGCCGCTGTGCGCTATGTGGCCACGCGACCCATGCGCTTTGGCAAGTCGCTCATCGCCGACGTGCTCCACGGCGGCAACACCGAGCGCATTCGCCAGATGCATCTGGACGAGGACCGCGGCTATGGTGAGCTGTCGAGCGAATCGGTCGGGCGCATCAAGGACATCATCGGCCAGCTGTGCGGCCGCGGTTACTTGGCCGCCTCGCAGGGGCAGTACCCGGTCGTGGGGCTGGGCCCGCGTGCCGCCGAGGTCGAGGATGAGGCGTTTGCCTTTACCGTTAAGCGTCGTGCGTCCAAGCACAAGGCCTCGGCCCGTGCCCGCCGCGCGGTGGATCTGCTGCGTGAGGAGGCCGAGCTAGATCAGCGCCCGCGCGTGGGTGACGATGCCGAGCTGTTCGAGCGCTGCGTGCCTGCGCAAGGAGATTTCGACCGAGCTGGAGATGGCGCCGTACATGGTCTTCTCTGACAAGGCCTGCGCGGCTGTGCCGCCTACGACCTCAGACACGCGACGAGCTTATCCAGGTCAACGGTATTGGCGAGAAAAAGGCCGATGCCTTTGGCGAGCAGTTTATGGCGGCGATTGAAGAGTTTGAGTCCGAGCATGCACGGGATGGAGCGTAATGATGGCATCCGACGATAAAACCGAGCGCACTGAGGTGTCCGCCGTGCCGCTGTACCAGCAGGTTATGGACGACCTAAAGGGCGAGATCGCGCGCGGCGTGTACGCATCCGGCTCGCGCATTCCTTCCGAGATGGAGCTCGCGAAGTACTACGGCGTGGGACGCATCACCGTGCGCCGCGCCGTCGAGGAGCTGTCGCGCGCGGGGTATCTCAACCGCCAGCAGGGGAGGGGCACGTTTGTGTGTGCGCCCAAGCTCAAACGCAAGATTGTCCAGAAGGGTGACGTTCAGAGCTTTTCCGAGGGTTGCGCCGCCAACGACATGGTGGCCGGAGCACGTCTGGTGTCGCGCACGGTGGTTGCGGCGACGCGCGAGGACGCGGCGTTTTTTGGGGTGGAACCCGGCTGCGAGCTCATCGTGGTCGAGCGCGTGCGCACGGCAGATGGCGTGCCCGTCATGCTCGAGAACAACGCCTTTGTGCTGGCCGACCATCCCTATCTGCAGACGCTTGCCGACAAGGACCTCACGGACAATTCCATCTTTGCGCTCGTTGCCGAGCATTTGGGCCGCGCGCCGCTCAAGTCCGACCCCTGTACGGTGGAGATTGCGCTTGCCGATGCTCAGGCGGCCTCGCTGCTGGAGGTGCCGGTCGGCGAGCCGCTCTTCTATATGGAGGCGTACTTTACCGATGCGGACGAGCGGCCCTTGCTGCTCGGACGCCAAAAGATCGTGGGCTCGCGCTACGTGTTCGACATCTAACGTCCACAGATAGAACAACATAGAACAAGTTTGGTGAAATGACTTCACGTGCATCGTCGTGCGTGCTATAAATAGGACAACATAGAACGACAGCAGGTACGAGCTGCCGTCGTCCAAAGCCGCCACACAAGGAGGAACATCACCGTGAACGCACACGATCTGGTTCAGGAAATTATCGAGCGCAAGGGCAAGATTGAGAACGTCTTTTGGATCGCCTGCGGCGGTTCGATGATCGACCTGATGCCGGCCAACGAGCTACTCAAGCGCGAGGCCACCACGTTTACCTCGACGGTCTACACGGCACGCGAGTTTTGTCTGATGGCTCCCAAGAGTCTTGGCGAGAAGTCACTCGTCATCGCCTGCAGCCACAGCGGCAACACGCAGGAGGTCGTCGACGGCTGCGAGATGGCGCTGGCCGCCGGCGCCGAGGTTGTCGCCCTCACCGACTGCGAGGGCTCCAAGATCGATAACGGCAAGTGGACCACCTGGGTCTATCCGTGGGGCGAAGGCGTGCCGCAGGCCGAGGTGCCGCAGGGCATCGGCGCCTGATGGCTGCCGAGCTGCTCGACCAGCAAGAGGGTTACGAGGCGCTTGCCGACATGTACGCCGGCCTTAAGCAGATGGATGCGCTGCTGCCCGCTGCCCGCGAGAAGGTCAACGCCGAGCTAGGCGCCCGTTTTGCCGAGCTCTGCCAGCAGCACAAGTTCTTCTATATCCTGGGTTCCGGCCCCAACTTTAGCCAGACCTACGCCATGGCCATCTGCTCGCTCATGGAGATGCAGTGGCAGCACTGCTGTTACATCCACTCCGGCGAGTATTTCCACGGCCCGTTCGAGGCCACCGAGCCCGGCGTGTTCTATTTCGTGCAGCTCGGATCGGGCGAGTGCCGCCCCATGGAGGAGCGCGCGCTTGCATTCCTCAACACGCACACCGATACGGTCATGGTGCTCGATGCGCTCGAGTACGGCGTGGGCGAGGTGCCCGCCAGCGTGCGTTCGTTCCTGGAGCCGATCTTCTTCTATGCGATGAGCTGCGAGTTGCGCGCCGCCCGCGGCAAGGTGTTCGACCACAGCCCCGAGGTCCGTCGCTACATGGGTATCGAGCAGTACTAATCGAGCGGTATTAAGTTACCGGGATAACAACTTCTCACGTCGGGGCCTACGCTAAGCGCAGGCCCCGTTTGCGTTGCGATGACCGGTTTTGTTTGTCGAAAAACGAAGTCAAATACTTTTCCCGAGAAGTGAACGACCTATTTTGGACCCTCGAAGCATCGACACTTTTTGGCGCCAAAACCGCAGGAAAATCTCAATGAAACTGCAGGAAATGGCTCCCATAAAGTGTCGATGCTCCGGGGGCTCGATTTTGCTCGTTCACTTCTCGGGGAAAGTATTAGACCTAAATGTGCGAGCGTGTTGCATGAGTCGAAAAGCGGGCTGCGCCGGGGATTTCCGGCGCAGCCCGCTTAGTATCGCGCTTAGATTCGTAAGGTTGCGGCAGCCAGCGGCCTACTTTGCGTCGTAGGCCTCGGCGTCCCACCAGTCGAGCTGGGCGATGTTGTCGCGAATGTGCTGGCAGCTCTTGTGGAAGCCCTCGAGCTCGTACTCGGACAGGTCCAGCGTGTAGACCTCCTCGACGCCCTCGGCGCCGATCACGCACGGCAGGGAGGTGAAGATGCCCTCCTCGCCATACTGGCCGGTCATAAGCGTGGAGGCGGAAAGCACGGCGTGCTCGTTGTGAAGCACGGCGGCGCAGACGCGCGCGGCGGAGTTGGCGACGGCGTACTCGGTGCACTGCTTGCCCTGGTAGGTCACATAGCCGCCCTTGCGTGCAAGCTCCTCGACCTCCATGTGGTCGAAGGCGTACTTGTCGGGGTTCTCGGCCTGAAGTTCATTAAGGCTCTTGCCGGCGATGGCCGCGGCCTTAAAGGCTGCAAGCTGGCTAAAGCCGTGCTCGCCGATCATATAGGCGTCGATGGACTTGGGGCTCACGCCGACCTTCTTGGAGATCTCGGTGCGCAGGCGGGCGGAGTCCAGGCCGCAGCCCGAGCCGATGATCTTCTTGGGATCGTAGCCGGTCAGGTGCCACAACTCGGTGCACACGACGTCGCAGGGGTTGGAGATGCTCACGAAGATGCCGTCAAAGCCGGCGTCGACGATGCGCTTGGCAAAGGTGCGGGCGGCATCGGTGGTAAAGAACAGCTCGCCGTCGCGGTTGCCGGCGGCCAGCGCGACCTTGCCGGCGGCGTTGACGATGACGTCGCAGCAGGCCAGCTCCTCGTAGTGGTCGTAGCAATTGACGATCTTGGTGTTGTACGGGACAAACGAAAGGGAGTCACGCAGGTCCTGGACCTCGGACGTCACTTTGGCCTCGTTGATATCGCACAGGTACAGCTCATCGGCAATGCCCTGCATAAGTAGGCTGTTGGTGACATGTGCTCCTACGTGGCCCTGGCCGACCACGCCGATCTTACGCGTCTGGAACATATATGTATCCTTTCGACCGAGTTTTTTGCGTCGGACCATTGTAGCGTCCAGCTGTCACTTTGCTAGCTAAAGCGCCATAGATTTTTTGGGCATGCCTTAATCTCTACTTTTGGAGTGATTTGGGCCGCTGACGGCATCGCTGGGCGATGCGCTCGCGCGGATGGGGCCGGTCGTTGTACCATAGCTGCAACTGACTCGTAAGGAGCATCCATGCCCATTCGTATTCCCGACGCCCTCCCTGCCGCCGCGCAGCTCGAGAGCGAGAACATCTTTGTCATGACCGAGTACCGCGCGCTGCACCAGGACATCCGGCCGCTGCGCGTGCTCATCCTCAACCTCATGCCCACCAAGATCGCCACCGAGACGCAGATCATGCGCAAGCTCTCCAACACGCCGCTGCAGGTGGAGGTGGACCTGCTGCGCACCAAAACGCACGAGGCCACGCACGTGAGTGCCGGCCACCTGGAGACGTTCTACCGCACGTTCGACGACATCCGCGACATCCACTACGACGGCCTGATCATCACGGGCGCGCCGGTGGAGCAGATGCCGTTCGAGGAGGTCGACTACTGGCCCGAGCTCTGCCAGATCATGGATTGGTCCACCACGCATGTGCACTCTACGCTGCATATTTGTTGGGGCGCGCAGGCGGGGCTCTACCATCATTACGGTATCCAGAAGTACGATCTGCCGGCAAAGGCGAGTGGCGTGTTCGAGCATTATCTGGTGAAGCCGCAAAGCCCGCTGGTCCGCGGCTTCGACGACCGTTTCTATGCCGTGCATTCGCGCAACACCGATGTGCGCCGCGAGGACGTGGAGGCCGAGCCGCAGCTTGAGGTCGTGGCCGTGTCCGACGAGGTGGGCCTGTACATCGTCAAGTCGACCGACAGCCGCCGCTTCTTTGTCTTTGGCCATCCCGAGTACGATACCGACACGCTGCGTTTGGAGTACGAGCGCGACGTGAAGCGCGGGCTTAACCCTCAGGTGCCGGCGCATTACTTCCCGAACGACGACCCCACCGCCGAGCCGCGCAACGTCTGGCGCAGTCAGGCTCAGCTGTTCTACACCAACTGGCTCAACTACTACGTCTACCAGACCACGCCCTACGACCTGGCCCGCGCCGGCGAGGAGCACTAGGCTACGGCTGCTGCTGCTGTGCTCGCGGCATGACGAGCGTGGATTATCGGACACACGAGCGTGGATTTTCGGACATTTACAAATCGAGCGTGGATAATCTCCCGCTTTTGGCTTGAAACTAGGCTCAAAACGGGAGATTATCCACGCTCATTTTTTATATGTAGATGCTGATGGCTCGGCTAAGAGACGGTGCGTGCAGAAGCAAAGTCGCATTTGGCGTGGTCTTGAATCTCGACGGGTTTTTCTTTCTGATAATCCAATGGACCAAGGCATCGAATTGTGGAGACGGGGACCTTTCGACAACCGCCCTACCTGCAGATATAAGCCATCAGCCTAAAACGCCCAAAACCGTCAAGCATTTGGTCAGCGCCTGGACAGCGTTTGGTCAGACTTCGCATGAAACCGTCTGGTACGTTTGCGCCGTTCCAAGATATGGGAGGCGACATGGGAAACATGACGGCGAATCAAAGACTTACAAGCCACATTAAAGCATGCGAACAGCAGATGAGCTGCGTGTACGCACGCACGACGGCGGAGGCAAAGCAGATTGAGCGGCGGGTGGCGGCGGGAAGTCTAGAGGCGGTCATGCCGGGGCTGTATGTGCGTCCGGATTATTGGTCCGAGCTCAAGTTTCGGCAGCGTTATCTGCATCGGGTGCGGGCCCTTGCGCAAAAGCATCCCGACTGGACGTTTTGCTCCTATACGGCGGCTGTTATCTATGGCCTTTCGGTTTCGCATGCCAATTTGACGCACATTCATATCGCTGCGGCGCCGGCGCAATCGACGACGCCCGGCTCTCAGGTGATTCGCCATCGTTATGCTCGTCAAACACGGGCAATCCAGATGGATATTGCCGTGACCGATATCGATCAAACGATTACGGATTGCCTGGTCGATGCATCGTTTGTCGAGGGACTGATCATTGCGGACTCGGCGCTTCATGAGCAGCTGTTGTCGAAGGAGTATCTCGTTGAGGCAGTCGACAAGCTTGGCTTAAATCGTCGCGGTGTTGTGACGGCGCGCAGGGTTGCACGGTATGCCGATGGCCTGTCAGAAAGCGGCGGCGAGTCCAAGCGCGCGCCCTGATGATCGAGCGCGGCTGGCAGACGCCGGAGCTGCAAGTTGAGCTGTTCGACCCAGTTGAGCCGGGACGGCCGTATCGCGTTGACTACTTGTGGCGTGCGGGCGACCAGCTGATTATCGGTGAGTTCGACGGATTCGTTAAAAGTGAGAAGGCGGCGGAGGAGGGCAAGCTCGCAAAGGCGCAATTTGATTAGCGCCAGCGCGAGTCGAGGCTTTCGCTGCTTGATAACTGCAAGATCGTGCGCTTGTGCTGGGATGATTTGAGGGACCCGTCAAAGCTCGATCGCAAACTCAAAGTTGCCGGCGTGCCGCGTGCGTGTTGAGGCGGTTGCAGGACGTTGAGCCGCACGAGCGTGGAAATCCGGACGGACGAGCGTGGAAATCTGGACGCGTATTGGTTGAGCGTGGATTTTCGGACACACGAGCGTGGATTTTCGGACGCTTGTTGAATGAGCGTGGATAATCTCCCACTTTTGGCTCGTAAGGGGGCTCAAAGTGGGAGATTTTCCACGCTCATCTTGCGGGTGCGATACAGCGGCGATCAGGCGCTGATGATGTGGGGCAGCGGCAGGTCGTGGGCGTCGGTGGGAATGTGGTCGACACGCTGCTCGTCAAAGGCGATGCCGATGATTTGACATGCGGGCGAGAGCGTGGGCAGGTAGCGATCATAGCAGCCGCCGCCGTAGCCCAGGCGCGCGCCGGCGCGGTCGAAGGCTACGAGCGGCACGACGACCATGTCGAGAGCTTCGGCAGGCACGATAGGGAAGCGGTCGCTGTCGATGTCCACGGCCGCGAAGGTCCGCGTGGGGTGGGCGATAAACGGAGCCGAGGACGCATCGCCGGCGGCAACTGCCCGCATGCACATGCGCTGGCCACAAGCCATGGCGTCTGTTGCCGAGAGCATGCACGGATAGGCCACGCG
>ENA-OQCF01000899-OQCF01000899.1-human-gut-metagenome-genome-assembly--contig:-NODE-899-length-10725-cov-1.655501_pt1 | contig 10725 bp, 16 predicted proteins | sample MGYA00242756_ERZ504573 | MGnify/ENA primary metagenome ERZ504573 (study PRJEB26092, sample SAMD00036240) | human gut metagenome | host: Homo sapiens | study: EMG produced TPA metagenomics assembly of...
TTTATCCGGTTATTTATTTAATCCCATCTCTTCTCTTACTTCAATAAAACATTTTACGATGAAATCAATATCTTCTTTTGTATGGCTTGCACATACCTGTGTACGGATTCTTGCTTTTCCCTTCGGTACAACCGGGTAAGAGAATGCTACAACATATACACCTTTTTTCCATCATACGTTTTGCGAATTCTGCTGCTGTCTTCTCATCATAGAGCATAACAGGTACGCATGGATGTGTTCCCGGAATAATATCAAATCCGTTATCTAACCAGCTGTTTTCTGTAGTATGCAGTTACCTCTTCCAGGTGATCACGAAGTTCTGTACTCTCCTCCAGCATGTCAAACAGTTCCAGGCTGCCCCTGCAATTGCCGGTGCCAGAGAGTTAGAGAACAGGTACGGACGGCTTCTCTGTCTTAACAGATCAATGATCTCTTTCCGTCCGGATGTATATCCGCCGGATGCTCCTCCAAGTGCTTTTCCCAATGTTCCGGTAATGATATCCACACGGCCTTCCACACCACAGTACTCTGCTGTTCCACGTCCGGTCTTTCCTACAAATCCGACCGCATGGCTATCATCAACCATAACCAGTGCGTTATATTTATCAGCCAGATCACATACCCCTTTTAAATTACAGATGATTCCATCCATAGAAAATACGCCATCTGTAGCGATCAGTTTGATTCTTGCTCCGGCTTCGTCTGCTTCTTTTAATTTTGCTTCCAGATCTTTCATATCGTTATTCTTATAGCGGAAACGTTTTGCTTTACACAGACGTACTCCGTCAATGATAGAAGCATGATTCAGTTCATCACTGATGACTGCATCTTCTGCTGTCAGAATTGTCTCGAATAATCCTCCGTTTGCATCAAAGCATGAAGAATAAAGGATCGTATCGTCTGTTCCCAGGAATCCGGAGATCTTTTTCTCCAGTTTCTTATGAATGTCCTGTGTTCCACATATAAAACGTACAGATGCTACTCCGTATCCTTTTTCATCATATGTTCTCTTAGCTGCTCGATCAGTCTCGGGTTATCCCCCAGTCCAAGGTAGTTATTCGCACACATACAAAGAAGTTCTCTTCCGTCTTCCATCTTCACTCTTGCTCTGCGGGATACAAAGTCGCTCTCCTTAAAAGCCCGGCTTCTTTGATTCCTTCTACTTCTTTTGTATAAATGCTTAAAATATCGTCTTTACGTGCCATTTTCTCAACCTCTCCATTTTTATTCTGCCTTTTTCCTACTTTGTTCCATGCACTCTTCTTAGTCATTTACATGTGCCCAGTCCAGAATGACTTTTCCCGAATTACCGGAGATCATAGCGTCAAATCCTTTCTGGAATCTTTGATGTCAAAATGATGTGTGATGATATCTGAGATATCGAGTCCTGCCTGTAACATCGTAGACATCTTGTACCATGTATCCCATACTTTACGTCCATAGATTCCTTTCAGATGTAATCCGTTTGAAAATTACTGTCTCAAGATCTACTTTAGCATCTGTTCTCTGTAATCCTAACAGTGCAATGTGTCCGCCGTGCTTCATATTGTGGATCATATCATCCAATGCCACCTGTGATCCGGACATCTCAAGACCGACATCAAATCCTTCTGCCATTCCGATCTCTTTCATGACATCTTTCAGATTCTCTTCTTTTAAGTTAACTGTTCTTGTTGCTCCCAGCTTCTTCGCAAGTTCCAGTCTGTATGGATTCATATCCGTTACCACAACATGTCTTGCACCCGAGAACTTCACGATTGCTGCTGCCATACATCCGATCGGGCCTGCTCCGGCGATCAGCACATCCTCCCCCAGTGCTTCAAAAAGAAAGTGCTGTATGTGTTGCATTTCCAAATGGATCAAAGATTGCATACATCTCTTCCGGAATGTTCGGATTACATGGCCATACGTTACTTGACGGAATCACAAGATATTCCGCAAATGCTCCGTTACGGTTCACGCCGACACCTTTCGCATCCTTACAGTTCTCCTTGTGTCCTTCCAGACAGTTACGGCATTTTCCACATGTAATATGTCCTTCACCGGATACCAGATCACCGATCTTGAACCCCTGTACACCTTCCCCTTTTTCTACGATCTCTCCAACATACTCATGACCTGCTGTAAGGCCGATTGGAATCGTATGCTGTGCCCAGTCATTCCACTGATAAATATGTACATCCGTTCCACAGATTGCTGTCTTGTGGATCTTGATCTTCACATCATTCGGTCCTACTTCCGGAATCGGAACACGCTTCATCCACAGTCCTTCCTCCGGTTTTTCCTTTACCAGTGCCCACATCAGACCATCATTATTTAATTGCATATTATATGACCTCCCAAAAACACCATCTCCCCAGATGGCAATCTCTTTATTAACAATGGTTATTATACCACTCTTACTGCATATGCACAACCTCTAAACGATATTTTTTTGTTTAATATGACAATTTTTTCACATACTTTTTCCTTTTTTCTTGTCATTTTGCACCAAAATAATATTTACTTTCCTGCTCTTTTCCTGTATAATCATAATCATACTTGCGAAAAGCAAAAAAACAAAAGAGAGGGGTGCGGGATTCAAAAAAATCCTGCCAAAAAAACAATGAAAGATTTAATCAAAAAATGGAACAGCATCAGCCTAATCAAACGGATCATCTGCGGATTGATCATTGGTCTGGTTCTTGGTCTTGTTGTTCCGCAGGCATCCGTAATCTCGATTCTCGGAACCATGTTCGTCGGAGCACTGAAAGGAATCGCCCCGCTTCTGGTATTCTTCCTGGTTATGAGTGCACTCTGCCACATGAAGTCTGGTCAGAAGACCAATTTAAAATTTATTATCATTTTGTACATGGTTGGTAACCTTGTATCTGCCTTTGTAGCCGTTATTGCCTGCCGGTTATTCCCGGTAACACTGACCTTTACAGACACTGCTTCTGCTACCGATATCACTCCGCCAAGCGGAATTGCGGAAGTGCTCACCAACCTTTTGAACAATCTCGTTAAGAATCCGGTTGATTCCATTGTCAATGCTAATTATATCGGTATTCTTTTCTGGGCAGTTATTTTTGGAATTGCATTAAAACACGCGAACAAGGGAACAAAAGATGCACTGGAGAACATTTCCGATGCAACGGCGACCGCAGTTCAGTGGATCATCAACTGTGCTCCGTTCGGTATCATGGGACTGATCTTCTCTACGATTTCAGAACAGGGACTGGATGCATTACTTTCTTATGGAAAGTTAATCCTCGTTCTGGTTGGAAGTATGGCTGTTGTTATCTTCATTATCAATCCGGTCATTGTATTTATTTTCACAAAACAGAACCCATTTCCACTGGTATTTACCTGTCTGAAAGGAAGCTTTATCACAGCATTCTTCACCAGAAGTTCTGCTGCCAATATTCCGGTTAATATGGAACTTTGTAAGAAACTTGGTCTGGACGAAGATACCTACTCTATTTCCATTCCACTTGGAGCTACGATCAACATGGCAGGGGCTGCGATCACAATCTCTGTAATGGCTTTATCTACCGCTCATACACTGGATATCCATGTAGATTTTCTTACATCGATCATTCTCTGTGTACTTGCTGCATTAAGTGCCGCAGGTGCTTCCGGAGTTGCCGGCGGATCTCTTCTTCTTATCCCTATGGCCTGCAGCCTCTTCGGTGTACCGAATGATGTTGCCATGCAGCTGTCGGTGTTGGATTTATCATCGGAGTTATCCAGGATTCCTGTGAGACAGGCCTCAATTCTTCATCCGATGTACTTTATACAGCCATTGCTGATATCCGTGAAAAGAGACTTCGCGGTCGGAAATAATACATAGAAGCTGCCACTGGCAGCTTCTATTCCATATTAAAAAATACCGGGAGTGGAAGAATCTTTCTATTGATTCTTCCACTCCCGTATTTATTCTTATTTTTTCACTCAAACCATTGGATTCCGTTATCCTTTAATTGATATATCCTGCCTTTTTAAGCTCCTCTTCTGCCTTTGCAAGATTCGCATCAGACACACGGATAATCGGTCCTGTACAGCCCATTCCGCTCTCTGCATAGATGTTCTGCTTCCACAGTACTTTCACCGCATCTTCCAGATCCATAACTTCTATTCCCGCAATCTGGGATGTCACGATCTCTTTTGGCGGAGCCTTTACTTCTATGGCTTCCGATGCCGGTTTCGACATCTGTTTTCTTGCCGCCAGAATATCTTTTAAACCGGCTTTGTCTGCTGCTACAAATTCTTTCTTTGCGATCTCAAATACTTTACTTTTTACCAGCTCCGCCGCATAACGGATTGCGCCTGCGATCACCGGTGCTCCTGACGCCCTGGATACAATCATAACCAACTGTTCATAACCTTCCCCGACACCAGGGCCATAACCATATCCGGATGCTTCAAAGCTGCCTCCTGTTGTGTAAGAAGATAACATCTTCACCATGATATTTCCGGTCAGCGAATCACATACCATAATGTCCGGTGTTCCCTGCAGTACATCATTTCCACGCATTACACACCCCCCGTCAGCTCTTGCTGATTCAGCAAACGTAATGTCGTATCCGTTTTTCTCAAGTTCTTTTAATGCCATCTCCGTCTGGCGTGCACCATCCACATTCAGGATTCCCACTGTCGGATGCTCCTTACCACACGCCTTTGCAGCTATGATTCCATAGATTGTATTTTTGATCATTCCTTCTATACGGTCTGAACTGGAAGTTCCGGTTGTATTGGCAATGAACATCTCTCTTCCCTTCGCCGGAGTCACAACACGTCCAACCGTCGATACACCAATCGGGAATGGGAAATGCACGTTACTGCACCGTCTACTTCATGCATGCAAGCATTTCTTCCATCTTCTTATGACCTTCTTCATCATCTGTTACCTTCACGGTAGTAATGCCATCTGCTTCCAGTGTTCCGATATAATATACGTCAATTCCATCTTTTGCTGCCATCTTTGCGGCTTCCATGGCATTCTCTTCTCCATGTTCGCTACCCATTCCGGTCAGTGCAATCCTCGGTTTCTTTCCAAAGTTTCCGGTCTCCAGACCTTCTGCCATCTGCAGAAATGTGTCTGCAATGATTTTTTCAATCTTATCTGCCATCCTGCACACCCCCTATTCAGCCATCAGGGTTGCTGCAAATTCTTTCATCGCCTTTGCATCAGTCCCTTTACTTCTTCCTCAGATACACCGGCAGCTTCTTCCTGTACAGCTGCTGTATTGCCATGAATAACGAATGATACCCCATCGAAAAGGTTCGTCATACGTCCAAGGAACAGGCTTCCTTTTCCGATGATCATTGCATTCTTAATCTTTCCATCCAGAATGTCTTCTCTTGCAAATCCTACATATGGGACACCGGAAGGAATGTGACCCTGTGTCGGTGCCCATCCGGTCAGGCCATGTTCTTTTGTAAAGTTTGCAAGTTCTTTTCTGTCCAGCTCGCCTCTCTTAACAGCCAGTGCACCGATCATCTTATAATTGGCAAGCGGTACATCTCCTGCTCCTGCCGGTTTTGTGATATCCGGATTCTGCATCTCCGGTGAGAATTTATCGATATCCGTAATTTTCATTCCTGCACGGTCAAGCGGGTCTGCTACCAGGCTTCCGATTACATTCTGCGGTGCAGAACCGGTTCCCACACTGTGGCGTCCAAGCATTCCGAGATCGATCTCCGGATTCACTCCGTCATTCTCAGATACAACAACTGCAAATCCTCCCAGGCAGTCTTCCAGGATCGGAAGGCCTTTCTTTACATGATCTTTTCCGTTCATACCAAGTTTTGCAGTACAGCCTCCTGCTGTAACGACAACCGTCTTATACGCGCCTGCTTTTACCAGTGCGGCTGCCTCGATCAGTGCATGTGTCGGTGCTGCACAGAATCCTCTGGCATCTGATCCGGTTGCATTGACAAGACCTGCCACCTCTGCTGCCGCCTTCGCAAAGTTACCGCCGCCTCTTTGGTTCATATCTCCACAAGCTTCTTCCGCACAGTCAATTACATATTCAACATCTGATTTCTCAATTCCTGCATTCTTCACAGCATAGAGAAGGGCAAGTACACTGGAAGCCTTGCTCATAAGATTTTCATGCATAACATGAGAAGACAGGTTCACATCAATGTCATGTGCCGGTTTTACACAGCCCACTAACTGATGCTCAAAATATAATGGTTCCGCATGATCTTCGCTGATCAGCGTTTCGATCTCAGAAAGTTCCACCCCTTCATGGATTTTTCAACTATGTCATCAGAGATTACCGGATCTTTGGCAAATGTTTCTTTATATTTTTCAACAAATGCTTTGTCCAGTCTCACTACTTCGAACATATCACATGCCTGTACCAGAAGCAAGAATTCTTCTTCCGGCATGATCTCTCCATATTTTCCGTAACGTTCTGCCCCTTCTTTTTTCTTGTCATAATACGGGAATTCTATTTCGGCAAGTTCATCCGGATGTGCATTACCGATATAAGTCTGGTTCGGCCAGTAAGACACTGCCTCTTCATAAGAACGGAGATGCTCCGGTACTGCTTTTAAATATTCCGAATCTGGATTCACAACTCTTTCTGTTGTCTGTGTTGTTCCGTTGTATAAAACCATATCTGGTGTATGTACTAATACATAACTTGCCCCTTTAATTACACTGTTCATTGGTTATCCACCTTTCCATTTACCTCAAAATAAATACCCTGAAATTTAGAAAAAGGACAGTCCCTGTAGGAACACAACGGACCTGTCCTTTTCATTCGTATGAGAAACTTCGGACTATAACTGATCTCTGATAGCCTGCATCTCTGAAACGATATCATCAACATCTAATACCATTTCCATCATGCCTACCTGCTCATCATAAACCGCTTCGTCAAACTCTGCTTTCATCTCTGGTTCGCATACGTGATATACCGTGAGTCCAAGCTGGACCCCTGTCAATGGACCTGCGAAAGTAGGATCGCCTAAAGTTACAGTCTCAGCTGCAAGACCTGCAGCCTCTCCTTCTGCTGCACCAAGAACCACTACTAAGTTCTCTGCACCATATTCTTCAGCGAATTCTTTTACTCTCTTCTGGTTTTCCAGATCCATTGCGCCTGCGCTCGTTCAGACGAAACATTCCGTAGATGAGAATACGATCTCAGCACCTGCAGTTTTTACACATTCTGCGATAGCCGGTCCCGGAATTCCATCACGGTCTCCGATAATTATTGCTTTTTTCCCTTCTAAAATAGCCATAATTACGATCTCCTTTCTTTTTTATTTAAACCTTATCAAGGTCATTCATCTATGATTTAGAAATTACCTCTCGAGAATCAGATATATTTCTTAATCATTGCTTCAATTGCTTCAGCTGTACAGTCATCTTTTACCAGCTCTTCTACTTTTTCCCCGTCTTTATAGATTGCCATTACAGGAAGTCCAAGAACTTTCTGGGCAATTGCAAGACGGCGTGCTTTTGTTGTATTTAACGATGTGAATTTGAGCTTGTCCCCATAAGTATCTGCAAATTCATGTACCTTCGGCATCAGTGCCTGACAAGGAACACATCCATCTCCATAAAAGTCAACAAATACATAACCTTCTGCTTTTAATACTTCTTCTTCAAACGTAGTCTTATCTACATCTATCATGTCATTTTTCCTCCTTTTTTTTATTATAATGACCCGGTTAAATTTCCGGAGTTTCTCCTAAAAATAATCTGACATGCTGCGTTCGACCTGAACAGCTGCGATCGCACCATCTGCTGCCGCTGTTACCACCTGACGCAGGCTCTTTACACGTACATCTCCTGCTGCATATACACCCGGAATATTGGTATGCATATCAGCATCCGTCTTAATGTACCCTCTTTCATCCATGTCAATGACGCCTTCAAAGATCTTTGTATTCGGCACCGTTCCGATAAATCCGAACAGCCCGAACATTCCGTCTTCCGGATCTGCTTCGACTTTTGTTACTTCTCCGGTCTTAACATTCTTCACATACATTGCCTGAAGGATGTCGTCACCTTCCAGTTCTTCTACGACACTGTCCCACATAAAGAAAAGCTTCGGATTCTTGAATGCTTTTTCTTGAATTGATTTTGCAGCCCGCAGTTCATCTCTTCTGTGAATGATCGTAACTTTTCTTGCGAATTTTGTCAGATACATAGCCTCTTCTACCGCGGAATCCCCACCGCCGACTACATATACTTCAAAATCTTCAAAAAAGTTCGCATCACATGTTGCACAATAAGAAACACCTTTTCCCCTGAACTGTCCTTCTCCTTTGCATCCGATCGGTCTTGCATGTGCGCCCGTTGCAATGATCACATTTTTTCCGCGATATTCATTCTTTTCGCTCTTAAGAACCTTGACCTCTCCTTCAAGTTCTACTTCTTTGATCATATCGGATACCCTTTTTGCCCCGAATTTTTCTGCCTGCTCTGTCATTCTTGCAATCAGGGATGGTCCGGATTCCCCTTCTACAATCTGACCCGGATAATTTTCAATCTCGTCAGTAATTGCGATCTGACCTCCATCCTGACCTTTTTCGATGATCAGAACATTGAGCCGGCTTCTTCCTGCATACAGCCCCGCCGCCAGACCGGCAGGACCTGCACCCAGAATGATAACGTCATAAATCTCACTCATTTTACGTTATATCTCCTTCTATATTCACATGTACTATTCAAAAACTTTCTGTCCGTCAACTTCCGTAGTCAAAGCTTCCAGAGCTTTTTCTACGATTCCACGGCGTAATTTCTTTTCTTCTTCCTGATCCAGTGCCGGATTACCGAGTGGATGTGGAATAGCAATCGCCGGTACGATTCTATTTGCACCAACTGTCATAGAAATCGGAGTAACTGTACAGATATGTACAACAGGAATTCCTGCTCTTTCGATTTCTTTTACCATCGTTGCACCGCAAGAGTACAGGTACCTCAGGTGGAGGTCAGGATAACGGCATCTACTCCGTCAGCCTTTAATTTCTGCGAATACTCTGCTGCAAATGCTTTTGCGGATGCTACAGATGTTCCATTTCCTACAGTTGTATAGAACAGATGATGAAGCGATCCGATCACACCTTCTTTTTCCATATCGCGAAGAACATCTACCGGAAGTACACGGTCCGGATCTTCATTCGCATATACCGGATCATATCCGCCATGTGCAGTCTCATATGTCTCTTCTGTAAGATCTGTAACTCCTGTAATATCATACTCTCCATAGTGAGAAGCACTTGAACTTCTATGTGGTCCGGGTTTCCCTTTGGAACGATACCACCGGAAGTAACCAGGGCAATCTTCGCATGTGCAAGATCCTTCACTGCCGGATTTGGTTCTACTCTGTCAAAATTCGGCATCGGATATTCTGTTACATATGGCTTGTCATTCAAATTTCTTGATCAGCATCTTAACCGCACGTTTGGATCCTCTTTCTTTTTCGAAGAAGTTTACACGTACACCATTTGGGATATATCCTTCTTCTGCAGATGAACCGATTTTTTCTCCTTTTGCCAGTTTCACTGCCAACGGAGCAAGTTTCTTCACTGCATCCCTCATACCTGCCGCACTGTTCTTTGTTGAGATCATGTAGACATCATTCTTGAACATATCTGCTCCAGGGTTTTCTACATACATACCTGTAACTGCAGGAATTCCAAGTTCCTCCTGAACAGCTGCCGCAATTGTACCGCAAGCCACACCATAACGTCCTGCATTGAATGCCGGTCCTGCAATAAATACATCCGGTGCCTGCTCTTTTACCATTGCAAGAATATCTGCTTTTGCTTTTTCAAGGTTCTCATTGAAGTAAGAATCTCCGCAAATAACTGTTGCAATAATCTCTGCTTCATCTTTAAAATTCTGTGTCAGTGCCAGACCAGGTCCTACAACTTCCCCAACACGAATTTCTGCAGGATAGTCTGCTTTTTCCTCTCCACCAATCTGTGCAAAGAACTGGTTGATATAATGAACTACTTTTATCTTAGACATATTCTTATCCTCCCTCTTCTATCTTGCACTCAGCTTATTGAAACCTGTCTCATTTGTTGCACCTGTGATGACCTGAAGTTCTACTTCAAGAGATCCATCTTCGCGAAGTGTATCTTCACTTGCTCCAGCGATCTTTGTCACATAATCTAAAGTTCCAATTACTTTATCAAGTTTTGGCAGGATAACAACTTCATTTGCATTACCACCTGTTACAACCGCATCTGCTGCCACATCTGCGTCCGCAAGAGACTGTGATTTTCCATCACGTCCGGCATACTCATCTGTAATAATTACAGTCTTGATGCCTTCTGCTTCGATCTTCTTACAGTTCATAATAAGGTCTGTATCCGGATTACCAAATCCTTCCTGTGATACGATAACGCCATCCAGATCTAACATCTTACACAGTTTTGCTGTCCAGTCAGAAGATCTTTCTTTATCTGCAAGGTATACATTTTCATTTGTAATGATCTGACATACAAAGTTCAGTGTCTTTCCATGTTCTTCAAACAGATCATGAACAACCGGATTATTCTCATGTACATATGTAGGATTCTTATCACATGCAGATACACAGTTACCGGAGACGATTGCTCCGTCCATGATCTCTGTAGGACTTAAGATTGTAGGAAGTGTCTTCTTTGCATCCACTCCGTATACATAAGTGTCATGTAAGAGTCCCTGGCTTGAAGCATCTGGACATATGCAACTCTCGGAAGATCCGGATACTGTGTGATTCCTTCTTTGAT
>ENA-OQCF01000900-OQCF01000900.1-human-gut-metagenome-genome-assembly--contig:-NODE-900-length-10714-cov-2.145273_pt1 | contig 10714 bp, 13 predicted proteins | sample MGYA00242756_ERZ504573 | MGnify/ENA primary metagenome ERZ504573 (study PRJEB26092, sample SAMD00036240) | human gut metagenome | host: Homo sapiens | study: EMG produced TPA metagenomics assembly of...
TATTCGAAGCTGCCGATGCAACGCCTTCCATTTTCTTTCCCGTCTGATGACCGCTCTTTGCCAGCGCAACCGCACTTTTCACCGCAAGCTCTTTCCGCTGCCGGTAGTCCTTGCACTTCACCCACGACTTAAACTCCTGCCGGGTGCTTTCCCCGGCAGCAATCATTTTGCGGAGTGCTTGTTCGGTCATGATTGGGACCTCCCCTCTTTTTTATTGTGCTTTTCAGCTTCATCTAAATATTGCTGAATGGTTTTGGGTGATTTGAATATATAGTACGTTCCAGCCGTATCTTGAACAAAGAACGGAACTTTTTTATCTCTTGGATAATTACTCAAATTTTGAAGTTGCATTATAAACTTATCTTTTTTCCACGCGAAGGAAACGCATTGTTCTATATCTAGTTCTGCCGGGAGCTTAGTAATTCCTGCTGGTGTTGGCTCTTGAAGTATAACCCATTTATAACCATCTGGAAGTTTTATACCATAACTGCTGATAATGATTTTTCGGTTTCCAGTATTTACAACTTCGAGCGATACATACTGGCATTTATCTGCAAGTTCCAAAGAACCACCAAACGCATAAATTACGCTTTCATTAAACGTAATCTTAACCTTTTTGCGATTTTGATACCTTGTTTGCCAAAGTGCTATAATTGCGGCAAAAGCAGTGGCAATCGCACTTGCAGCTTGCCAAAACATTCCCCAATCAAACCCTGCTTCAACAGGTTTCATTTTCGTTCTCCCTGCATTTCAGAAATCCAGTTTATTTAATAATGCTCTTTTCGTAATACTTTTTCATTTAACGCATTGAAAATCATTCTTTCATTATTGGAACATCTTCCATTTTCCAGTCCTTCTTGAATATACCGTTTCATTTCTCCTGGTGTAATATATTCAGTCTTTTCTGATTCCATTAAATCATACGGAGCAAAGGCAATTTCATTCCAGCTTTTTCATTGTGTATGTACGAAAGCAAGGGATGCACTTATCTTTGCAGAGTTTAACCAGCACCTTTCGTTTATCCAAGCTCATATTCTCGCCGATAATAATTCCAACCAATTCTGACACTTCATAATTCAAAAATCCGGCATCTTCATTTTGAATTAACCGCCATTCATTTTCATACGCCCAATCTTTATGCTTAAAACGGAGCGATTCTTCAATCGCTTCTGACGGTATGTCCTCGTCCATAAAATCCTCATCAGATAAGCTAAATGTAATATCCGTATAAATTATAGCTCAATCTTTGAAATGATCTTTTTTGTTGAATAAATCAAACAACAGCCAGAGTATCCACTAGCATAATGCGCCCACATAATCGGTGAATCAGGAATTGCAGAAACCGAAAGAATTCTATACCTATTTTGCCACTCTTCTATAATAGGGTGTACTTTTCCGCAATCAAAGTATATCCAGCCCCCACACAATCCAAATACACTTGTAAGGCATTTGCTTCCATGGGGTCATTCAGCATAGAAGGCTTTGGCAAATGTGAAATCTTTGAATTATACGAAAAAATCCTTGCAGTCAGACTCGAATCCGGCTATAACGGAGGTGGTCACTCGAACCAATGCCATCAAGTCTCCGACCAACAGCCCTGAGACCACAAAGCTGGTGTACACAGTAAAGGAGGTCGCGCAGATGCTGGCCATCAGCCAGCGTGCCGCCTACAACCTGTGCAACAGCACCACCGAGTTCCGTGTCCTGCGGGCAGGCGGAAGCATCCGCATCCCGAAAGACAGCTTCGATACGTGGCTCCACCGGGCAGCTTGATAAGGAGGCAAATCTATGGCATATATCACGAAACGCGGCAGCTCCTATGGTGTCCGCTATACTTACCAAGACGAGCAGGGTAAAAACTGCAACAAATGGGAAAGTTTTTCTACAAAAGAGGAGGCAACAAATCGCAAAAAACAAATCGAACATGAACTTGCAAACGGAACGTTTCTGATTCCATCCACGGAGAAAGTGCATCGTTCCAGCTTTCCACCGGAATAGCCGCAAACAGAAAGTGGTGCGCACTCTGTGCAATAGCGGTAACCTCGCTTTCCATGCTTTGCAGCTCATGTTCACCGGTCATTTGGAGCAGTAGGTATTCTGCATGGCTTCGCCGTAAATGCGGCAAGGTCTGTTCCCGATTTGCATTATCTGTGCAGTCACTGTAGCAGCCTCCTGACAAAATTTTGGTAAGCCCAGTATAGCAACTGAAAAATCATTTTGCAATTCGAAAGGCGTTCGCATTCGCAGCAAGCAGTGCAAGTTGGTACCAACTTGCGATTTTTGAATCGGATTTTTTAAAATCCAATTTCAAAATGCTTGTTGGGAAATCCCAAACCCTTTCAGATCTGCACCGTACCGATGCAGGCTGCGCGTTTTTTACAAAACGCTTTTTGGTGCGCCGTAGAAGCGCGCAGCCATCACGGAAGCATGATAATTACAGGGTTTGAGGTTTCCCAATAAGTGCGCAGATGTATATACGTCTGCATTGCTTAAGAAAAAAGCCAAACCTCAAGCAGTACAGGATGTACGGTGAGATTTGGCTTTTTAACATCAGCTGGTTTTCTGATTTTCATTCATGATCCTTCTGGCTCGGCCGCACGTGGTGTCCTCAAAGGTTTCATCCTCGCTGAATCGCAGCCAATAGGGGGCTTCCATCAGGCAGGCATTGGTGCGCTTGACGATTTCCCAAGCGTTGTAGTCCGGCAGACCCAGCACCTGTGCAATCAGCGAGGCCATCACCTCAGAATACGGCTCATACCCAGCGGTTCCGGCCTCTGTAATGGAGTTGCCCCTGACCATGAAAAGCTGGTCGTCTACATGATGCCAACTGTATTATTAGCATATCCCATGCGCTGCAAGCGCCTCAGCTATACCATCATGGTCACGATCGGTAGTATGCCTGGGCAGATGCTTCTTCAGCAGCTCCGGTGCATTGCTCATCAGATAGCCGTGACCAACAAGCTCCAGCATTTCCACATCATTGTAGTTATCCCCAAAGGCAACAGCATCCTTCGGGGAGATATCCCGCAGGGCGCAGATCCTTTTCACGGCTTCTCCCTTGGTCGTTCCTCCGGGCATGATTTCCAGCAGAGCATTCGATGATTTGACAATTTCGTATTGCGGAAACTGAGCCTTCAATGTGGCTTCTATGGTGTCTGTCCAAGCGGGAGCACAGATGAACAGCAGCTTATGCACTTCATCGGCGATCATATCCGCGATCACGCCCTGCTGGGCGGTCGCCTTAACGATTCGCTCTTCCCGTTCAATGCGCGGATCCGTACGGTCCGGTGTGACCCACTGGTCAAACGAGTATGCACCCCATGCCATATCAAAGTGCTGCTGCGCCGTAAAGTCAAGGATTTTTGCTGCTTCTGCTCGGCTCATCCCGCGGTGATAGATGATCTGTCGCTCCTCGTTCAGTATCAGGCTTCCACTATAGGAAACAATACTACACCGCAGGCCGTATTTCCTCACAATGGGTTCGATGCCAGAAGGACTGCGCGCCGAGATAATAACGAATGGGATCTCCTTTTTTTGCAGGAGCTTCAAGGCCCGAAGCGTCCTTGGCGTGATCTCCTGACGAGAATCAAGCAGCGTTCCATCTACATCACTAAATACGATTTTAAGGTCGTCCATGATCGTTCTTTCCTGCGAAAGCATTATTAAAAATATCCGTTGTGTCGTCCGGCTCCTTATCTTGTTTGTTAGCTCTTCGCCACGCCGGTCTCGCGGGCAGCCTTTGCCACGGCATTTGCCACAGCCTCGGCCACGCGGGGGTCGAACGCGCCGGGGATGATGTTCTCCTCGCTGCGGTCAGCATCGGTGATGAGGTCCGCAATGGCGTAGGCAGCAGCCAGCTTCATCTCGTTGTTGATATCCCGGGCGCGGACGCTGAGTGCACCCTTGAACAGGCCGGGGAAGCACAACACGTTGTTGACCTGATTGGGGAAGTCGCTGCGGCCGGTAGCTATCACCCGCACGCCGCCTGCCTTGGCTTCGTCCGGCATGATCTCCGGGGTGGGGTTGGCCATGGCAAAGACGATGGCGTCCTTGTTCATGGTCCTGCACAGCTCAGTGGTCAGGATGCCGGGGCGGGACACACCGATGAACACATCTGCGCCCTCCAGCGCTTCCTTCAGGCCGCCCTTGATCTGACGGGGGTTGGTCATCTCACCCAGCCAGTTCTTGTGCGCCTCGGCGCTGTTGCAGCCCTTGTACAGGGTGCCGAACTGATCCACTGCAATGATATCCTTCGCACCGGCGGTCATGAGCATCTTGATGATGGCAGTGCCGGCAGCGCCGGTCCGTTCAGCACGATGTGCACATCCTCCATCTTCTTGCCCACCACACGCAGGGCGTTGATGAGGGCAGCAGTAACCACGATCGCGGTGCCGTGCTGGTCATCGTGGAACACCGGGATGTCCAGCTCCCGCTCCAAGGTTTCCTCGATTTCAAAGCACTCGGGGCTCTTGATGTCCTCCAGATTGATGCCGCCAAAGGTGGGCGCAATGGCCTTGCAGGCCGCAATGACGCCGGCTGCATCGTGGGCGTCGATGCAGATGGGGAAGGCGTCCACACCGCCGAACTCCTTGAACAGCACGGCCTTGCCTCCATGACCGGCAGACCGGCTTCCGGGCCAATATTGCCCAAGCCCAGCACGGCGGTGCCGTTGGAGACGACCGCCACCATGTTGCCCTTGAAGGTGTACTTATACACATCATCGGGGTTTTCCTTGATCCTGCGGCAGGGCTCGGCCACACCGGGGGTGTAGGCGGTGGACAGGTCGTCGCGGGTGGCGACTTCCACCTTGCTCACGATGCCCACCTTTCCCTTGTGGGTCTCGTGCATTTCCAGAGCTGCTTTATTGTAATCCATTTTCGTTTTCTCCCATTGATTCAAAACTCATTTTTCCAAGGACTTTCATCGCTGTAATCGTGGGAAATATAATCGTAAATATAGCCGATCTCACTGTCCGGCAGGTTGATGCGGTACTGCTCGGCAATGTTGGCAAAGCAGCGCCGCGCCAATGCCACAAAGTCCCGGTGCTCTTCACAGAAGCGTTCCAGCTCACGGTAGCTCTTGATCTCCTCTTTTTTCACCAGCCGCTCGATCAGGCAGCTGATGTGCAGGTTCAGACCTACCACGGTCTTGGGCTGGAAGTGGGAGCCAAGCGCCCGCTGCATCTCCTCCAGCATATCTGCCACCAGAGAGAGCACCCGGGAAGCATTCAGGATGGTGAGCGATTCCACCACATTCTCCAGCGAGAACTGGTTGACCAGATTCTGCTTGAAGTGCTCGAACTCTTCCTCGGTCAGATAGCCGCTGAGACCGCTCTTGATCTTATCCAGTCCACGCTGGGTGATGATGTCCTCCACGGCCACCACCGGGAAATCCGCCGGGCCAAGCTCCATGGTGGACGTGCAAACAACACGTTGCAGGTGTCCCAGTGGCCATTCTGACGCAGCTGCTCATAGGTCTGCACATCGTAGCACAAAAAGCGCGCGTTTACCTTCGTGTTCAGATGATTCAGACTGTGCATGAACAACTCGCTCACCTTTGCAGCGACGTTGCTGCCGCTCTCGCTCACAAACAGGATCACATCCTCTTTGCGGGCTTTTTCCAAGATCTTATAGCGGATCTGCGAAGCATTTTTGGCATTTTCCAGAACCTCTGCCAGCGGCATCCCGTCCAGAATATGGCTGCCCACTGAAAGTGCCATCGCTGTGGAAACATTGTTGATGATCCCGAGGTTGACATTCGGCAGGTCGTCCAGAAGCTCGGTGATGTTTTCCAGTGAGCCGAGGTCTACCAGGATCAGCACATCGCGGTTCTCGTTGAAATAAAGGATCTTTTTGACCTGACTGACGATCTCGCTGACCGGCACATCATAGGGCATATCGATGGCGTTGAACAGATACTTATGCAGCATCTTGTTGCACACGTCTGCAATGCTGCTGGCCGTAGCGTAACCGTGGCAGATAATGAACGCCTGCACTGGCAGCTTGTTGCCGGGGCGGTGCAGCACCTCCACAAAGGCGCTGATCATCAGGATGCCGATGGACGAGAAATGCACATCGGTGGTGTTCTGCACCATCAGCAGCAGATCACTTGCCACCGCAAAACTGTAGGGCGCATCCCGCCGGACAGCCTCGGTCAGGTCTGCCACCAGCTGCTGCATCTCGGCGTTGTCCTCCGGCAAGGCATCATCGAACACATTGCCGAAATACACCCACGCGCCAGCATCAGGATAAAGCTGTTGGGGAAGCCGACACCGTACAGCTCATGGATGCGCTCCGAGATGCGCAGCATCCCCTGTTCGATGCCCTTGATGCGCTCATCTGCGATCTTGTTCTGGAACAGGATATAGTTGTTGTACTCCTCCAGCCGGTGCACCATGCGGGTGCAGAATCCGGCACATTCCAGACTGCCCTGTAAATACAGCCGCCCCTGCTCCCGGATCTCCTCCAGCAGACGGTGCTCCCTTTCAAAGCCGCAGTCCTCCCGCAGGTCGTCCAGTGTCAGCGCACGGTTCTGCGCACCGGCCTCCGGCAGCAGCAGGAGCTCTCAAACACGGCATCCGGCAACACCGGCAGACCGATGCAGATGCCGCCGTCCCGGCTGCGGGAGTATGCATTGGTGCAGCTGGTACGGATGACCTGCTCCAGCTGACCCACGTTCCGCTCATACGGATACTGCATCAGCATCTGGTATGCCTGACCCGTCACCTGCACCCTGCGGCCGATGCGCTGCTCCTCCTGCATCAGAAAACGATAGATGAGCCGTTTTTTCTCCAGCAGCGACCGGCTGCGCAGCGGCAGAAGCTCTGCCTGCACCGGCACACTGTTCTTGAGCGAGGGCGGCACCGTCTGCACACCGAAGATCAAGCGCGGATACTTCGCGCCCAGCTCCGGCAGCACTGCCGTTAAAAAGCGCACAGCCTCGGCCTGCACACTGCTCTCCAGCTGGTCAAAGCCGTGCAGGTACAAAAAATCGCTGCCGGTGCCAGCCTCCAGCCTGCGTTTGAACGAAGCGGCAAAGCCGGTGCCGCCCGGCTCTGCTGCGCCCCACATGGCGCAGTCCAGCTCGGCAAAACGGCTCTCTGCCGGCACGACCTGCTTTTCCTTTGCATACTCCCAGGTCTTGCCGGCCAGCAGACGCTTGCCGGTGCCTTTTTCGCCCGCCAGCACCAGCGGCAGGCCGGTGGGCGGATACTCCACCGCCACACGGCATTTTTCCACGGCGGATTTCAGGCTGAGGTGATAGCCGATGACTCCCGCAAAGCAGTTGTCCGCACGGCGGCCATGGTTCAGATCCTGCTGCAGAAACCGCAGATCCTCATATTCAGCATCCAGCGTCTGAACGTTGAATTTCCGGCTCAGCGTCTCCCGTAGGAAATAATAGACCGGCCGGGTATTGATCTTGACCATCCAGCCCTCTTTGAAAAACTCGTTCAGGTACTGGCTCACCGTGTTGCGGCTGATGTGCAGCACCGTACCCATTTCCTGCGTGGTAAACGGCTGCAGCACCTCAAAGTTCACCTGTCCGGTCTGCTGTTCCAGATAGTTGTACAGCTCCTGCTGGGTCGGATTCAGCTTCTGCAGATTTGCCATTGTCACCTTTGCTCCTGTTGTTTTTTACGCTCAGCCTTGTTCAGAAAGGGGACTACCAGCTCCGACCACACATCGTCGAAGAATTTTTTACTGTCCAGCGCCTGCACCGTGACCACCACCTTGCTCTTGGGCACCACCACGATGTACTGACCATACCTACCGTCTGCGCGGTAGGATTCGTCGTCCGGGTTCGTCCAGAAGAAATAGCCGTAGCCGTGCTTGGGGGCATTAACCGGGTACTGGTTTTTTTCTGCCTCATGCAAATATGCGGGGTCCAGAAGCTGCTCGCCGTTCCAGCAACCGTCGTGCAGCAGGAACTGCCCGATGCGGGACATCTCGTCAATGCTCAAAAACAGGCCGTACGCTCCGGCAGAATGTCCCATGGGGCAGGTGAGCCAGTCCGGGTTGCCGATGCCCAGCTTATCAAAAAAAGCGGGGCGTCATGTAGTCCTTTAGGGTGCAGCCCGCAGCGCGCTCCACGATGCAGCTGCACATATAAGTATTGAAATTGTTGTACTCAAACCGGGTGCCCGGCTCATAGGGGAACGCATTGCGCAGGAAATAATCCTGCCAGTCCCTGCACTGCAGCCGCTGCGCATCGTTCCAGAAGAACATTTTATCCTTGGAGCCGCAGCCCATCTTCAGCAGATCCCGCACGGTCATGCGGCGCAGGTTCGGCGCAAGCTCTGCGGGATCATACTCCGGATAGAACCTGAGCACCGGGTCGTCCAGCCGCAGCAGCCCTTCCTGCGCGGCAAGACCCACACCGATGGAGGTGACGCTCTTGCTTACCGAATACGCGTGCAGGCGGGTAGGCTTATCCAGACGGGCATAGCTCTCTTCCAGCGTATCATTGCGCCATGCCTGCACAAAGTTGATCACGATGTCCTTCTGCTTCATTTTAGCAATAAATTCTTCGGTACAGTTCATTGCAGCCTCCTGATAAGTGGGAAAGCGGATGTCAGTCCACGCTCCCATCCGCTTTCCATTTTACTATAAAATTGTCGTCTTGAAAAAGTTCTGCTCAGAAAACGCCGATGGCGGTGAGCAGCACGCTGACCACGATGATGCCAAGCAGGATCGTGTTGGGCTTCGTGCCCTTCTTGAGCAGCCTGTAGACACCCAGTGTGGTGAACAGAGAGAGCATCTTGGGCATGATGCCGTTGATGACATCGATCAGCTTGATGGCACTGTCGCCGCTGCCAATGGCAATGACCGGGTTGATGCTGACCATGGAGGCCGACATGCCGCCGATGACCAGCAGGCCGATGATGGATGCCGCGGTAAAGATCTTTTCGGTCAGACCCAGCTCCTCAAAGCGGTTCAGTGCCTTCATGCCGGAGTTGTAGCCCCAGTGGCAGCCGAAGTAGCGCACCAGCACGTTGGGGATGTTGAACAGCAGCAGGAACAGGAACGGTGCAAACAGGTTGCCCGTAAGTGCCAGCGAGCAGGCGATGCCGCCGGCCAGAGGACGCAGGGTTCCCCAGAATACCGAGTCGCCGATGCCGGCCAGCGGGCCCATCAGGCCGGCCTTGACCGAGTTGATGGTGTTGGGGTCAAAGTCCTCCTGCGTGGCGTTCTCCTCCTCCATGGCCGCTGTGATGCCGAAGATGAAGGGGCAGAGCATGGGCGTGGTGTTGAAGAACTCAGCGTGACGCTGCAGTGCCTCGCCCAGCTCCTTCTTGTCCGGATACAGCTTCCGCAGGATCGGGGACAGCGCATACTGCGCACCCTGGTTCATCTGACGCTCGTAGTTAAAGGATGCATTGACCGTAAAGGATCTCCAGAAAACCTTGTTGATATCGCTCTTGGTGAGCAGTTTATTCTCGTTATTAGAAGTCATCGTCAGCACCTCCGTCAACCACAGCAGTATTGTTCGGCTTGTTCTGGTCGTTGACCAGCATCAGAGCTACAATGATCACGCCCAGCAGTGCGATGCCCAGCACGGGAACATTGAGGTATGCAGCCAGCAGGAAGCCCAGCAGGAAATACGGAGCCACCTTGGGGCTGATAAGGATCTTGCCCAGCATGGCAAAGCCCAGAGCAGGCAGGATGCCGGCAGCCACAGAAATACCGCGGATGATGAATGCGGGGATGATAGCCAGGAAGCCCTGCACAGCGTCGCTGCCGCAGTAAAAGCAGATGGCGATGACCAGAGACATGACGATATCGTAGGAAAGGAAGCTGATCATGTGCATGGCATCCACGCCGGCGGCGTTGCCTTCGGCCGCATATTTATCAGACTTATGCAGGAACCAGCTGCGGGCGGTCAGATAATAGGTGTTCTTGATCAGCAGAGCCACCGTAGCAATGGGCAGTGCCAGTGCAAGAGCTGCCTCGGTGCCGTTGCCGGAAACGATGGCCAGCGCCGTACCCAGAATGCCGCCTGCGGTGATCTCCGGCGGCAGGGCTGCACCGATGGTCACATTGCCCATGAAGGCCAGCTCCAGCGTAGCGCCCACGGCCAGACCCGCGTTCACATCGCCCAGCACCAGACCGACCAGCGGGCCCATCACGATGGGACGCTGGATCATGGAGTTGCCAACGCCGCATTCCAGAAAACCGATAAAGGAAACCAGCGCGATCAATAATGTCTTTACAAGCATGTTGTTCTTCTCCTGTTCTTAATGGATCAGGTCAATATCTTTTTGGAGTCGCTGGGCACTGCCTGGATAGACACCTCAATGCCCTCCGCAACGGCCTCGTGCAGCAGCTTCTCCTCTTCGTCCGATACATAGACCATATGAGACAGTGCGTGGCGGTCCGGCGTAGACTTTGTGCCGCCCAGATTGATGCTCTTGATCTGGGTGGTCTCCCGCGCCAGACGCACCGCATCCTTGACATTGCCGGTCACGATCATCAGGCTGTACTTGTCGGTCTTGCCCTCATTGATGGCCGCGATGGAATCCTCCACGGTCTTGATGACAAGCTTGGCATTGTTGGGCTTGCCCAGACGCAGCGCAGCCTTGCGCACATCATCGGTAGCGGCAGCATCGTTTGCGATCAGGATGCAGTTGGGATTCAGCTGGCTACACCAGCTGAAAACCACCTGACCATGCAGCAGACGATGGTCGACGCGCAGCAGTTGGATCATAAAATTTGCC
>ENA-OQCF01000902-OQCF01000902.1-human-gut-metagenome-genome-assembly--contig:-NODE-902-length-10670-cov-6.615195_pt1 | contig 10670 bp, 12 predicted proteins | sample MGYA00242756_ERZ504573 | MGnify/ENA primary metagenome ERZ504573 (study PRJEB26092, sample SAMD00036240) | human gut metagenome | host: Homo sapiens | study: EMG produced TPA metagenomics assembly of...
CTGCCGCCGTGATGCCCAGCGCCGTGGCGGCCTTGTACGCGACCTGCACAGGGTACGGCTGTTCGGGCGCGAACAAAATCAGTGCCGAGAGCGCCGCCAGTGCGCTGCCCGCCAGCATCCGGGCAAACGGCGCACGCTGACCGCTCAGCGCCCCCGCCGCCAGCAGCAGAAGGTACGCCGTCAGGAAATTCGTCAGCAGCAGCACATCGAGATACACCACCGTTTTGATACGCCCACCTCCCTTTTTGCCGCCATGCTACCACTATATGCGCCGGTTGGGGAGAAAATCCGCGGACGGTGGGATGTGCGAAAAGCTGACAAGATGAATGCCTTCCCCACGGGGGAAGGTGGCCGAGGCCCCGCCCGAGGCCGGATGAGGGGCAGGCTTGCGTGGTCACCCGTTAGCGGATGGTATTGGCAAGGCTCTCCTCATCAGTCAGCGGGCGGGGCCGCTGACAGCTTCCCCCGTGGGGGGAAGCCAAACCAAACAAAAACGCCCCGCTGCAAACCACAGCGGGGCGTGAAATGCTATTTATGCGATTTTACTTGGATGCGCAGGCGGAGCAGCTGGCGCAGGAAGCGCAGTCGGGGTGCTCCTCGGCCCAGATGCGGTCAGCGGACGGAGTCCACTGGTCAGCGTAGGGGCGGCAGCGGCGGAAAACATCGTCCGTAGATTCCGGCTGCTGCATATCGGTGCTGTGGGCACCGGAACGCCTGACCATCTCACCCAGCAGCTCGGGGTTCTCGAGCATCGGGCAGGGGCGCAGGTGGTTGTGGTTGAAGGGCTGGCCCTTGTGGTACTCCTTGAACAGCGGCTGCTGCAGGCACTCCAGCAGGCTCTTGTCGTGGATGTTCGCGTTGGAGTAGTGGATAAAGACGCAGGGCTCAACGTCGCCCGCCGGGTTGATGTGGGCATACTGGCGGCCGCCGGCAATGCAGCCGTCGATGTACTCGCCGTCGTTCTGGAAGTCGATGCAGAAGATCGGCTTGCCGCCGGTGAAGCCGCGGATCTCTCGCACGCGGTGGATCATATACTCGCGCTGCTCGGCGTTCAGCATCAGGTCAACGTTTGCACCGTCACCGATGGGCATATAGTGGAAGTACCAGTTGAAGCGTACACCGTGGCTGATGAGCATATCCATGAACTCATCACTCGTGACGGCCTTGTAGTTGGCGCTGGTGTAGCAGATGGAGGTGCCGAACAGCAGACCGTTCTCCTTCATCAGATCCATGGCGTGCATGACGCGGTCATAGACGCCCTCGCCGCGGCGGTCATCGGTGGCATCGCCGATGCCCTCGATCGAGATGAAGAAGGCCATGTTGCCGACTTCCTTGACGCGGTCACAGAAAGCCTGATCGATCAGCGTACCGTTGGTGAACAGGTGGAACACGGAGTTCTGGTGCTTGGCGGCCAGCTTGAACAGATCCTCCTTGCGGCAGGTCGCTCACCGCCGGTGCACATGTACCAGTGGATGCCCAGCTCCTCGCCCTCCGTGACGATGCGATCCATATCCTCAAAGCTTAGGTTCAGGCGGTTGCCGTACTCGGCAGCCCAGCAACCCTTGCAGTGCAGGTTGCAGGCGGAGGTCGGGTCGAACAGCAGGATCCACGGCATGTTGCAGTCATACTTCCTGCGCAGCTCCATAACGTAGTTATAGCCCGCGAACATACCCTCATACACAAGGTTCAGGGTGTTCATCTTGAGGATGTTGGGGTCGATCTCGTTGATAGCCTTGTAGGCGTACTCCATCCACTTGCTGCCGGGGTCGGACACAAAGGCGCGAACCTTGTCCCAGTCGGCATCGGGGTAACGGTGAGCCAGCAGAGGCTGGGCCAGGTTGACGAGCTTGACGGCCTGCTCGGCCATATTTTCAGGACCTTTGCCGCGCACGGCCTTGATGGCAGAATCAATGGCAGCGCTGAATGCAGCGCGCTGAGCGGCATGAACCACTTTATTCATCGGCATGATAGATTGCTCTCCTTTTTCTCTCCGTTTGGGGCACTCATTTGGTATGGCACTATTTTATGCTTATTTTCGGCTTAGTGTACATAGACAAAAGCCGGGGAATGTTCAACTTGACAGCCCGGAAACCCCGCTGCTGCAGGCAAAACCAAACACTCCGCGCAAATTGTCATACAACATCTGCGTGGTCTTGCCTTTTTTCTTCTTTTGCTCTTCCCACAAAGCATTTGCACTTTATGTCGAATTTGTGTTATAATGCAGGTATGTAATTTTACCACCTACCGTGCAGGAGGATTGCTATGCCTCGTTCCAATCAAACCAAGCAGCTGCTGGCCCAGAGTCTGCAGGAGCTGATGGCCACGGCCCCGCTGGAGAAAATTTCTGTCAACGACATTGTCGATCACGCCAATGTGGGCCGCAACACCTTCTATTACCATTTTGAGGATAAGTACGATCTGGTAAACTGGTATTTCCAGAGCGGCATCACCCGGTTTCTGGTGGAGCTCAGCGCCTATTCCAGCTGGAATGCCCTGCTGGCGGCGCTGGAGACCTATTTTCTGGAAAACAAGGTGTTCTACTGCAATGCCCTTGCCTACAACGGCCAGAACAGCCTGCAGCAATATATGTTCGATTATCTGCGCTCCATCTTTGAGCAGAACGCGCGGGAGCTGAACCCCGATGCCAGCGCCGAGGAGACCCGCAAGATCGGGCAGTTCTTTGCCGGTGCGATGATGGGTATCCTGATCCCGTGGGTGCTCAGCGGCATGAAGAACAACGCCCTGTCCAACGTGTCGGAGCTGTCGATCCCGGTGTTCAACCGCGAGATCATGCAGAAGCTGCTGCGCGGCGATCCGCAATAAACACAAAATAAACCGACCCCGTATCCGATCATAGCATCGGTACGGGGTCGGTTTTTGTCATTTTATGCGGCAGTACCTGCCTCCCTCGGCAAGGGAGATGGCCCGAAGGCCGGAGGGAGCGAGCTTTGCCATAACCCGAAGTATTTCGAGCTGGCGTAAGGTTCTCTCCCCCACCCGCTGAGGCGGGAGCCCCCTCGCAGAGGTGGCCAAGAAGTCAGCCCAACTGCAAAGGGAAGGTGCTGCCCTCCGGCAGGACACTGCCGAAGGTCATATACTCCGAAATACGGTTGTTCAGATAGCGCACATCGCCGTCCCAATCGAGCATCAGCACGGGCTTGCCGGTCTCAAGGCGTCCGTTCACGATGCTGCGGCGCAGCTTCCGGGCGGTTTCGTCCGATGTGCCGGGCTTGCGGGCACACATGCAGCAAAGCGTCTCCTGCGCCATGCTCTCGAGCCAGTCGTCCTGCATGACCTCGCCCGCGGTCTCGTCATCGATGAGAACCGTCAGCGCGTAGAACATCTTTTGGGCTTTCAGGCGGCGGGCGGCGCGGCAGACCTCGGGGGTCAGCTCCGGCGTCTGCAGCAGCGGCATGACCACCAGATTGCAGCATGCCGCAAGCGTCTTGACGCAGTCCTCGGTCAGTGCGGACGGGTCAGCCAGCAGACCAAAGGCGCTCTGCGGGTTGGCCTTAGCCAGCAGCACGACCTGCGCGGGGTCGGTGTCCGTCGCATCCAGCAGCCAGACAAAGCTGCCGTGTCCGGCGCTTGGGCACCAGCTCGCTCAGGCGCTCGTCGCCGCAGCGGGCCGCCGTGATCCAGGCAACGGGCTGACCTTCGAGGTCAGCCTGCTTTTTCAGCTCACTGGCGCCGTAAATCAACCCGCCAAAGCCCATATTGACACCGACGGTGCAGATGCGATCCTCATCCACGGAATCCAACAGACGGTGGATAAGGCTGTAGTAGCAGCTGTCCGTGCGCTGCAGAGCCTTCTGCGCGTAGCAAAAAAGTCCTTCTGCTGTTGCTTTTTAGCCAGTGTGGCACACATATCCACATAGTTGCGCAGCTGGCGGAAGCCGCCGCGGCGGATGTCCCCCACTGCGCGGTGTGCCAGCGTCATGGTAAAGCTGCGTATGCTGTTGTAATCCATAGCCAAAGCGTTCACTCGCTCTCCTGTTAATTTATTATTGAAGTGATTATCATAATACTGTTAGCATAGCAAACGCGGTGAATGATTGCCATAGACAAAACACGCGGATTGTTTTGATTTTCACTTTAATTCCACAACGGTCACACCGCTCTCGCCCTCGCCGTAGCGGCCCAGGCGGAAGCTCTTGACGGCCTTGTGGGTGCGCAGATGCTTCTGGATGGCCGTGCGCAGCGCGCCGGTGCCGTTGCCGTGGATGATATAGAGCGTGGACTGCCCGCGCAGCATACCGCTGTCCAGGAACTTGTCCACCTCGTTCAGGGCCTCGTCACGGTGTAGCCCAGCAGGTTCAGCTCCATACTGGTCTTGCGGCTCTTGTCGAGCTGCACGCGGGTCGAGCGGCGCGGTTCGGCCGGCTTGCGCTTCTCCATCTTATCGGGTGCGCGCAGGTTCGTCAGCGGCACCTTCGTTTTCATGATGCCGGCGCGCACCTCGACCATGCCGCTGCGGTCAGGCCGCGCGGTGACAGTGGCCGTCTGGCCGAGGTCTGCAATAACGACCTCCTGCCCAATTTGTACCTCTTTCAAAGGCACAAACTCCTTTACGGGCTGCGGCTCGGCGTCGGTCTTTTTCAGCAGTGTCTCGGTGTCCCTGCGGGCAATTTCCCGGGCGCGGACAGCACGCTGGGCAGCGCTGGTCTTTTCGTCCTTCTGGATGCGGCGTAGCTCGTCGGTCAGGCTGTAGGCCTCGTTCTGCACCTGCTGCATCAGGTCATGGGCCTGGCGGCGGGCATTTTCGAGTTCTTCCTCACCCTTTTTGATCAGGTCGTCGCGTTTCTTCTCGGCACTTTCCAGCGCGTGCTCCGCCTCATACCGGGCCTGCTCGGCCTCGGCCTGGGCGTCCTTCAGCTGGACCTTCAGGTCATCCAGCTGGGACAGCACGCTGTCGAGGCGCTTATCGTCGTTCGACATGTGATTGCGTGCGGCGTCGATAATTTCCTGCGGGATGCCAAGCTTGGCGCTGATGAGGAAGGCGTTCGATTTGCCCGGCACGCCGACGCTCAATTTATAGGTGGGCATCAGCGTTTCGACGTTGAACTCGCAGCTGGCGTTGACGACGCCGGGCGTTTCCAGCGCGTAGACCTTCAGCTCAGCGTAGTGGGTCGTGGCCATGAGCAGACTGCCCTGACGGCGCAGCTGCTCGAGAATGCTGACGGCCAGCGCCGCGCCCTCGGCAGGGTCGGTGCCGCGCCAGCTCGTCAAGCAGGGTCAGCGTGGCGTGGCCCGCCAGGTCGAGAATGCCGCTGATGCGCTTCATGTGGCCGGAGAAGGTGGACAGGCTCTGCTCAATGCTCTGCTCGTCGCCGATGTCCACAAGGTACTCGTCAAAATGGCAGACGATGCTGCTCTCGTGCGCGGGGATCAGGAAGCCGTACTGGGCCATCGCGTTGAGAAGGCCCGCGGTTTTGAGCGAAACGGTCTTGCCGCCGGTGTTCGGGCCGGTGATGACGAGGGTGTCGTACTCGCTGCCCAGCTCGATGTCCACAGGCACGACCTTTTTCTTGTCGATGAGCGGGTGGCGGGCCTTGTTCAGCTTGAAGTGCACCGTGTCGCTGACGGCGGGCATAAAGGCGTTCTGCTCCACAGCCAGCCGGGCCTTTGCCAGCAACAGGTCGATTTTGAGCATCGCGTCATAGCTGTAGGTGAACTGCGGCTCCAGCGAGCCGACCTGCGTCGAGAACGAGGTCAGGATGCGGGTGATCTCCTCCTGCTCCTGCGCACGCAGCTGCATGATGCGGGCGTTGGCCTCGACGACGGCGGTAGGTTCTACAAAGACCGTTGCGCCGGTGGACGAGACGTCATGGATGACGCCGCCGACCTCACCGCGGTACTCGGCGCGGACGGGCACGACGTAGCGGCCATTGCGCAGGGAAACGACGGCATCCTGCAAAAATTTATTGGTGGTGGAGTTGCGGATGATGTTATCGAGCTTGGTGCGGATGGAATCCTCGGTCTGGCGGATTTTGCGGCGCAGATCGTGGAGGGTCACACTGGCAGTGTCGGCCATCTCCTCGGGAGAAAGAATGCTCTCCGAAATCTGCTTTTCCAGCACCGGCTGCGGGGCCAGCGCAAAAAACAGGTCGTCGGTGGGCAGCATCTCATGCTCGCTCAGGCCGTACCACTGGGACAGGCCCGAGAAATTGCGCAGGGTCGCGGCAATTTCCAGCAGCTCGCCCATCGAGAGGATGCCCCCTTTGCGGGCGTGGGCAACGATGCGGCGCACCTCGCGCACGCTGCCGAAGCGGGGACTGCCGTTCTTGATGAGCAGCGCGTTGATGGCGTTGGTCTGGGTCAGGTCGTAGCGCTCATCCTCAATCGTGGGGGCCGGCTCCAGCGCCTGCATCATTTCTTTCGTTTCCTGGCAGGCGCAGAGCTGTACAGCGCGGTTCAGGACCTTGTCCAGCTCCAGTGTTGTTTTATAGGCGGTATCCATAACAGGGTTTAGGTCTCCTTATTCAAGTACAGATTTGAGAAAATCCAGGCTTTTCAGCCCATGCTCCAGATGCGCCAGCGTGTACTGCTCGCTGGTGCGGGAAAGCTCCTGTAAGCTCTCGGGCGAGATTTTGAACCCAAACAGCTTTTTATCCTCGGCCAGGCAGATATGGCGCAGGGCGTACAGCGCGCCGTTGTCCAGATTCGTGATATAGCGCGCTTTTTCGGCACAGTCGGCGCAGAGCAGACGGCCCTCGACAGGGTCAAGGTAAAACTCTCCCCCGTCGTATTTACCGCAGCCCGCGCAGGCCAGCACGTCCGGCATATAGCCCGCCAGCGTCAGGGCGCGCAGCTCATAGATAGCTTTGAGCTGCGCGCAGGGATAGTGGCGCTCACTGATCATATACAGGCAGTTGAGAAGCAGGCGCAGCTGGGCGTCGGCCTCGGGCGGCGCGGGGGAAAGCTCCGCCGCGATCTCCGCCATGTAGCTGGCCAGAGCCATACCCTCAATGGACGCAGAGATGCCGTGGAACACCTTTTTGACCTGCGCAGTGTCCACAAAATAGTGGCTGCGCCCGCTGGTGAGCGTGAATTCCGAGTAGCAGAACAGCCCTGTTGCACTGAACAGGGCGCTCTTCATCCGCAGACTGCCGCGGGCCGACGCCGACACCACGCCTAGGTCAGGCGTCAGGATCGTCAGGATCCGGTCTGCCTCGCCCACCTTGACTTGCCGCAGCACAAGGCCCGTTGTTGCCACCTGCATATACGTCCTCCCGTGCTGTGTTTTGTTGATTTTTGTACGTCAGATAGTCGTAAATGCTGCCTGTCTGCGCAAAGCGCCGCCAGTCGTCCGCCGTTTTGTCCATGCCGTTCACCCCCATGGCTACAGTGTAGCAGAGGGGGCGCGGGGATGTTGGCGGAATGGGGAATAAAATAAATTTGCGGTTGCTGTAGGGGCCGTACATGTCCGGCCCGCGGCCTTACGGATAATGCTCTATAACGGGTAGCTGCGGGCGGGGCATGCCCCGCCCCTACGACGTGCAGCATCGTTACGGTTTCGCAAATCCCAGCGAGTTCAGCTGCAGTTCGTTATCGCGCCAGTCCTCGCGGACCTTGACCCAGCATTGGAGGTTGACCTTGACGCCGAGCAGTTCCTCAATGTCCATGCGGGCGGCGGAGGCAATTTTTTTCAGCATCTGGCCGCCCTTTCCGATGATCATGCCCTTATGGCTCTTGCGCTCACAGTAGATGTCCACGTCAATGTCGATGAGATCCTTGTCGGGGCGCTCTTTAAACCGCTCGACAACGACGGCGATGCCGTGGGGCACCTCCTCACGCAGGAAAAGCAGTGCCTTCTCGCGCACAAGCTCTGCGACAAGCTCCTTCTCCGGCATATCGGTGAAGGCGTCATCATCGAAATAGTGCGGGCCCTCGTTGCCGTAGGGCTTGAGCATGGCAAACAGTTCATCGCAGCCCGTGCCGTCCTTCGCCGAGATCGTGACGATGTGGTCAAAGCAGCCGAACTCCTCCAGCTGCTTCTTGCGGGCTTCCAGCGCGGCAAAGTTGTCCAGCAGGTCCACCTTGTTGATAACGGCAATGGCCGGGCCGCCCTTTTGCAGCGCCTTGACCATCGTCAGCTCGGCGTCGGTGAACTCCCCTGCCGGTTCAAACAGCATCATCGTCACATCGACGTCCTTCAGGCTGGCGGCGGCGGTCTGGGTCATGCGGGCGTCCAGCTTGTTGCGGGCGGCGTGGATGCCGGGGGTGTCCATCAGCACATATTGCACGGGGCCCTTGGTGATAACGCCGGTAATGCGGCTGCGGGTCGTCTGGGGCTTTTTGGTCACAATAGCGACCTTTTCGCCCACAAGGTAGTTCGTCAGGCTGGATTTGCCCACGTTGGGGCGGCCCACCAGCGCCACAAAGACGCTGGACGGCATTTCAGGAATCGGTTTTGCCATTCGGTTGTTTGCCTTTCTCTGTTGAGTTGGAAGAACGGAAAATGAATTTGCAGAAGATGACCAGCGTCAGCACCAGCCTGCCGGGCGTGTGGGGCGCAGCGTAAAGTTAGCCCACAGCGTGCCCAGCCGCGGCCAGAACACGCAGAGGGCCACGATCAGCGTTCCCACCGCCATGACGAGCACTGCACCCGCGGCCATATCCTTGGCCGCGCCTGCGCTCCACCAGTGGGTGGTGTCGGGCTTGTCCACGGCGCGCTCAATCGCGGAGTTGACAAGCTCCAGCGCCAGCACCGCCGCCACGCAGAGTGCGATAAGCGCGGTCTCCACGGGGTCAAGCTCCGCCCAGAATGCCGCCACAAAGGCATAGAACGCCGCGCAGAGGTGAAACCGGAAGTTGCGTTCCTCCTGCACAGCGGCGCGTATGCCGTTGTAGGCATAGACAAAGCCCCGCGCAAAGCGGGTCAGCTGCTCAAATTTCATCGCTGGTATAGGAAACCGTGCGCGGCAGGCCGAGCTGGATGAGCACAGCCTCCTCCTTCTCGCGCATGCGCACGGCCTCCAGGCCGCCGGCCTCATGGTCATAGCCCAGCAGGTGCAGCATCGAATGTACCGTCAGATACGCGACCTCACGCTGCAAAGAATGGCCGTACAGCTCGGCCTGCTCCATGGCGCGCTCCATCGAGATGACGATGTCGCCCAGCAGCTTGCAGCCGTTGTCCTCGTCAATGTCATACTCGCCGTTTTCACCAAGCGGGAAGCTCAGAACGTCGGTGGCGGAATCCTTGTCGCGGTACTCCTTGTTCAGCTCGTGGATGCGGTTGTTATCCACGAAGGTCACGCTGATCTCCGCCGGACCGTCAAAATGCTCGAAATCCAGCACCGCGTTGCAGCTGCGGCGGATCAGGATGCGCAGCCCGGAAGGGACCTTGACCACGTTTTGATCGTTCGTAATCAACACCTTATTGGACACGTTAATCGACCTCCATTGTTTGTTTATGGTTGTGGCTGCCGGGAGCCTTCTCCTCGGCGGCCTTTTCATACGCTTTTACGATCTGCTGCACCAGGCGGTGGCGCACGACATCCTTCTCGGTCAGGCGAACCTGCGCGATGCCCTCGACGTCCCGCAGGACATGCAGGGCATCAATGAGGCCGCTGCGCACCTTATCCGGCAGGTCGATCTGGGTCACGTCGCCGGTGACCACGACCTTGCTGCCGACGCCCATGCGCGTCAGGAACATCTTCATCTGCTCGGGCGTGGTGTTCTGGGCCTCGTCCAGGATGATGAAGGCATCATCCAGCGTGCGCCCGCGCATATAGGCGAGCGGTGCGACCTCGATGACCTGCTTTTCAAACAGCTTCTGGAACGTCTCGGCCCCCAGCAGATCAAACAGCCCGTCGTAGAGCGGGCGCAGATACGGATCAACCTTGTTTTGCAGGTCGCCCGGCAGAAAGCCGAGCTTCTCTCCCGCCTCGACGGCAGGGCGGGTCAGGATGATGCGGCTGACATCCTTAGACTTGAACGCCTTGACCGCCATTGCCACAGCCAGATACGTCTTGCCGGTGCCCGCAGGCCCGACACCGAACGTGATGGCATTTTTGCGGATGGCGGCGAGATATTCCTTCTGGCCCAGCGTCTTGGGGTGGATGGGACGACCCTTGGCCGTGACTGCGACGAAATCGTCGGTCAGCTCCCGCAGGCGCTTTTCCTCGCCCCCGTGGGCCAGGCTGATGCAGTAGCGCACGGTCTGCTCCTCAAGCGGGGTGTGGTTTTCCATCAGGGTGACCATGCCGTCCACGGCGCGGGCGGCGGCGTCCACATCCTTCTGCTCACCGGTAAAGCGCAGCACCGAGCCGCGGCAGACCGCCGTGACGCGGAATTCCTTTTCCAGCAGGTGGATATTCTGGTCGCCGCTGCCAAAGATGGCTGCTGCCAGTTCAATGCTGTCCAGTTCCAAAGATCGTTCTGCCAAATTTTCATCCTCCCGGTTCCATGGTGTAGCACATAGCTATATATTTAGATTATATCACAGTTTTTTGCAAAAGAAACTATGAATATTGCACAAAATTTTATCAGCCATTTCGTCATCCTAAGCAAAATATGTCGAATCACGGCGGTGCGGCGATGTTGGCGGTAAAAATATAGGTCACAGCTGCCGTTTCTGTGCCTTCCTGCGCGGAAATTTCGCGCTGCTCTGCCTCGATGACCGCATCCGGGAACTCAGCCAGCAGCGCGGCGCGGCAGCGCGCAGG
>ENA-OQCF01000903-OQCF01000903.1-human-gut-metagenome-genome-assembly--contig:-NODE-903-length-10665-cov-4.467641_pt1 | contig 10665 bp, 15 predicted proteins | sample MGYA00242756_ERZ504573 | MGnify/ENA primary metagenome ERZ504573 (study PRJEB26092, sample SAMD00036240) | human gut metagenome | host: Homo sapiens | study: EMG produced TPA metagenomics assembly of...
TCCGTCACCGTGGAGGTCAAGCCGGACAAGCCCGCCGCAAAGCCCGCACAGACCGTCGCCCGGCAGCCCGCGGCTCAGGGGAAGCCAGAAGCGCCGAAGCCTGCTGACAGTGTCCCCACTGAAAGCGCCGATACTGAGGGCAGCGCGAAAAAAAGCGGTCTGCCGTTCGGCATCTCGGCGCGCATCGACGCCGCTATGCAGCTGCTGTCCAATGACCCGATGGCATTTGCCCGGTGCATGCTGGGCCACACAGACTGGCTGGGGCGCCACCTGCTGCGTTCGGTGCGGGTGTCCGGGCTGGACATCTTCTGGACCGTGACCGCCGACGAGGCCAGCGCCACCGCCGAGCTGTTCGGCGCCGAAATGGCGCTTGCCAACAATCTGCTGGCTCTGGTTCAGCAGTACATCCGCGTACAGAGTGACCGCCTCTGGCTCGAGCCGGATTTCACCGGCGAGCGCGCAGGGGAGCGTATCGTCTCGTTCCGTCTGACGTCCTGCGCCGCCGTGCTGCTCTGGCTCGTCATCCGGCTGCTGCACCGTCTGTGGAAGGACCCGCAGCTGCAGCCCGCTGCAAAGGCATAAACGATTTCTTTTTTCGATAAAAGGAGGAACTTACAATGGCTGAACATCCTATTCAAGGTCTGATGGGCGTCACCATCGAGAAAATCCGCGACATGGTCAACGCCGAGACCATCATCGGCGACCCGATCCATGTGGATGACACCACCATCATCCGGTCTCCCGCGTCACCTTCGGGTTTGCGTCCGGAGGCTCCGACGTTGGCCCCAGCTCCAACAAGCAGATGTTCGGCGGCGGCAGCGGCGCAGGAGTCTCGGTCACGCCGGTGGCATTCCTCGTCGTTTCCAACGGCAATGTGCGCACCGTCCAGCTGGTGGAGAAGGTCTCCGCCGTTGACAACGTTATAGCCTCGCTGCCGGAGCTGGTGGACAAGGTCGCTGCGCTCATCAAGAAAGAAAAGCCGGTTGCTGACGCACCCGCCGAATAAGGAGTATAAATTTTAATGGCAGAACAACGTATTCAAAAGGTACTGGCCGACCAGGGCATCTGCTCCCGCCGCGAGGCCGAGCGCCTGATTGCTGCGGGCAAGGTCAAGGTCAACGGCCACCCGGTCACCCTGGGCGACAAGATGGACCCCGACTATGACAAGGTCATGATCGACGGGCAGACACAGCGCATCGTGCGCAAGCGCCAGTACACCTATATCATGCTGCACAAGCCACGCGGCTATCTGACGACCCGCTCTGACGACCGTGGCCGCAAGACCGTCATGGATCTTGTTTCCGATGTGCCCGCCATGCTGCGCCCGGTGGGCCGCCTGGACAAGGACAGCGAGGGGCTGCTGCTCATGACCGATGACGGCGCGTTCATCAATATGCTGACTCACCCGTCCGGCGGTGTCGGCAAGCTGTACCGCGTCACGGTCAATCCCCGCGCCACTGAGCAGCAGATCATCGAGATGTCGTCCGGCGTTGTGCTGGATGACGGCGTCAAGACCAGGCCCTGCGTCATCCACGTCGTGGTCGATGAGCCGGGCGCAGTGTGCTGGAGATCACCCTGCACGAGGGCCGCAACCGCCAGATCCGCGCATGTGCTCCGCTGTCGGCCTGCAGGTCGTGCGCCTGCGCCGCAGCGCCGAGGGTCCTGTCAAGCTCGGTATGCTGCAGCCCGGCGAGTACCGTGAGCTGAAAAAGAGCGAGATCAATGCCCTGCGCAACGCAGCCATGAAATCTGCCGGCAAAGGGGAGAGCCGTGCTGCCAGCCCGGCCCGCCGTCCCGGCCCCCTTAAAAAGCGCACAAATTCTGACTAAAATTGCAGGAAATTCTGAAAAATGTGCAAAATTCCACTTGTGGAAACGTCGCGAACGTAGTATAATTCAATTAAATGGCGGATTTTTTGTAAAGTATTTTTATAAAAAACAGTCAGCTTTACCATAGGAGGAAACTGTATGGCAGTAAATAAGCCCGGCAAGGCAGAGATCCTTGCAGCATTTTTTGATGACGGCACCTACTCGCCGCTGTTTACCGACGGCGCAGTGAGTGCTGCTTACGGCTGTGCAAACGGCCAGAACGCCTACGTCGTGTTTGAGGACGGTTCTCCCGTCGGCGTGCAGGATATTGAAAAGAATATCCGCGTGCTGGAGATGGCCGCCGAGACCGGCGCACCGGTTGTTACGTTCTATGATTCCACGGGTGCCAAGCTTGAGGGCGGTCTTGATCTGCTCAACGCCAACGCCCGCCTGACCGCAGAGATCGCGCGCGTTCCGGCGTTGTGCCTCAGGTCGCCGTTGTCACCGGTACCTGCGCCGGTACCAACGCCATCAACGCCGCTGCCGCGGACGTCTGTGTCATGGCAGAGGATGCCGAGCTGTTCCTGAACGCTCCGTTCAACGCTGAGGACAAGGTTGCAAACGCCGGCTCTGCCGCGTTTGCCGCCAAGGCCGGTGTCGCCGCTGTTACCACTGCGGACACCGTTGCCGCCGCCAAGCAGGCTGCTTCCATCGTCGCCCTGCTGCCCGCCAACAATCTGGCCGGTCCTGCGCTGTTCGACTTTGCCGCTCCCTCCAAGGCTCTTGATCTCGTCAAGTACTCCGCGGCCGACGCGATCGCCGCTCTGGCCGATGAGGGCAGCACTGTGGAGCTGTACGCAGGCTACGGCAAAAACATCGTCACCGCGCTGGCTACCATCAACGGCAGCGCCGTTGGTATCCTGGCCACCGAGAAGGCCGCTCTGTGCCACAAGTGCACCGCCAAGGTGCCCGCTTCGTTCGTCTGTGCGATGCCTACAGCATCCCCGTTGTGACCGTCGTCAACACCGAGGGGTTCGGCAAGAGCGAGGGCGACGATCAGGCTGGCGGCATCCGTCAGGCTGCCCGTATGGCCGGTGTCTACGCCGAGGCTACCACCGTCAAGGTCGCCGTACTGGCCGGTGAGGCCGTCGGCCCTGCCTACACGGTCTTTGCCGCCTGCGCCGACTGGCGTGTTGCCGTGCAGGGCTGCACCGTAGCCCCGCTGGCTCCCGAGGCCGCTGTCACCGTTCTGTACAAGGACGAGATCTTCGCTTCCGATAACATCGTCAACGCCACCAAGCCAAGGCTGCCGCCTACGCCAAGGAGGTCTGCAGCGCCAATGCCGCTGTGGCCAACGGTGCTGCTGACGCCATTGCCGATGCTGCCACCGCCCGCGGCGCTGTCGCTCAGGCTCTGGATATGCTGGCCAGCAAGCGCACTGTGCGCCTGGCTAAGAAGCACGGCAATATCACGCTGTAATCATCAACCTTGAAATAGGGAGGACTTTTCCATGAAAAACCTGATCGTTACCGTTAACGGCGTTGCTTATAATGTCACCGTTGAGGAAGGCACCGGCGCTCCCGCTGCCGCTGCTGCTCCTGTTGCTGCCCCCGCAGCGCTCCGGCTCTCGCCGCTGCTCCTGCACCTGCTGCCGCTCCTGCCGGTGCCGCCGGTGCCGTCTCCGTCACCGCTCCCATGCCCGGCAATATCTTGGATGTCAAGGTCAAGGCCGGTGACTCCGTCAAGGCTGGCGACACCCTGCTGATCCTCGAGGCCATGAAGATGGAGAACGAGATCAGCGCTCCGCAGGACGGCACCATTGCCAGCGTCAATGTGCGCAAGGGCGACGTTGTCAACTCCGGCGACCTGCTCATCACCATGAACTAATAGAAAGGCCGGGTGAATCACATTGGCTAAGAAACCCATTAAGATTACTGAGGTCGTCCTGCGTGACGCCCATCAGTCTCTGCTGGCCACCCGTATGACCATGGACGAGATGCGCCCCATCCTGCCCGAAATGGACAAGATCCCGTATTTCTCCGTTGAGTGCTGGGGCGGCGCTACGTTCGACTCCTGCATCCGCTTCCTGGACGAGGATCCCTGGGAGCGTCTGCGCATCCTGCGCAAGGAGCTGCCCCACCAGAAGCTGCAGATGCTGTTCCGCGGCCAGAATATGCTGGGCTACCGTCCCTACGCTGATGACGCCGTCGAGTACTTCGTCCAGAAGTCCGTTGCCAACGGCATCGACGTCATCCGTATCTTTGACGCGCTGAACGACCCCCGCAACCTGCAGACTGCCATCAAGGCAGCCAACAAGGAGGGTGCCCATGTTCAGGCCTGCATCAGCTACACCCTGAGCCCGGTACATAACAACGAGTACTTCGCCAACTATGCCAAGACTCTCGAGGAGATGGGCGCTGACTCCATCTGCATCAAGGATATGGCCGGCCTGCTCAAGCCCTACACCTGCTATGAGCTGGTCTCCGAGCTGAAAAAGACCGTCAAGATCCCCGTGGACATCCACAGCCACTACACCGCAGGTCTGGCTTCCATGTCCATCCTGAAGGGCATCGAGGCTGGTGCCGACATCGTCGACACCGCTATGAGCCTCTGGCTCTGGGCACTTCTCACATGCCCACCGAAAGCCTGGTCGCCGCCCTGCAGGGCACCGACTACGACACCGGTCTGGATCTGAACCAGCTGAATGTCGTCCGCGCTTACTTCAACAAGCTGCGCGAGAAGTACATCGCCAACGGCCAGATCAACCAGAAGTCTTTGGGCGTTGATGCCAACACCCTGCTGTATCAGGTTCCGGGCGGCATGTTCTCCAACATGCTCAAGCAGCTGAAGGACGCCGGTAAGGAGGACAAGCTCCAGGACGTTCTGGAGGAGATTCCCCGCGTCCGTGAGGATGCCGGTTATCCGCCGCTGGTCACCCCGACCAGCCAGATCGTTGGTACCCAGGCCGTCTTTAACGTCATCATGGGTGAGCGCTACAAGATGGTCACCAAGGAGTTCAAGGGCCTGGTCCACGGCGATTACGGCAAGACCCCCGCGCCCATTAAGAAGGAGTTCAGTGACTTTATCCTGAAGGGCGAGCAGCCGATCACCTGCCGCTTTGCCGACACCCTTGAGCCCGAGATGGAGAAGCTGAAGGCCGAGGCCTCCAAGTACGCCATCCAGGAGGAGGACGTTCTGACCTACGCCATGTTCCCGCAGGTCGCGCCTAAGTTCTTTGAGAAGCGCAACGCCCGTCTGCAGGGTGTCGATGCTCTGCACGCCGACTACGAAACAAGTCTCACCCCGTCTAAGTAAAAGAATTGCCGCTCCCGCTCTGCCGCGGGGGCGGTTTTTGTTTACCGCGCCACAAAAACTGCGTGAAATATTGCAAAATCCCGGCGTCAGCTTGCATCTTGCGCCCAAAAATAGTAAAATATAAAATATATGTGTTTATGAGGTGTAGGTTATGGTTTTGAGCATGACAGGATATGGCCGTGCCGGTGCGCTGCTGCATGGCCGTGACATCAAGGTTGAACTTCGCAGCGTCAACGCGCGCTTTTTTGAGTACTCCTCGCGCCTGCCGCGCTCCTGCGCATTTCTGGAGGACAAGCTGAAAAAGCTCGCCGCCTCCAAGGTCAGCCGCGGCAAGGTAGAACTGAGCCTTTCCATCCAGACCGTCACGGCGGCGGATACCGTCGTCACCGTCAACTGGCAGCTGGCCGAGGGCTACCGCGCTGCGCTGAATGCGATGGCCGAGCGGATGGATCTGAAAAACGACGTCTCCGTCGGAATGCTGTCCCGCTTCCCGGACGTACTGACCCAGACTGCCGCCCCGACGAATGAGGACGAGCTGTGGGAGGACGTCAGGACAGTGGCCGAGCAGGCCGTGGACGCCTTTGTCGCAATGCGTGCCGTCGAAGGCGAGAAGATGAAGGCCGATGTTGCAGGCCGTCTGACCACGATTGAAACGCTCGTCGCCAAAATCGAGGAGAACAGCGCGGGCCGCGTGCAAGCCTACAGCGATAAGCTCTACGCCCGCCTGCAGGAGCTGCTTGGGGATCGCAGCATCGACGAGGGACGCCTTGTGACCGAGGCCGCGATTTTCGCGGACAAGACCGCCATCGACGAGGAAACCGTCCGTCTGCACAGCCATGTGGCGCAGTACCGCGAGATCCTCGAGCTGGACGAGCCGATTGGCCGCAAGCTCGACTTTTTGACGCAGGAGTTGAACCGCGAGTCCAACACGATTGGCTCCAAGTGCCAGGACGTAGCCATCACGCGGCTGGTCGTCGAGCTGAAATCCGAAATCGAAAAAATTCGCGAGCAGATTCAGAACATCGAGTAACGGAGGTTCGCCATGAAGCTGCTGAACATTGGCTTTGGCAACATGGTCAATGCCGACCGCATCATCGGCATCGTCAGCCCGGATTCTGCGCCTATCAAGCGTCTGGTGCAGGATGCCCGCGAGAAGGGCGCACTGATCGATGCCAGCTACGGGCGGCGCACCCAGGCCGTGCTCATCATGGACTCTGACCATGTGATTTTGTCCGGCATCCCGCTGGAAAGCCTGACCGGGCGTGCCAACGAAGAAACTGAAGAAAAGAGGAAGTAACGATGAAAGGTGAAAAATATCTGTTTGTTGTCTCCGGCCCTTCCGGCACCGGCAAGGATACCGTTGTTGCCGCTCTGCTGAAAAAGCACCCTGAAATTCAGCACACCGTCTCCGCCACGACCCGCTCCCCGCGTGAGGGTGAAAAGGACGGCATCAATTACCACTTCATGTCTGTAGCTGATTTTGAGGATCATCTGGCACATGACCAGATCGTCGAGCACACAAAATACTGCGAGAACTACTACGGCACGCTGCGCAGCGAGATTGAGGGCCGCATGAAGCTGGGCATCCCGGTCATCCTCGTCATCGAGGTCGAGGGCGCAGGCAACATCAAGAAGATGTACCCCGGTGCAACGACCATCTTTGTGCTGCCCCCGGATATGCAGGAGCTCGAGCGCCGTCTGCGCTGCCGCGGCACCGAGGATGAGGAGACTATCCAGCGCCGCCTGAAGCGTGCCGAGGCAGAGATTGCAAACTCCGTCAACTACGACGAGCATGTCGTCAACATTGAGGTCGACTCCTGCGCCGAGAGCATTTATTCCATCATCCAGTTCAAGCTGCAGCACGGCAGCGACGAATGAGCCTGCTGCTGGCCCAGGCTGCCGTCAACGACGCGAACATCCACTTTGACAAGCTGTACTCCTACCGCATCCCCGCGGAGCTGACCGGGAGGGTCTTTCCCGGCAGCATGGTGCTGGTGCCGTTTGGCCGGGGCAGCAAGGCCCGGATGGCCGTTGTGCTGTCTGTCGGGGAGGTGGACGAGAGCGACGCCCCCAAGGGGCTGAAAACGCTCTACGATGCCGCACCCGAGGATGCCCGCCTGACGCCGGACCTTCTGGAGCTTGTGCGCTTTTTAAAAGAGCGCACCTTCTGCACCTGGTTCGAGGCCGTCAAAGCAGTCATCCCGTATGGCGCACAGTACCGGCCGCTGTCGTGGACGGCAGGCACGTCATGCAAGGCCGCCTGACCCGCTCTACGGAGCGCCTGTACACGCTGGCGGGGGCGCTTCCGGAAAAGCCAAAGCCCGGCCCGCGCCAACTGGCCGCTGTCGCCGCCCTGCAAAACGGTCCGCTGACCGCGCGGCAGCTCGACGAGGTCGGTATTTCCCGGGCAACGCTGGACGACCTTGTCAAAAAAGGCGTGCTGACCGCCGCCGAGCAGGACAAGGCCATCGACCTGTTTGCGGCCATCCCGTTTGACCCGCAGCCGCTGGAACTGTCCCCTGAACAGCAGCAGGCTTTTAACGATCTGCTGCCGAATCTGGAGGATGCCAGGCCCCACGCGGCACTGCTGCATGGCGTAACCGGCAGCGGCAAGACCATTGTGTTTCTGCGGCTTATCCAGCGCACGCTGGAGCTGGGCCGCCGCGCACTGGTCCTAGTGCCGGAGATCAGCCTGACACCGCAGATGATACGACGGCTCAAGTCCACCTTCGGCAGCCGTCTGGCCGTGCAGCATTCGGCGCTCAACAATACCGAGCGACTTTTGCAGTGGCGGATGATTCAGCAGGGAAACGCCGATATTGTCGTAGGTACGCGCAGTGCAGTGTTTGCACCGCTGCAAAACCTTGGCCTCATCATCATGGATGAGGAACAGGAGCACACCTACCAGAGCGAGTCCGCCCCGCGCTTTGACGCCCACGATGTTGCCAAAAAGCGCGCGGTCATGGAAAACGCGCTGCTGCTGTTTGCCTCGGCCACACCGCTGACCGAGACCTACCACGCCGCCGAGAGCGGCAAGTTGCAGCTGGTGCAGCTGACCCACCGCTACGGCGGGCGGCCTCTGCCCAGCGTCGATTTCATCGACATGCGCGCTGAGCTGGCCGCAGGCAACCCGCGCGAGGTCAGCGTGCGGCTGGCGCGGGAACTGCAGGAAAACCTCGACAACGGCGAACAGAGCATTCTGCTGCTCAACCGCCGCGGCTACCGCACCATCGGCATGTGCACCACCTGCGGCCATGTGCTGAAATGTCCGAATTGCAGCGTGCCGCTCGTCTATCACAAGCCGCAGCAGGCACTGTTGTGCCACCACTGCGGCCACACGGTGCACCCGCTGCCGCAGACCTGCCCCGAGTGCGGCGGCAAAATCAGCTACAGCGGCTTCGGCACCCAGCGGTGGAGGAGGAGCTGGCCGAGCTGCTGCCCGGTGCGCGCATCCTGCGGATGGATCAGGATTCCACCTCCCGCAAGGACGCGCACGAGACGATGCTTGCGCAGTTTGCGCGGCACGAATATGATATTCTGCTGGGAACCCAGATGGTCGCCAAGGGCCTTGACTTTGAAAAGGTCACGCTCGTCGGCGTTTTAGGCATTGACTCGCTGCTGTTCGGGCAGGGCTTCCGTGCATACGAGAGCGTGTTCAGCCTTATCACCCAGGTCGCTGGGCGCGGCGGGCGCGCCGCACTGCCCGGGCGGCGCTGATCCAGACATCCGTGCCTGACCACCCCGTTTTGCAGCTGGCCGCCGCGCAGGACTACAAGGGCTTCTACCGGGAAGAAATCACCTTCCGCCGGTTCAGTCTGTACCCGCCGTTCTGCTCGTTCGTGGTCGTCGGCTTCATCGGTGACCAGGAAGGGGCCGTGTTCATCGCAGCCCAGCGGTTTGGCGCACTGCTGGGTCAGCACGCCGCACAAAAGCCCAATATCCCGCTGCGCATTTTAGGCCCCGCGCCGATGAACATTACGATGCTCAACAACAAATTCCGCTACAAGCTGACGCTGAAATGCCGCAATGACGCGGCGTTCCGCGCGCTTTTGCACGAGACACTGGACGCCTACGACGCCGAAAAGCTGCCGCAGAAGGCGTCCGTGATCCTCGATTTCAATTCTGATGGTGATTTATAACATTTGGAGGTTATTTTTATGGCACTGCGTACCATTGTGCAGGACGGCGACCCGATCCTGAAGAAAGTCTGCCGCCCCGTTACCAAGTTTGATGATCGTCTGGGCACCCTGCTTGACGACATGAAGGAGACCCTGCTGGCCGCGAACGGCCTGGGTCTGGCCGGCCCGCAGGTGGGCATGATGCGCCGCCTGTTCATCTGCCTGGATGACCGCGACCTGCCCGAGGAGGTTCCCGTGAACTACGAGTACAAGTTCATTGAGTTCATCAACCCCGAGATCCTCGAGCTGAGCGACGAGCAGGTCGAGCTGTACGAAGGCTGCCTGTCCTTCCCGGGACATAACGGCGCGATCAAGCGCTCGAAGCACGTCAAGGTCAAGGCACAGGACCGCCACGGCGAGTGGTTTGAATTGGAGGCCGATGACATGCTCGCCCGCTGCATCCAGCATGAGAACAACCATCTGGACGGCATCACCATCATGGACCTGGCCGAGCATTTCTATGAGGACGACTACCCCGAGGAAAACGAGGACTAAAATTTATGCGCATCCTGTTTATGGGAACTCCTGACATCGCCGCCGAAAGCCTGGCCGCCCTGCTGGACGCCGGGCACGAGGTCTGCGGTGTCTTTACCCGCCGCGACAAGCCCGTGGGCCGCAAGCAGATTCTGACCGCACCGCCGGTCAAGCAGCTGGCTGTTGAGCACGGTCTTTCGGTCTACCAGCCCCGCACGCTGCGGGACGGCTCGTCCGATGAGCTTATCAAAGAGTTGGCGCCCGACATCATCGTCGTTGTGGCCTACGGCTGCATCATCCCGCCGCAGCTTCTGCATGCGGCGAAGTACGGCTGTATCGATCTGCATGTCTCGCTGCTGCCCAAATACCGCGGCTCCGCGCCCATCCAGTGGGCCGTGCTCAACGGTGACGAGGGCACCGGCGTGACCATCATGCAGCTGGACGAGGGGGTGGACACCGGCGACATCCTGATGGTGGAGCCGGTCACCATTGACTCCGAGGAGACGAGCGGTGAATTGTTTGACCGCGTCAGCGCCGTGGGTGCCGGAACGCTGGTCACCGCGCTGGAAAAAATCGAGGCAGGGGAGTTGACCCCGCGCAAGCAGGATAACGCTGCCGCCACCATGGCCCCACCGCTGACGAAGGACATGGCACAGTTCGACTTTACGCAGGATGCCGCCCACATCCACAACTGGGTGCGCGGCATGAACCCGTGGCCCGTGGCGTGGTTCGCGCAGAACGGCAAGCGCATCAAGGTGTTGGAAAGCCGCCTGGCCGAAAACCCGCAGCACGCAGCCCCCGGCACCGTGCTGGCCCTGAAGCCGCTGACGATTGCCGCTGAAAACGGCGCTGTCGCGCTGCTGACTGTCACGCCCGAGGGCGGCAAGCCG
>ENA-OQCF01000904-OQCF01000904.1-human-gut-metagenome-genome-assembly--contig:-NODE-904-length-10665-cov-4.395426_pt1 | contig 10665 bp, 12 predicted proteins | sample MGYA00242756_ERZ504573 | MGnify/ENA primary metagenome ERZ504573 (study PRJEB26092, sample SAMD00036240) | human gut metagenome | host: Homo sapiens | study: EMG produced TPA metagenomics assembly of...
CAAGCGTCTCGGTCTGCCGGGCCACGCCATGGCCGTGCCCGACGCGCCCGGCGCATTTCAGGTGCGGTACGAGCTGACCGGCCACCCGAAGATCAGCGTGCTGATCCCCAGTAAAGACCACATTGACGACCTGGACCGCTGCCTGACGAGCCTGTACAAAAACGCGGGCTACGACAATTTTGAGGTCATCGTCATCGAGAACAACTCCACCGACCCGGCAACGTTTGCCTATTACGAAACACTGCCCAGCCGCTTTGCCGACTGCCGCGTCGTCTACTACAAGGGCGCGTTCAACTTCTCGGCCATCAACAACTTCGGCGCGACGTTCGCCGAGGGCGAGCACCTGCTGCTGCTCAACAACGACATTGAGGTGTTGTCGTCCGACTTCCTGCGCGAGCTGCTCAGCTACAGCCAGCGGCCCGACGTAGGCGCGGTGGGCGCGAAGCTCTACTACCCCGACGACACGATCCAGCACGCGGGCGTGCTGATGGGCATCAACGGCAGCGCGGGCCACAGCCACAAGAGCTACCCCCGCACCGCTGTGGGGGACATGTACCGCTTGGTCACGACGCAGAATTATATGGCCGTGACGGGTGCCTGCCTGATGACAAAAGCGTCGCTCTACCGCGCATTTGGCGGGTTGGACGAGGAAAAGTTTGCCGTCGCCTACAACGATGTAGACTACTGCCTGAAGCTGTGGCAGAAGGGGCTGTTGAACGTTTACACCCCGCGCGCGAGGCCTATCACTACGAGAGCAAGAGCCGCGGCCTGGATACCTTAAGCGAGAACGCCAAGCGGTATGAGCGCGAAAAGGCGAATTTCTACGCGAAATATCAGCAGTATATCGACAATTACGACCCCTATTACAACCCCCATTTTAACAATCTGTTTGAGAATTTCGGGTTGAAGTGATGGAAACCGTATTGCCGAAGCGCAAGTCTCACCATTTGCAGGGTTACGATTACAGCCAAAACGGCGCCTATTTTATCACAATATGCACGCACCAACGCAGAATGTTGTTTGGTCCGAACCGGGCTCCCGTAGGGGCGGATTCCATATCCGCCCGCATGGCGGCGCGCGTTTTCCGAGAGATCATCGGCCAATATCCGGCGGTCCAGTGCCGTTATTTTGTGGTGATGCCCAATCATTTTCACGCGTTGGTCGAAATTGAACGGGCACGGGCGGATATGGAATCCGCCCCTACGATTATCAGCATCGTGCAGGCGTTCAAACGGTATTCTACCGTTGAGTACATCCGTCTTGTCAAGCGCGGGCAAGCCGCACCGTTCGATAAGCACCTTTGGCAGCGTTCCTTTCACGACCACGTCATCCGCAATGAAACCGATTACCGCATGATTGCGGAATACATTCAATCCAACCCCCGCCTTTGGCACAAAGACTGCTTTTATGAGGAGCCATCCCATGAGCCTTGAAACGAAACGCATCAAAGAACTGTTCGGCTATGCGCGGACGCTGACAAAAGAACAGGGCGTCGGCGTCATGGCCGGGCGGGCCGTCGGCTTTTTTAAGCGGCGGTTCTTCGGCAAAAAAAGCGCGGTATCTGCCGTCGAAGCAGACGTTGGAGGCCCAGCGTGCCGACGCAGCCGCCCGCGCCGACGGCTGGCCGACCATCAGCATTCTAACGCCGCTGTACAACACACCGCCGCAGTTTTTTGCAGCAATTTCTGGACAGCGTGCAGGCCCAGACCGCGCCGAACTGGCAGCTGGTTCTGGTGGACGCCAGCGACGGTGCCCACCCCGACGTGGGCGAGACAGTCCGCACCCGCGCCGCGCAGGACAAGCGCATCGTCTACGCCAAAATCGAGAACAAGGGCATTGCCGCCAATACGAACGAGGCCGCGAAGCTCGCAGCGGGGGAGTATCTGGCCCTTGCCGACCACGACGACATGCTCGCGCCTCATGCCGTCTATTGCATGAGCAAAGCGCTGGCCGAGAGCGGCGCGGCGTTTGCCTACAGCGACGAGGCCCTGTTTGAGAAAACGCCCGAGCACCCGCGCGTCGGCCACTTCAAGCCCGATTATGCGCCCGAGTACCTGATGGCCGTCAACTACATCTGCCATCTGGCCGTGTTCAAAAAATCGCTGTTCGACGCCGTCGGCGGTGAGCGCCCGGCCTGTGACGGTGCGCAGGATCACGACTTATTCCTGCGTCTCATCGACGAAATTCAGCGCCGTGACCCCGCAGCCAAGCCGCTGCACATCCCGCAGGTGCTGTATTACTGGCGCGTGCACGCGGCATCCACCAGCGGCGGCACGGCGGCCAAGCCCTATGTGGAAAAGGCTGCGCAAAAGGCCGTGGCCGACCATCTGGCCGCCACAGGGCGGCAGGGCAGGGTGGAGCCGGGCAAATTCCCGGGCACCTGCCATGTGGTGTGGGACATTCCCGAGCCGCAGCCGCTCGTGTCAATTTTGATTCCCAACAAGGACCACACCGACGATTTGGAAAAATGCCTGCACAGCATCTACGCCAAAACGACCTACGAGAATTTCGAGGTCATCGTCATTGAGAACAATTCCACCGACCCGGCCACAGCGGCCTACTACAAAAAACTGCCGGAGCGGTATGACCGCGCGCGGGTCGTGACTTACAAGGGCGGCTTCAACTTCAGCCGCATCAACAATTTTGGCCGCAGGTACGCGGCGGGCAAGTACCTGCTGCTGCTCAACAATGACGTCGAGGTCATCAACGGCGACTGGCTCACCCAGATGGTGGGCGAGTGCAGCCAGCCCGGCGTCGGCCTCTGCGGGGCAATGCTCTACTATCCCGACGACACGATCCAGCACGCCGGCATCATCACGGGGCTGGGCGCTACGCCGGGCACAGCCACAAGTACCACAAGCGCGGCGGCAGCGGGTATATGTTCCGGCTGGCCACGGTGCAGGATTTTTCCGCCGTGACAGCGGCCTGCCTGCTGGTGCGCACCGCCGTTTACGACGAGCTGCACGGCCTGGATGAGGAGTTCACGGTTGCCTACAACGATGTGGACTTCTGCCTGCGTGTGCGCGACGCGGGCTGGCGCATTGTCTGGACGCCCTACGCCGAGCTCTACCACTATGAAAGCAAGTCCCGCGGCTCCGACGAGAACGATCCCGCCAAAAAAGCACGCTTTGACGCCGAGCATGAACGTCTCTACGCCGTGCATGGGCGGGAGAATATTCTGCACGACCCCTATTACAGCCCGTCGCTGTCGCTGGATTACGAGGATTTCCGCGAGAGCGGGGATTTGCGGAATCTGAAATGAGTTGATTGCCTTCCCCCGTAGGGGAAGGTGCCCGAGGCCCCGACCGAGGGCGGATGAGGGCGGGTTTGCCCTATTGCCCGTCAGTGGAAATTCCCGGTAAGTTTGCCCTCATCAGTCAGCGGGCGGGGCCGCTGACAGCTTCCCCCTCTGGGGAAGCCATACTGACAAAAAATGCACGCCGTAAATTTCACGGCGTGCGTTTTTATTATTCCTTTTTATCCGGCGGGAACTCACCCTGCTTTTCGGCTTCCAGGCGGCTCAGGCGGGCTTCGAGTTCGGAGATGCGCTGGTTGACAATATCCGGCAGATCCTGCTGGTCCAGATCGTCCGCCGGGCAGCACTTGATATTGCCGACGCGGACGATCTCCGCGGGTACACCGACGGCAGTGGCGTTGGCGGGCAGGTTCTTCAGCACAACGCTGCCAGCGCCGACGCGGACGTTGTCACCGATGTAGACCGGGCCCAGCACCTTCGCGCCCGCGCCGATCAGCACATTGTCGCCCAGCGTCGGATGGCGCTTGCCGGTGTCCTTGCCGGTACCGCCCAGGGTGACGCCGTGTAGATCGTGCAGTTGTCGCCGATCTCCGTCGTCTCACCAAAGACGATGCCCATACCGTGGTCGATAAAGAGCTTGCGCCCGATCTTGGCGCCGGGGTGGATCTCGATGCCGGTCAGGTGGCGCGCCAGCTGGCTGACAAAACGGGCCAGGAAGAAACACCGGTGGTTGTACAGAAAATGTGCGATCTTGTGCGTGACCAGCACATGAAAGCCGGGGTACAGGACGATGACCTCCGCCACATTGCGCGCGGCGGGGTCCTTATCGCGGATATTTTTTGCATCTTCCCAAAGGCCCATAGTTCGTTCCTCTTCCTATTTACCATACTTATTGTAAATATACCACAAAGCCGGACAAAGTGCAATGCTGTACGCGCCGCGCGCGGATTTTTGCGGATTTTGTCAAATCCTCCAAAAGTCAGCGCAAAAATCTATAAAATCCTTACTTTTGCAAAAAGCCCGTTTGCATTGACACCGCCGCCCCTGCATGGTACAATAAGTAAAACGTAGGTAAAGCCATAGGAAGGAGTGTGCCGGGATGATGCGTTTTATTTCTGTCTTTAAAAATCACAGCGCAGTGTTCTTTCCCGTCGCTGCTTTGTGTATGACTTTTTGACTTTTCCCTTTTGGGAAAAGTTTTTTTTTTGCCATGCGCGGCTTAGAGGCGCATGGGCAAAAAAACAACCGCGTACAGCGGTTGTTCCGCAATTTACGTCCGCGAACGCGGACAATGAATTTGGTAGAAACTATAGGGAGGTTCCCACCATGCTGATCCGCAACGCAAAGGACAGCGCGGGCAAGGCCATTGAGGTCTGGCTGCGCGACGGAAAAATTGCCGCTGTCGGTCTGGGGCTGCTTGTCCCGGAAGGGGAGGAGGTGCTCGACGCGAAGGGCCGCACGGTCCTGCCCGCCTTCATCGACACCCACTGTCACTGGCGCACCCCCGGCTTTGAGTACAAGGAGGACATCTCCACCGGCTCCGCCGCGGCTGCCGCGGGCGGGTACACCTTCGTCAACCTGATGCCCAACACGAAGCCGGTCTGCTCCAGTGCCGAGATCGCCCACGCCGTCGAGGCCGAGGCCGCCCGCGTCGGCCTGTGCGACGCAAACCAGACCGTCTCCATCACGAAGGATTTCGACGGCAAAACGTTGGATCACCTGCTGACCCTGCCCGAGGACATCAAGTTCATCACCGAGGACGGCAACGGCGTCATGAACAACGCCGTCATGGCCCGCGCGTTCGCGATTGCCACCGAGCGCGGCCTGACCATTATGTCCCACGCCGAGGACCGCGAGATCAGTCCCTGGGACTACCGCCTGGCCGAGAACATCGAGACCGTGCGCAACTGCCATCTGGCCGAGTACTACGGCACCCGGCTGCACATGTGCCACGTCTCCACCAGGGAATCCGTCGATGCCGTCCGCATGAGCCGGATGCGCGGTGCGCGGGTCAGCTGCGAGGTCACGCCGCACCACCTGTGGTTTGACGACAGCCGTCTGACCTACCGCGTCAACCCGCCCATCCGCAAGGCGGACGACGTGACCGCGCTGATCGACGCCATCAAGGACGGCACCGTGACCTGCATCGGCACCGACCACGCCCCCCACACCGCCGAGGAGAAGGAGAAGGGCGCTGCCGGTATGGTGGGTCTGGAAACCGCCTTCGGCGTCTGCTACACCAAGCTCTGCCGTGAGCAGCGTCTGCCGCTGGAAATGCTCAGCTTCCTGATGAGCGCCGGTCCCGCCGCCGTGCTGGGCCTGGCCGACCGCAAGGGCATGCTGGAACCGGGCTACGACGCCGACATCGTGCTGGTGGACCTTGACCACATGTACGAGGTCCACGCCGACGAGCTGCACAGCAAGAGCAAGAACTGCCCCTACGACGGCGCACTGCTGTACGGAAAAGTGGTAACCACGATCAAAGGCGGGAAGGTTACGTTCCAGATTGAAGAATAACACCCCTTCACGCACAAAACACCCGTAGGGGCACATTCTATATGCGCCCGTGCAGGCTGCCGCTGGCACAGTCCCGCGGGCGGATATGGGATCCGCCCCTACGATTCCCAGCATTATATAATAGAGCCGCAATTTATATACATCAAACGGAGGAATCAGCATGCTTACCAACATGGACAAGCTCTACGAGAGCGTCGCAGCAAACGGCCCGGTCTGCGTGGGCCTGGACACCGAGATCAGCTACCTGCCCACCACCGACACCGCCAAGACGGCAGGGGAGAACGTCGTCGCGTTCAACCGTGCGCTGATCGACGCCACCAAGGGCGTCGCGGGCTGCTACAAGGTGCAGATCGCCTATTATGAGTCCCTGGGCCTGGACGGCATGCGCGCCTACGCCGAAACGCTGAAGCTGGCCCGCGCCACCGGTCTGCCCGTCATTGCCGACATCAAGCGCGGCGACATTGCCAAGACCGCCGAAATGTACGCCAAGGCGCACTTTACCGGTGATTTCGAGGCCGACATCATCACGCTGGCCCCCTACATGGGCCTTGACTCCATCAGCCCGTATCTGCCGTACTGCGCCGAGCAGGGCAAGGGCGTGTTCGTGCTCTGCCGCACCTCCAACCCCGGCGCGAAGGACTTTGAGTACAAAAAGCTCGACGATGGCCGCCATGTGTACGACCTCGTCGGCGACAGCCTGACCGCCCTTGGCAAGGACTACATGGGCGAGCACGGCTATTCCAGCATCGGCCTGGTCATCGGCGGCACCCACACCGAGGAGGCCACCGCCATCCGCGCGGCCTACAAGGACACCTTCTTCCTGATCCCCGGCTACGGCGCACAGGGCGGCAAGGCGGCGGACATCGCGCAGTACCTGACCAAGGGCAACGGCGGCGTTGTCAACTCCAGCCGCGGCATCCTGCTGGCCTACAAGAAGCAGCCCGGCGTTGCCTTTGACGAGGCTGCCTACAACGAGTGCGTGCGTATGCGGGAGGATATTCAGGGTGAATGCAACAAGCTGTAATCTGACGGTCCTGCGTCAGGAAACCGTCGCAGAGGATATTATGCGCCTTACGGTCCAGTGGCAGGACCGCAGCCGCGAGCCCCACGCCGGGCAGTTTTACATGCTGCGCGCCTGGGCCGCGGACGCCACGCCGATTCTTTCCCGCCCCATCAGCGTTGACGACTTTGACAACCAGACCGGCGCACTGACCTTCCTGTATCAGGTCAAGGGCGAGGGCACCCACAAGCTGGCCGCGCTGAAAAAGGACGACACGCTGACCGTGACCGGTCCCTGCGGCAACGGCTTTGACACTGCCGCACTGGCCGGGCAGTACAAGGCGCATTGCCGTGGTCGGCGGCGGCATCGGCACCGCGCCGCTGCTGGCTGCTCTGCAAGGAGCTCTGCCGCGCGGGCGTGCGCCCCGACCTGTTCGTGGGCTTCCGCGACACGACCTACGGCATGGACCGCTTTGTGCCCTGGTGCCGCGACATCTACGCCGCAACCGACTCCGGTAAGGAGGGACACCACGGCCTGGTCACCGACCTGCTGGACGTGAGCAAGTACGACATTGTGCTGACCTGCGGCCCCATGGTCATGATGCGCGGCGTGGCTAAGCTCTGCGCCGCCGCTGGCGTGCCCTGCCTGGCCAGCCTTGAAAAGAAGATGGCTTGCGGTCTGGGCGCGTGCCTGGGCTGCACCTGCCATACGAAAATCGGCCCGGTCACCGTCTGCAAGGACGGCCCGGTCTTTAACGCACAGGAGGTGTTTGACTGATGGCAGACCTGCATGTTGATTTTCTCGGCAAGCGGCTGGCCGGGCCGGTCATCGCAGCCAGCGGCACCTTCGGCTTCGGCCCCGAGTACGCGGGCATTGAGGATCTGCGCGTGCTGGGCGGCATCTCCGGCAAGGGGCTGACCCTGAACGGCCAGCCCGGCAACGAGGGTGAGCGCCTCTACGAGACGCCGTCGGGCCTGATGAACTCCATCGGCCTGCAGAACCCCGGTGTGCAGCACTTTATCGACCACGAGCTGCCTGCCATGCGCCGTTGCGGCACCACCGTCTGGGCGAACCTCGGCGGCCACACGATTGAAGAAAACGTCGAGGGCGTGCAGATGCTCTGCGCCGCGGGCGTGGATTTTATTGAGCTGAACATCAGCTGCCCCAACGTCAAGCAGGGCGGTCTCGCGTTCGGCATCCGCGCGGCAGACGCCGGCGAGGTCGTCAGCGCGGTGCGCAAGGTCTGCACCGTGCCGCTCATCGTTAAATTGAGCCCGCAGGCCGAAAGCATTCCCGAGATGTGCAAGGCCGTTGAGGCTGCCGGCGCGGACGCCATCAGCCTGTGCAACACCTTCCAGGCGTGCGTGATCGATCTGGAAAAGCGTCGTCCCGTGTTCAACAACACGTTTGCGGGCCTGTCCGGCCCGGCGGTGCGTCCCATCGCCCTGCGCATGGTCTGGCAGGCCGTGGGGGCCGTCAGCATCCCCGTCGTGGGACTGGGCGGCATTCTGACCGGTAAGGACGCCCTGGAGTTCATCATGGCCGGTGCAGCGGCGGTACAGGTCGGCACCGCGAACTTCCTGGACCGAAGGCCTGCACCCGCATCACGAACGAGATCGGCCAGTGGATGGACGCACACGGCGTTAAGACGCTGGATGAGATCAGAGGGTGCGCACGGTAAATCACCGGCTGCCTTCCCCTCATCCGCCCGTTCACGGGCTATAACGGCAAGCCCGGCCTCATCAGTCGGCGGACGGGCCGCCGACAGCTTCCCCCGCGGGGGAAGCCCCCGCCATATACATTTTGCTTGCATTTTTATACAAAATATGCTACTATAAGTTGAATAACATACAGGAGGAACAAATTATGGCACGCGAAGCACTTGAAGTTTTAAAGGAATGTGAAGCATTTTTAGAGGGGCACTTCCTGCTTTCCTCCGGGCGCCACTCCGGCGCATACTGCCAGATGGCATTTCTGCAGCAGTACCCCGACAAGGCCGCCGAGGTCATGGCCCCGGTTGCCGAGAAGCTCAAAGAGCTGAACATTGACGTCGTGGTCGGCCCTGCCATGGGCGGCATCGTCTACGCCTACGAGCTGGGCCGCCAGATGGGCAAGCGCGCCATCTTCACCGAGCGCGTCGACAACGTCATGACCCTCAAGCGCTTCAGGATCAACCCGGGTGAGCGCTGCATCATCGCCGAGGACGTCGTCACCACCGGTGTTTCCAGCCTCGAGACCAAGCGCGTCATCGAGGAAAACGGCGGCATCTGCGTGGGCATTGCCTGCGTCGTGGACCGCACCCGCGCCGAGGCCCCGTCCCCGATCCCCATCGTCGCCAGCGCCCTCAAGCTCGACCTGCCCAACTACGCCCCTGAGGAATGCCCCATCTGCAAGGAGGGCAAGCTCCCGCTGGTGCACCTGGGCAGCCGCAAAATGAAGGAAGCTGCGAAGCAAACCCTGTAAAAGATAGGAGATAGGAGATGGGTACAGTTTGCCTTTTCTCCTCTCTCCTCACTCCATATCTTAAATGTAAAGTGAGAGGCTACCAACTATGCAGGCATATCTGATATTGGCCAATGGCCGGGTGTTCCGCGGCGTCAGCGTAGGCTGCCCCGGTACCACCATCGGTGAGGTCGTCTTTGCAACCGGTATGGTCGGCTTTGAGGAAACCCTGACCGACCCCAGCTACTACGGCCAGATCATCACCCAGACCTATCCGCTCATCGGCAACTACGGCATGAACAGTGAGGATGTCGAGAGCACGAAGATTTGGGCCAGGGGCTACATTGTGCGCGAGGCGTGCAAGACCCCGTCCAACTTCCGCAGTGAGGAAACGCTGGATGCCTTCCTGAAAAAGAACGGCATCATCGGCATTGAGGGCATCGACACCCGCAGCCTGACCCGCACCCTGCGGGAGAGCGGCGTTATGAACGGCGCGATCACCACCGAGTTCGACCCCGACGCCGAGCCCGAGAAGAAGGCTGCGCTGCTGCCCGAGATCGCCGCCTACGCCGTTGTCGACGCCGTCAAGACCGTCACCTGCCGCGAAGCCGTGACCTATGAGCCGACGGCTGCCGGTGCATGGGGTGACACGCCGCTGCACGTGGCGCTGCTCGACCTGGGCTGCAAGAACAACATTGTGCGCTGCCTGCAGAAGCGCGGCTGCCGCGTGACCGTGCTGCCCGGCACGACCACCGCCGCCGAGCTGGCAGCCCTCAACCCCGACGGCCTCATGCTCTCCAACGGCCCCGGCGACCCGGCAGAGAACGTGGAAATCATCGCGAACATCCGTGAAATGCTGAGCACCGGCATCCCGACCTTCGGCATCTGCCTGGGCCACCAGCTGACCGCCCTGGCCGCCGGTGCCAAGACCTGCAAGCTGAAATACGGCCACCGCGGCGCCAACCAGCCCGTCACCAGCCGGCCAAGCAGCGCACCTTTATCACCAGCCAGAACCACGCTACGCCGTTATGGCGGACACCCTGCCCGAATCCGTCGGCCAGATGAGCTACTTCAACGCCAACGACGGCACCTGTGAGGGCGTCGACTACTTGAAATGGAACTGCTTCACCGTGCAGTTCCACCCCGAGGCCAACGGCGGCCCCAAGGACACCGAATTTCTGTTTGACCAGTTCGTCAGCCGTATGCTGGCCGCGAAAGGAGTAATCAACAATGCCTAAAGACCCGCGTATCAAAAAGGTACTGGTCATCGGCTCCGGCCCCATCATCATCGGTCAGGCGGCAGAGTTTGACTACTCCGGCACGCAGGCTTGCCGTGCGCTGAAATCCGAGGCGTCGAGACCGTCCTCGTCAATTCCAACCCCGCCACCATCATGACTGACCCCGACATTGCCGATCATGTTTACATTGAGCCGCTGACCGCCGAGGTCAT
>ENA-OQCF01000906-OQCF01000906.1-human-gut-metagenome-genome-assembly--contig:-NODE-906-length-10649-cov-1.438130_pt1 | contig 10649 bp, 10 predicted proteins | sample MGYA00242756_ERZ504573 | MGnify/ENA primary metagenome ERZ504573 (study PRJEB26092, sample SAMD00036240) | human gut metagenome | host: Homo sapiens | study: EMG produced TPA metagenomics assembly of...
GATATTTACGGAATGGAGAAACATGGTAATTCATCAATGAATGCCTCCGAGATTCCGATCTACCAGCAGATCCGCAATCAGATCGTGCTCGGCATTTCGGACGGGCGGCTTGCTCCGGGCGAACAACTTCCCACCGTGCGGCACTGGCAGAGGAGATCGGTATTAACTCCATGACCGTCAGCAAAGCCTACACCCTCTTAAAGCAGGAGGGCTACATCTACACCGACCGCAGAAGCGGTGCCCGCGTGCGGCAGGAATTTGAAACGAATAAAGAATTGTCGGGAAAATCCCAGGAACTGCTGCGCCAGATCATTTCCGAAGCGAAAGTAAGCGGCATGACGCAGACAGAATTTTTCGACTTATGCAAACGCATCTATAAGGGGTGATTGTTATGATTATGATTATGAATATTATCTTTTTTGCAACCATGTATCCAATCGTCTTTATCATACTGTTTTTATTTTCCACACAAAATAAGTATGAGAACGGACGCCTGTTTGCCGTAAACATGAAAAAAGAATGGATAAAAGATGCCACCGTCGCAGACATCCGGCAAAAATTTAAAAAGGAAATGCGTTACTACGCCATTCTCCTTGCGATTGTTCCATTTGTAAGTCTGCTGACCTCCCATATGTCCATTCAGCTTACCATCTGGATGTTCTGGCTTCTGGCAGCGATTTTTCTGCTTTCCCTGCCGATCATGCGTGCGAATCACCGGCTGAAAACATGGAAAACGCAAAACCATCTGTACGAAGACCGGCAGCCGGAACATTATGTGGAATTAAAACAGGCAGGCTCCGTAAGAAAAGTCCGTTTTCTCCCGTTTTTCCTGCCAAATATCATCAGTATCGCAAGTGCTGTTGCTGCTTCCAAAGTCCAGCGGGCTTGGGATTTCCTGTCTGATCGGTGCCTCCTGTGGCTGGTCTTCTGGCTTGCAGCTGTATGGATGGACCGCCAGCCGGTTTCCGTCATCAGTACGGACAGTGACGTGAATATCAATTATGCACGCGCAAAGAAAAACCTCTGGAAGAACTTCTGGCTGATCTCCTGCTGGCTGAACACGGCACTGATCCTGTTTCTGGAGATCCTTACCCTGTCTGCCAGACACATGGGAATATGTTCCATCGCCGGCATGATTGTTTATACACTGCTTTTACTCCTGCTGTGCATTTTCTGCATGATAAAGCTGAAAAAAATTGACCGAAGCTATGCACAAAAACGGAATCTGACCAGCGATGAAAATGATGACAGAAACTGGATCGGCGGCATCCTCTACTACAATCCATCCGATCCCCATACGATGGTAGAACAGCGCGTCGGCATCGGGACAACGGTAAATATGGCCACATCCCTCGGAAAAGGACTTACTATTTTCAGTGCCATTATGATGCTTTCCTGCCCTCTGTTATGCATATGGCTGATTCAGGAGGAATTTACTCCCATTGATCTGGTGATCCAAAACCACACACTATGCGCACAGCATCTGAAAACAGATTATCAGATTCCGCTTAGTGAAATCAAAGATCCCACACTTCTTACCGCAAGTGATCTGCCGGACTGGACCAGAACATACGGCACCAGCATGGATACATTGGAAAAAGGCACATTTACCATCTCCGGAGGGGAGGATGTCAATGTTTTCTTAAATCCAGAAAATAATACGTTCATCCAATTTTCCGCAAATGGGAAAACTTATTATATGGGCGGTGTAGACGATACCCAGACAAAGGGGATTTATGAAGAACTGCTGACCCATTAGGTCCGCAGTCTTTATTGGAAGATCGCAAGATTTTTTATATCATACGTCCCCTGTATGACTGGATTTACTGATAAAAGAAGACATCTCTGTTCCGAAAAATTTAATTGACCGGTATATTCACAAAACGTCTGTTTCAGAATCTGTAGATGAAGAACTTCCGTTTTGATTAAACCTTGTAAAAATGGTGGCTGATTTATTGACCATCGCAAAAAATTGAAAAGCTTACGCCATCACTTCACAAACTTTATTCAAATTTTATTTCAGGTAAACTTAAATAGGATGTGGGACATATGGAGCTTTTTCTTGCGACTATGTCCCACCTTCCATACAAATTCTGATCCCCGTTATTATATATTTACAACTGCAATTCTTACAAATCCCACCATTGTTTTCGCATTTTGATACAAACGCATAATAGTTTACAAAAATTTTACTGTAAATTCGTATATCCTCACAAATGCGTTATTATGTAGATGATGTTATAATACGTAGAATAAATACAGGAGAAATTTAAACATATGTCAAAAGTGGTTCACAGGAAGAAAAGACTTTCCTCCTTTAAATTAATTGTACTGGGCTTTGCCGCTGTCATTTTTGTCGGCGCACTGCTGCTGATGCTTCCGGTCTCTTCGGTTTCCGGTACACAGACTCCTTTTCATGAGGCACTATTCACCTCTGTTTCAGCGGTATGTGTCACAGGGCTTGTTGTACAGGACACCGGCAGTTACTGGTCTTCTTTTGGACAGGCAGTTATTTTGCTGCTGATCCAGACCGGCGGGCTGGGTGTCATCACCGTTGCTGTTTCCTTTGCCATTTTATCCGGACGGAAAATTTCGCTCATGCAGCGCAGTACAATGCAGGATGCAATTTCTGCACCGAAAATCGGCGGTATTGTCCGCCTGACCAAATTCAGCGTACAGGGTACATTATTTATTGAATTGCTCGGCATGACTGCCATGCTTCCGGTTTTCTTCCGTGATTATGGCATCAAAGGCATCTGGATGGCAGCCTTTCACTCTGTATCTGCATTTTGCAATGCCGGTTTTGACCTTCTGGGAACTTCTAGCCAGCCGTTTGTATCTCTGAGCAGATACATCGCCAACCCACTGATCAACCTCGTAATTATGCTTTTGATCATAATTGGTGGCATCGGCTTTCTGACGTGGGACGATATCTGCAGCCATAAATGGCATATCAGACGTTATCGCGTACAGAGCAAAGTCATTCTTTGGACATCAGCTTTACTTATTATAATTCCGGCCGTATTCTTTTTTGTTGTGGATTTTACGGGTTCATCAACCGGCACCAGACTGCTGGCCTCCACGTTTCAGTCTGTAACAACAAGAACTGCCGGTTTTAATACCGCAGATCTTACAGCAATGACACCGACATCAAAATCTGTTATGATTATGCTGATGCTGATCGGAGGATCTCCCGGCTCTACTGCCGGCGGCATGAAAACAACAACTTTTGCAGTCCTTATTTTAAATATGGTTGCCACGTTCCGCCAGAAAGAGGACATTGAAATTTTCGGTCGGCGGCTTGACAGTCATGCCATTAAAAATGCGGCCACCATCGTTGCTTTATATATCATTTTTTTCTTTATTGGAGGGATTGCCATCAGTTCCATCGAACACCTTCCGCTTCTGGACTGCCTGTTTGAAACGGCATCCGCTGTCGGAACCGTCGGACTTACACTTGGAATTACACCAACTCTCGGCATCCCGTCCCAGCTGATTCTGATCCTTCTGATGTTTTTCGGCAGAGTCGGTGGGCTTACCTTAATTTATGCGGCAATTTCCGTAAAGCAAAACGGAGTAAAACTGCCGCTCGAAAAGATAACAGTTGGTTAAAAAGGAGTTGAACATACCATGAAAAATATATTATTAATTGGATTAGGAAGATTTGGAAGACATGTTGCCATACAGCTGAACAATCTCGGTCACGAAGTGATGGCAGTCGACAACAACGAAGAACGTGTCAATGAGGTTCTTCCGTTTGTCACCAATGCTCAGATCGGTGACAGTACCAATGCCGATTTCTTAAAATCCCTTGGCATTGGTAATTTTGATGTGTGTATGGTAACGATAGGTGGAAATTTCCAGAATTCCCTTGAAACTACTTCCCTGCTCAAAGAACTCGGTGCAAAAACGGTTGTATCGCGTGCAGAACGGGATGTACAGAAAAAATTTCTTCTGCGAAACGGTGCAGACGAAGTTGTTTATCCGGAAAAACAGATTGCAGAGTGGGCTGCTATCCGGTATACTGCCGATCACATACGCGATTATATCCAGGTGGATGAGGCACATGCAATTTTTGAAGTGGAAGTTCCGGAAAACTGGATTTCCAAAACAATCGGTCAACTGGATATCCGGAAAAAATTCGGAATCAATATTGTTGCCATCCGGGAAGACGACAAAATTAATATGGCAATTTCTCCAAATACCGTATTCCAGTCTGGTACCACATTGCTTGTTCTCGGTGAATATAAAGAACTTCAAATGTTTCCGTATGTAGTTTCTATTTCCATAACAGATTCCACAGGTTCTGATAAGCAGCTGTTTCATACAGATTTATATAATTACATGCCGTACTTCTCTGCCGGAATGCCGGATATAAAAATCCTGCTTCTGGCAGTCCCGGCTCATATTCTCCCACCAGCGGTCCCACGGCACACAGAAGATAATTGTATACTTCCTCGGAACCTTCCTGCCATTCCTTATCGGTTCCTTTCACTGGAACATCATACATTCCATGAAACAAAAACAATAACTTTCTTTTCCTGGTGCAACACGTTCCCCGATCATTTCATAAAGCAGATCCAAAAACGCATCGTTCTGCAGCCCGGACTCTTTGATTCCATCCAGAAGCTGCCAGATACTTCCCGGTTTTCTTGCGGTTTCCGGAATCCGGTAATCCTTCAGCTGTTTGTTGGTCTCTGCCTGTAAAACTGCCTTCGCCAGTTCCAGATTTTTCGTTTTTTCTGCTGTGGAAAGTTTTAAAAAATGCGTGTTGAATGTACCATCTATATATCCTTCTGCATCATAATATGCACCGGCGATCCGGTCAATGTGTGACCGCGCCGGAGTCATGCGCCGTGTCAGTTCGAGCATGTCTTCCCGATTAATCATGATTTCCTTCTCCGATCTTCATTTAAGAAAATTATACTGGTATTTTCCAGATTTTCCAAGAGAATATCAGATTATAATTTACATAATCCTGGTATTTTTGTATATTTAATCGCATAATAGTATGTAAGTGTGCTGTTTCTGCGGAAATAGTTGAGTCTGCAGGCATTCCTGTGATATGATACATTTACACGGGCAAACGTGTAATTAGAGGAGGGTACTGCATGGGAAATTATTTAAACCAGGATGGAAAAAAATTTTACGAAATTACACATTCTGATATCTACGTGGATAAGACAGAATTATTGACCTATACAAATTCTGTCTTACAGACTCTGCAGAAATATATATGTATCAGCCGTCCCCGCCGTTTTGGGAAATCAATAACCGCCAGCATGATTGCTGCCTACTACAGCCGTGGCTGTGATGCAAAAGAACTCTTTTCCCCATATAAAATTGCCCGGAATCTGGATTTTGACACCTATCGTAATAAATACAACACCCTGTTTTTAAATATGCAGGAATTTTTAAGCCGGACGAAAAACATCTATGAACTGCTTGATCGCATGAAACGGCTGGTACTGCGGGATTTAAAACGGGAATACCCGAATGTTGATTATTTTGATGATACAGATCTTATTGAATCCATGCAGGATGTATATCAGGAAACTAACTGTCCTTTTGTCGTAATCATTGATGAATGGGACTATATTTTCCGGGAATACAAACAGGATAAAGAAGCCCAGGAAATCTATCTGGATTTTTTGAGGGATATGCTAAAAGATAAGTCCTGTATTGCACTCGCTTATATGACAGGAATTCTTCCGATCAAAAAATACGGAACCCATTCCGCTTTAAATATGTTTGATGAATTTTCCATGATAAATCCGGGACCTCTTGCATCCTATGTCGCTTTACCGAACTGGAAGTCGCTGCCCTTTGTACAGATTATCATATGGATCTGGATGAAATAAAAGCATGGTATAATGGATACTCTTTTGAAAAAATACCATCCATCTATAATCCGAGGTCTGTTGTAAGCTGCATGCGTTTTGGGAAAATTGGAAATTACTGGAACCAGACAGAAACATTTGAAGCCCTGCAGATTTATATCGATATGAATTTTGAAGGATTAAAAGATGATGTTCTCAGTATGATAGCCGGGGAATCCGTTCCTGTCAATACCGGAAGTTTTACCAATGATATGACAACCTTCCGCACCGAAGATGATGTGTTGACTCTTTTAATCCATCTGGCTATCTTAGCTATGACTACGAAAACAAAACCGTAAAAATACCAAACAATGAAGTGCGTGAAGAATACGTTAACAGTGTTTCCGTATCCGACTGGGGCGAAATCTCTAAAGCCCTGAAAAATTCAGCAGACACCCTGCAGGCAATCTGGCAGGGAAGACCAGAACAGGTAGCACTTGGGATTCAGCAGGCGCATTTTGAGACATCACATATCCAGTATAATGATGAAAATGCGTTAAGTTATACGGTTTCACTGGCACTCTATGCCGCACGCAATTTCTATACGATACACAGGGAATTTGCCGGCGGTAAGGGATTTGCGGATATGGTATTTCTTCCACGGAAGAAGTTTCCGGATAAACCAGCACTTGTTATCGAATTAAAATGGGATCATAGTGCACAGGGCGCAATCACGCAGATTAAACAAAAACAATATTGTGAAAGCCTGAAAGAGTATCATGGAAACCTTTTACTGGTCGGAATCAATTACGATACCAAAAGCAGGATTCATACATGTAAGATAGAACCATTTTCTTTGTAAGAAACGGGAGGGCACTGCCTCCCATTTCTTATAGCATTTTTTCAATTTCTTCTTTCTCCGGCATCACACGGAGCGCGCCTTTGCGCGTCGTGATCAGAGAAGCCGCCGCATTGGCAAAACGAAGCATCTCTTTCAAATCTTTCTCTTCAAGCCCCTCCAGTCCATGCTCCAGCACATAATGCAGGACACATGCGCAGAACGTATCTCCCGCACCGGTCGTCTCAATCGTATTTGGCTGAAGAAACGGCTTTGCCTCCACAATTCTGTCTTTATAATACGCCCGGCTTCCCTCTTTTCCCATGGAAACCAGTATGAGCGGAACCGGATAGCGTTCCCGTATCCAGCAGACTCCATCCGTATAATCTTCTTTACCCGTCAGCCACTGGATTTCATTATCCGATATTTTTAAAATATCACACTGTCCCAGACATATAACACCTGTTCCCTGGCATCTTCCATGGAGTCCCAGAGCGGTTTGCGGATATTCGGATCAAAGGAAATGAGCGCGCCTGCTTCTTTTGCGACCGCGATCGCTTTTTTCGTTGCTGCACGGACACCCGGATGCGTCATGGACAACGTTCCAAAATGAAAGATTTTTGCTCCGCGGATTATTTCCTCCGGCAGTTCTTCTTCCGTCAGCATCATGTCCGCGCCCGGATTGCGGTAAAAGGAAAAATCCCGGTCTCCATCCGGATACGTATGTACCAGTGCCAGCGTTGTGTGCACCTTGTCATCCTTTAAAAGTCCGGCTGCATCAATCCCGACTTCCGTGATCGCATCTTCCAGCTGCTTTCCGAAAAAATCGTTTCCTACTTTTCCGATAAAAGCCGTCCTGTGTCCTAAGCGCGACAGCATTGCCAGCACATTGCACGGTGCGCCTCCCGGATTTGCCTCAAACAGCGGATTGCCCTGCCCGCTGACTCCGTTTTCGGTAAAATCAATGAGCAGTTCCCCCAAAGCCACTACGTCCATGTTCTCTTCCTCCTGTTACTTTTTATAATACAATATCATACTTTTCGACCGTAATATACATCTTTTTATCGCTGAAAAACCGGATTCCCTCTGCCTCCAAAGGGGTACAGACCGCCGTTGTTGCCACCTGCTGCCCGTCATTGATAAAAAAGCTCAATGGACTGACGGTCCAGAATAAAACCGCATTTTTTTTAAGTCCTTTTGGATCTGCAATTTTAATTTTGCGCACGCAGACCACATCTTTTGTCACACCACAGTATGTGCGGTCAATCTCCAATATTCCTGTTCCCTTATGATAAGTAAAAGCGGTCTCGTATTCCTCATCTGCGGCAAGCTGTATGGAAAAAACGTTAAAATCCTGTTCATCCATTGTAACAGTCAGATCCATCGTCCGTCCACAAATGCCGGGAAGTGCTGTCTCACCATCAATCTCTGCATGTTCATAATGACACGGATTCTTATGATACTGCGCAAGCTCCCGTACCGGCTGCTGCCAGATCTGTCCGTCTTTTACTTCCAGTTCCCGCGGAAGAGTCATCATGCCCTGCCAGTCCTGCGTATCCGGCACCACACAGGCATCCCATGACTTCATCCATGCAATCATCACACGCCGCCCATCCGGGAGAAGTGTGGTCTGAGGTGCATAAAAGTCCAGTCCGTAGTCAATCGTATGCGGTTCTTCTTTTTTCAAATATATGCGAATTTTTTATCATAATTTCCAAGAAAATAAACAGAATTATTTCCATTGTGGAATTCATATTTTTCCGCTTTCATATTCTGTGGGGAACAGATCAGTACATGTTTATCTCCCAGTGGGAAAAAGTCCGGACATTCCCACATCGTTCCGACTTTTCCGGTACTGTTTGCCGCAAGAACGGTCTCAAATTTCCATTCTTTTAAATCTTTGCTGGAACAGAGCACGACCTGTCCGATCTGCCTGTTATCCTTGCTTCCGACAATCAGATAATAGGTGTCCTCTTCCTTCCAGATTTTCGGGTCACGGAAATCAATCCGGCTGCAGTTTTCCGGCAGCATCTCCCCGGTCACAACCGGGTTGTTTTCATACTTTACATAATCCCTGCCATCCCCAAATGCGATGCACTGGTTCTGTCGTTCCTCTTCCCTGCCGTCCGGCAGTGTAATCTTTGTGACACCGGTATAGACCAGCACATGTTTGTTATCCGCTTCAATAGCACTTCCGGAAAAACATCCGATCCGGTCATAGTCCTGATCCGGTGCAAGTGCTGCCGGAAGCTGTTCCCAGCTTATCATATCCGTTGTCACACTGTGCCCCCAGTGCATCGGTCCCCACTCCCTTGCATATGGGTAATACTGGTAAAACAGATGGATTTTCCATCGTAAATGGAAAAACCGTTCGGATCATTGATCCATCCGGCAGGTGCCGAGATATGAAACAACGGTCTGGTATTTTTATCGGTCTGTGCTGCTTTTTCTGCCTCATATGCTCTTGCTTTTTTTAACATCTCACTCATGCAAATTCTCCTGTTTATTTATCGTTACTGTGAACAGTACCTATTTTTCTTCTTTCAATGACTCCTGATACTGATCAAAATATTTCTGTTTGATTGCCAGATAATCGGAAAGCCCGTATTTCTCCATTTTCTTTAAATAGGAATCCCACTCTTTGTCAATTCCGCCATTTAAAATCCAGTCTGCTTTTTTCTGCTCCGCATATTTTTTAATATCGGTATCATACTGGGATACTTTATTGGTATCGTCAATACTCATAAACACATTCGGATATACATACTTGCTTTTCATATCCTTCAGATATGTTTCATGCATATTGTCCAGACGCCATTTGGCATCCGCCGGCTGTGTGACATACACATCATAATACTCATTGAGAACTGCAAGCGGTCCATTGACGGACTGCGCCTCACGTACCTCTACCGGTGACTGGTCACCCAGATCCAGATGCTTCAACATTTCACCGCCATCTTTATTTGTGGACAGTTCAAAAATATTAAACGAATCCTTTTCCCCATAACTTCCCCAGTTATTCTGCGGGGACTGAAGCGGCGCATACATCTGATCAATCCAGCTGCCGCCAGTGCCGTGTTCCGGCAGCTGGATGTAAGCACGCAGCGGCCTCTGTCAAAACCACTTGTTTCACTGTTATTCTGTCTTGTGATATTTCTGGCTCCCTCCGGACCGGTCAGTGCCGGAAGCATCACATAATCGGTATTGTTGTCAATATTTGCAATATCCCAGGTAAAGCAGAGACCGTAACGGTGATTTTTTACCTTTTTGCCACATAGGTTGACCACTCCTGCGTAAATGCCTCCGGATCTACAAGATCCTCTGTTACCAGCTTATGCAGCCATTCGATGCCTTCTTTATAACCTTCCTGCACGGTCGTATAAATCACGGTTCCGTCATCTTTTACGGCAAAATGATCGCCCGTATCTCCATATCCTTCGCCAAATCCGTTGATGAGAATCGCCGGATCCTGGTCACCGTTGTTGATGATGAAGGACATGGGAATCACATCGCCCTCCACCCCACATTCTTCCTGGATTTTCGTCCGCGTTGTCCCGGAAGGCGATCAGCACCTGCTCCAACTCATCCACGGTGGTGGGAATCTCCAGTCCCAGACAGTCCAGCCATTTCTTATTGATATAAGGAATATCTCCGATGCCTGGATGGCCTCCTTCCCCTCCCCAGCTGCTCGATCCAGGGAAGAGTAATATGCCGTCCGGCGCCGTGCACATGGTCCGGTACTCGGGATATTTTTCAAACACCGCCTGCAAATTGGGCATATATTTGTCAATCAGATTCTCCAGCGGATGATGATCCCCTGTTTGGCATATCGAAGCAAGTCGTAGTCGCTCATTCCCGCATTGAACAGACCGTCGGGAAGATTTCCGAACTGGGCCAGCGCCAGATTCTTTTTGTCCGCGAACTGGTCGTCCACCAAAGCAGGTCCAGTCAATATGTACGTTGGTCTGCTCTTCCAGGCGCTGGAAAATCAG
>ENA-OQCF01000907-OQCF01000907.1-human-gut-metagenome-genome-assembly--contig:-NODE-907-length-10645-cov-2.549629_pt1 | contig 10645 bp, 11 predicted proteins | sample MGYA00242756_ERZ504573 | MGnify/ENA primary metagenome ERZ504573 (study PRJEB26092, sample SAMD00036240) | human gut metagenome | host: Homo sapiens | study: EMG produced TPA metagenomics assembly of...
GGAAGCCGCCAAGCCCGACGCCATGGTGCTGCACTGCCTGCCCGCCACCGGGGCGAGGAGATCTCCACCGCCGTGTTCGAGCAGCACGCCGACGAGATCTTTGACGAAGCCGAGAACCGCCTGCATGTGCAGAAAGCCGTGCTGGCCATTCTGCTGGCGGGCAAGTAAGATCTGCAAGGGTGCATCTGCCGCAGAGCAGATGCGCCTTTTTGTTTTTCAAAGATTGCGCAACCTGTCTGAAAAGAGAAGAAAATTCTTGTGCGCTTTGCTGCTTGACGGAAACCGGTAAAATTTGCTATACTGTCCACGGTCAATCATGTAAGGTTTGTTACTCTCCGGAGGCTTTCCCTTATCCGTTGCAGATAGGGGTGAACTTTCGGTTTTTTTATTGTTGCGGAAATGGAGGACTCAGGCAGATGAAGGTCATCAAGAACATCAACAACAACATCTCCCTGTGTCTGGACAGCCGCAACAATGAAGTGGTGGCCTTTGGCAAGGGCATCGGCTTCACAAAACCGCCCTACGATGTGCCGCTTTCTAAAATCGACCGCACCTTTTACGATGTGGACGAAGAGCAGCTGGCGGTGCTCAAACGCATCCCGGAAGATGTGCTGGAAGCGGCGGCTGAGATCGTGGATCTGGCCAATGAGAAAATGGACAATCAGTTCCGGGAGAACGTTGTGTTCACCCTGGCAGACCACATTGATTTTGCCATCCAGCGCTACCGCAAGAACATCAATATCAAGCTGCCGCTGCTTTACGAGGTGCGGCAGCTCTACCCCGGAGAATCTGAGCTGGGCAAGCAGGCGCTGGATATCCTGAAAAAAACGCCTGAAAGTCTCCCTCCCACGGGAGGAAGCCGCCGCCATCGCCCTGCATTTCGTCAATTACAAGGCGCAGGCGGAGACGGCACCGGATATCGATTACGGCTCCATCATCGAGCAGGCCACGGTCATCGTGGAACGGGAGCTGCATGTAACGGTGGACCGGGACAGCTTCAACTATTACCGGTTCGTGACCCACATGCACTACATGATGAAGCGCACGCTGGATAACACGATGATCGACAGCCAGAACCGGGATCTCTTTGAATCCATGAAAAAAGAGTATCCGGCTATTTATTCCTGTTCAGTCAAGGTAGCAGCCCTGATCGAACAGCGCTTGCAGAAATCCCTTTCCGAAGAGGAAATACTCTATCTGATCCTACACATCAATCGTTTGTGTGCTCGTGAGGATTGTGACCGATAAAGGCTGACCGCCTTTGGAGGGCTTTACCCCAGAGTACCGCAGAGAGATGCACCTGTGTGCCCCTTTGGGGCCGTGTGCGTATTTTTGCGGTGCGCTGGGGTTTTTTATTGAAACAGAACCGCCCGGGAGCGCGCCCCGGACGGATTTGTGATAGAACATAAAACCATTGGAACTGTTTGCAAGAACAGGGAGGAAAACAAACATGGCAAAAAATTATGATGCGCTTGCCGACAGCGTTGTCGAGCTGGTCGGCGGCAAGGACAATGTGCGTTCTGTTGTTCATTGTATCACACGGCTGCGTTTTAATCTGAAGGACAAGAGTGCTGTTGAGCTGGACGAAATCAAAAAAATTCCTGGTACTATGGGAGCACAGTGGGCAGGAGACCAGCTTCAGATCATTATTGGTCAGGATGTGGACAAGGCTTATGATGCGATTTGCAAGAAGTATGCTTTTCAGCAGCAGAAAACGGTGAATGAAAATCTGGATGCGCCAAAGAAGAAGTTTACAGTCGGGGCATTTATGGATGCGATCACTGGCTGTATTGCTCCGATTATTCCGGTCATGATCGCATGTGGTATGCTGAAAGCGTTGCTTCAGGTGCTGTCCTACGCAGGCGTTCTGTCGGTCGATGGATCTACCTATAACGTTCTCAGCGTGGTAGGCGATGTTGGATTCTATTTCCTGCCGGTCATTATCGGTTATACCGCAGCGAAGAAATTCAACGTAAATGTATTCATTGGAATGGCATTAGGTGCTTGTCTGATTCATCCGAACTTTACTGCGATGATCAACGCGGGAGATCCAATCACGCTGTTCGGACTGCCCGTGTACAGCGGCTATTATCCGAGCTCGATTTTTCCGATGATCCTGACGCTTGCAGTAGCAGCACCGATCGAAAAATTCATCAATAAAGTGATCCCTTCCAGTCTGCGTTATGTGCTGGTGCCGACATTGACGCTGATGGTAGTTGCTCCGCTGGAGTTGATCGTTCTGGCACCGCTTGGCGCTTATGCGGGCGCCTATCTGGCAGCTGCAATTGTCTGGCTGTATAATGCAACCGGATTTATCGGATGTGCAATTCTGGCAGCTATTTACCCGTTGATCATCATGACTGGTATGCACACGGCGACTTCTCCCTATATTTTCAGTGCGCTGGCAACGTATGGCTATGAACCATTGATCTTGCCTACTATGCACATTTCTAATTACAATCAGATCGCAGCCTGTCTGGCTGTTGGCTTAAAGAGTAAAGATACTACTTTGAAGCAGAGTGCATTCTCTTGTGCACTGACGGCTTTGATCGGCGGAGTGACCGAACCTGCACTGTTTGGTATTACGATTCCGCTCAAACGCCGCTGTATGGATGCATGATTGGAGGTTTTGTCGGCGGAGCAGTTCTTGGCCTGAAAAAAGGTGGTTGTATATAGTCTGCCCGGTGCGGGAACTATCTTCGGCCTGCCAGCTTATATTGGCGGCGGCAGCCTGAACAACCTGATGTGGATGGGAATTTGCATTGTGATCGGGATGATTTCCACTTTTGTTGCAACAATTGTGCTGTACAATCCTGAACAGAAGTAAGTAAAACCATCTGCTTACAGGAATCTCGGAAATTGTGGTAGAGATGATGGATGAGGATAGAAAGGAATACAATATGGCTTTTCCAAAAAACTTTTATTGGGGTGGAGCAACTGCTGCCAACCAGTTTGAAGGTGCGTGGGATGCAGATGGGCGAGGCGATACAGTAATTGATCATTATGCTCTTGGTAAACGTGGTGGAACCCGCCGCTTTACGGAAGAGTATGATGATACGCTGGTCTATCCGAGCCATACAGGAAGCGATTTTTATCATCATTATGCGGAAGATATCGCTCTGCTGAAAGAGCTTGGGATCAATATGTTCCGGATGTCGATTTCCTGGTCTCGAATTTTTCCGACAGGAGAAGAAGCAGAACCGAATCCAAAAGGAATTGAGTTTTATCATAACGTTTTTCAAAAATTGAAGGCGAACGGAATAGAGCCGCTGGTCACAATCTCACACTATGATTTGCCATTTTACCTTGCCCGGCAATATGATGGGTGGCTGGACCACAGAACGATCGAGCGATATTTGCATTACTGCCAGACGATTTTTACAGAATACCGGAATGAAGTGAAGTACTGGCTGACCTTTAACGAGCTTAACGCAACGATCATTCCAGGCCATGCAACGTTCTGTTCTGGCATTCTTTCCGCCAATAAACGCGATCTTGGCGGAAGTTCACTGGATGACGCCTTACTGAATGAAGGAGAAAAGGAGGATTTGAAAAAGCAATATCAGGCTCTGCACCACAAATTGGTGGCCAGTGCAAGAGCAGTAAAGATGGGACATATGACGAATCCGAATTTTCGATTCGGCTGCATGATCGGCGGCACTTGCCAGTACCCGTTCAGCTGCAATCCGGATGATATGATGCTCTCAGAGCAGTCCCGTCAACGACTGTTCTGGTTTGTCTCCGATGTGCAGGTTCGGGGATGCTATCCGTCTTATGCAAAGAGGATGCTGAATGAAAAAGGAATTGAGCTGAATGTTCAGCCTGAAGACGCGGAGATTTTACGGCAGGGGACAGTGGACTTCTATACGTTCTCGTATTATTCTACAGGCTGCGTAACGGCTCGCAAGGATGTCTTGCAGGCAGAAGGAAATCTGGCGTTTGGTGTGGCGAATCCGTATCTGAAAGCAAACGACTGGGGTTGGCAGATCGACCCGCAGGGGCTGCGCTATTTCCTGAATGAAGTTTACGATCGCTACCAGAAACCAATCATGGTGGTAGAAAACGGCGTAGGCGGAAGAGATCTGCTGCAAAGTGACGGCACGATCAAAGACCCCTACCGTGTAGAGTATGTGTCGGAACATATAAAAGCGATGAAACAGGCTGTCGAGGATGGCGTAGATCTCCTTGCTTATACACCTTGGGGGATTATCGACCTTGTTTCTCTTTCCACCGGCGAGATGGCAAAGCGCTACGGCTTTATCTATGTAGACGCCGATGACCATGGCAACGGCACCTTCAAACGCTATAAAAAGGACAGCTTTGCATGGTATAAAAAAAGTCATCGCCTCCAACGGTGAAGAACTGTAACTCCTAAAAAATGAGGGCTGTTGCAAAAATAGCTCTCTGAAAAATATGCACAAAACCCGGAACCTTTTCAGGGCCAAAACGGCTCAAAAAGGGTTCCGGGTTTTGGTTTTTGCACGATTTCTTTGTGTAAGTTGCTATCGCGTTCTTGTTTTGCAACGGCCCCGTTCTGCTTTGTTTTACACCCTTGCCGCACCCTGATCCAGAATTTTATCGAACCGGGCAAAGAAGGTGATGGTGGTAATGGTGGCTGCCAGAATGTCGCTGACCGGCTCCGCCAGAAATACGCCGAACACCGGGTCTGCCACGAGATGCGGCAGAAGAAAGATGAGCGGGATCAGCAGGATGATCTTGCGCAGGCAGGCCAGCAGCAGGCTGACCTTGGCCTGCCCCAGTGCCATAAAGCTCTGCTGGCAGGCGATCTGGAAGCCCATGGCGAAGATGCCGGCCATGTAAATGCGCATGGCCCAGGTGGTGTAGGAAATGAGTGCGGAATCGGAGGTGAAGATGCCTGCCACGGCCCCGGGCACCAGCATCATGGCCAGCCAGAACAGGCAGGTGTATGCGCCGCACAGGGTCAGCTGGAACCGGAACGCCTCCTTTACGCGGGACTTTTTGCCGGCCCCGAAGTTGAAGCTCATCACCGGCTGGCGCCCTGACACACGCCCTGGATGGGCAGTGTGCACAGCTGGGAGGCGCTGGTGATCACGGTCATGGCACCCACAGCCACGTCGCCGCCGTAGCGGGCCAGACTGGAGCTGAAGCTGATGGAGAGCAGACTCTCGGTGGAAAGCATCACAAAGGTGGAGATGCCCAGTGCCAGCACCGGCAGGATGACCTGCTTTTCCGGGCGCAGATAGTCCTTGCGCAGGCGCAGGATGGTCTTTTTGCCGGTGAGGAATTGCAGGATCCACGCCGCGCCCACGGCCTGACTGAGCACGGTGGCAATGGCTGCGCCCTGCACGCCCAGCCCGAACCCGAAGATGAGGATGGGGTCCAGAATGATGTTGATCACGGCACCGATCACGGTGGTGAGCATGCTGGTCTTGGCAAAGCCTTGGGTGGTGATGAAGGGATTCATGCCCAGCACCAGCAGCACGAACACCGAGCCGAGAATGTAGATGCGGCTGTAGCTCAACGCATACGGCAGGGTGGCGTCGCTGGCACCGAACAGCCGCAGCAGCGCGGGCGCACCCGCATAAAAGCCGATGGTCAGCACCACTGCAAAGAGCATCAGCACCGTAAAGCTGTTGGAGATGATCTTTTCGGCCTGCTGCCGGTCCCCCTGCCCCAGTGCGATGGCGGTGCGCGGTGCACCACCCGCGCCCACCAGCATGGCGAATGCGTTCAGCAGCATGAGGATGGGGGTGAACAGTCCCACGCCGGTGAGCGCGGCTGCGCCGATGCCCTCAATGTGCCCGATGTAAATGCGGTCTACGATGTTGTACAGCAGGTTCACCACCTGCGCCACCACGGCAGGGATCATCAGCTGCAGCATCAGTTTTTTCACGCTGCCGGACCCCATGTCCTGTTTTGCCTGTGCCATGGAACAAAAACTCCTTTTGCTTCAAATTTGAACTATATCCCCTATATTATACTCGAAAACCGTAAAAAAGCCAGCCCTTTTTTGCAAAAACCTCTGCACCTCGCAAAAAATACCCTCAAAAAGGCCCGGCCTGCGCTGCAGACCGGGCCCGGCATCGGGGAGAAAAGTGTTGACGGAAGGAGACTTTTTTTGCTATACTATATAAGGTTTATTCTGGACCGGGGCTGCCTCCCAAGGCAGGACAAGGCCCCTGCATAGTCCGGAATATCCGACAAAAACATAACGTGGAGTAGTACTCAAGTGGTCGAAGAGGCGTGACTCGAAATCTAACTGGATTTTTGGAAGTGGTTTTCCGTTTTTGCTAGGTTTCATGCGGGTTTTCCGACTTCATGAGTGAACGATTTTCGGTCGTTCTCTCCTGAAATTCTCTCCAAAGTTTTCCCAGAATGCACGGAGCATTCTAAAATTTAATATCTGGAGCATTACTCAAGTGGTCGTAAGAGGTCGCACTCGAAATGCGATAGGCCGGGAGACCGGTGCCAGGGTTCGACTCCCTGATGCTCCGCCAAATCGAATGGACAGATGAATTTTATTCGTCTGTCCATTCTTTTTTGCCGGAACATCGCCCGTCCACCCTGTCTTGTGGGCGTATGGCATCATGCTGACGCATTGCCATAGCCCAGCCCCTCCAGCATCGCCTGTGCAGACGAGAGCTTGGAAGCGTAATCGAGGTGGGCGTAAATATTGGCGGTAGTGGAGAAGTCGCTGTGACCCAGCCATTCCTGAATCTGCTTCATGGGAACGCCGTTTGCCAGAAGGAGGCTGGCGCAGCTGTGGCGCAGGTCGTGGAAGCGAATAGGACGCAGACCGTTTTTCTCCAACAGCTTCGGGAACTGCTCGGAAACGTAGTTGGGGCGGATGATGTTCCCGATCTCGTCCACACACAGATAGCCCAGATACTCCCGGTTGTAGCTTTTACCGCACAGGCGGCGGTAGGTGTCCTGCTGACCTTTCAGCATCAGCAGGCGGTCACGGATGGGCGGCACAAGGGGCAACGTCCGCAGGCTGGACTTCGTTTTTGCACGATCAGCCTGCACCAGAACCTTTTTGCCGTCGATGGATGCCTGCGTGACGATGTGCTTGATCTCCAACGTGTTGGCTTCAAAGTCGATGGCATCCCATTTCAGACCCAGCACCTCGCTGCGGCGCAGGCCGTAGAAGGATGCCAGCAGAACCGGGATCTCCAGTTTGGTGCCCTCTGTGATCTCCGTCAAAGCATGAATCTCATCGGCACTGTAATAGCTGCCTTTGAACTCATTCTTCTTCGGACGCTCGACCTTATCTGCCGGATTGGTGGGGATCAGGTCGATCTTCACCGCATACTTCAGCGCCTTGTGGATGTTTGCATGGTAATGGATCACCGAATTTGCCTTGACCCGTTCAAGCTGTTTGTTGTAGAAATCCTGCAAGTCGGTGGCTTTCAGGTCTACCAGCTTGATGCCACGCTTTCGGAAATAGGGAACGATTACACGCTCTACCATCCCCTGATAGCTGGCATAGGTCGTAATCTGGATAGTGCTTTTCGTGACTTCCAGCCATTTCAGCATGAAGTCCGAAAAGAGAATGTCATCGTCTAAGCGGATCTCCGCAGGTGCGGTGGGAACCATGAAGTTCCGCCGACGTTCCAACAAAAGAGCCTCGGCTTTCTTCTTGTTCCTCTTGACGGACAGACCGGTGGCTTCCCACTTGGTCTTTCGCTTTCCAGCTGCGTCCTTGTAACTCAGAACGATGTAATAGAAGTCATTTTTTTCTTGCAGATGCCCTGCTACCATAGTGTTACCTCCTGTCTTTGCATCCACTTGAATATGTAACTTCTGCCGCTGACACCATCAGTGTACCCAACGGCAGGAGAGAATGCAAGGATGTCACGCCCGGATGGTGTGACCGGGTGCGAATCCGATGAGATAGGTCAAAAGATGTGCCTTGGGGATGCGGTAGGAGCGTCCGACCTTCAAATGCTGGACGCTCCCTTTTTTTAGAATCGCATACCCGGTTTTTGTGCTGACGCTCAATATCTCGCACATCTGGTCGATGTTCAGCACGTCCGGGTAATCCCGGAGCATTACACGGTACGCATCACGGGGATTCAAATTTTCCTCACCCAAACAGATTCCTCCCCTCTCTATAATGGAGTGTAGAATATATCTTTATGATGTGATTTCAGCGAGAGCAAGACTTGAAACAACGCCTTTCTCGATCTCCTGCATTTCATTCTGCGTAATCCACCCTAGAAAACGCTGTATGCGGCTTTTGTCTATCGTGAAGATTCTGTTCCAGTTGAACCACAGACGGCTTCTCAAAGGCCGTATTGTGGGCTATCAGAACGTGTGTGGGCTGGTATTTCTTTTTCTCGGTGCGAGAAGTCACCGTCGCCACGATAAGGGTGGGCGCATAGCGGTTTCCCACATCGTTTTGCAGAACCACCACAGGGCGGGTGCCGCCCTGCTCGGAGCCGATGTGCGGCTCCATGTCTGCATAGTAAATGTCCCCTCTGAGGTATTTCCAGTCTTTTGGTATGAGACCTCCTATCCTTCTATATGTAGCAAAAGCCGCCCGTTTTTGGCAGGCGGCTCTTGCAGGAAAAAGGAGTATGCCGATAAAGGCGAGAGCATCAACGTTTTACAGGAAGGCTCAGAGAACGGCTGGAGCCATTGTAGATCTCCAGAATCTGCTTCATGTGGCGGTCGGCGGTGTTGCCCGTGTCCTTCCGTGCATTTTTGGTAATGGTTTTCGGATGCACCGTAGAAAGCCGTGCAATCAGACGCTCCCGGCTGTACTCATCCCGGTACATTGCCACAAAGCGGGTAACGCCGTGGAGGATGCCAGACAGGAAGGAATCGGAATCGCCCCACCATGCCTCCACGATGATCTTCAGGGCTTCCTGATAGATGTCAGACCCATAGTTCTTGTAAATATAATAGGCAGAGCGGATGCAGTAGATCTTCCACTCGGCTCGGATGCCATCCAGTGCAAAAGTAGCACCGGTTGCTTCGGTGGCGGCAACAAATGCACAGGCATCCTCATCTTCTGCCACGATGTCAGCACGAAGCCGCTCACCTGCGGTCAGATCGGTGGAAATGCCCGTCTGAACAGCAAACAAAAGGGCTTCATCCTTTTTGGAAAGACCGTGAAAGACTTTGCAGAGAATCGGGAGGTCATGACCTCCGTTGCAGGCGATACGCGCTTCGATGGTGTTCTGACCATCAAAAACATGGTAGCGACCATCACGGTAGCTGACTCTCGGTTCGTTGGCAACGTACTCCGAAAAGGTGGCAGAGATCTCCTCCACCTTTCTGGTACGCAAAACACGCTGGTATTCAGCGCAGGGGGTCAAGAGTGCACTGTCGATGTAGCGCATCTCGCAAACACATTCGGGCAGCTTGGCAAGGTTCAGATTAGAAATCATCATAGCACTCTCTCCTTTATCGTCTGAAGATAGGCAGAAGTGTCATCAATCAGAAAAAGAATGGCACTTCGGCAGTCGTTGTCCTCAAAAACATCGGGATAGTCTTTGAATACGAGATTCCAGCGGCGGATAAAATCCTCCTTTGCGCCCTGAACTTCGCACATCATAATTGAGCCGTTCGCAACGGTCGTTTTATGATGGCGGTTGTCAATGGATTGCCGAAGTCGTTTTCGATCTTCGTCTGTAAGACAGCGTTTGTGACCTTGGATAATCCTTTTGAAATCCGGGGGCGAATTGCTTACTGGCTCAATTTCATCCTCGGTATGGACTTCATTGGAATCAGGAGCATCGTCGGCAGCAACATCGGATTTTTCCGGGCTTATCGGCTTCTTTGCTTTCCGGTCCTTCTTGGATTTGCGTAGCTCCTTGATGATGGCTGGGATTTCTTCTTTTGGGGTTTGCGCCAAAGTGGTGATCTCGCATCGGTAGCCTTGATATGCCCGGTCAGTATTTCCTCCATTGCACCGGGGACGGCAGCTTCCGCCGCATCAACGCCTTTCGCGTATTTTTCTGCTCGTTGCACAAACTTGGAACTGACACCATTTTTGTTGGCAATACGTTCACAAGTTCGTTTTTCGGTCGACCTCATGTGGACATTTTGTCTACATGAGGTGAATTTCCCGGATTCATCATGTTCTCTATGTGTTGACCCACCCACAGAAAGTTTTTCATTTTCGTAGGTTTTCCCCATCAAGAACTTCCGGCGTTCCGGGTCAAGATTTCTGCGCCCCAACTGATTCTGACAGATCCATGCCAGTGCAGCGTAACGGTCGGGCAACTGGATTTCCTTCACTTCAAAAGCGATTTCCGGGTGATGCTTGAGGATGCGATACCGGGAATGTCCATCCAGTATGTAACCGTTCCAGATGATGAGTGGATTCAGTAGCCGCCGCTCCTGAATCATGTTCTGCTCTAGGATGTGTTCCTCCTCGGCGTTCAGCGGCGGGATCTTGCCCTGAAACTCCGGGTCGATCTTAAGCGCAGATAAGTTCATCATCGAACCGGCCTTTCTTCGTATAGGTGGATTTCGGGCTGGTGGGCTGGATGTAGTAATCGTAGCCGAAGTTGGTCTGGCAGTAGGTGCAGGGTTCCTTTACGATCTGACCGGGGTCTGCACGGCGGACACGGATGCCACGGGTGTTCCGAAAGGCATTCAGGCAGCGGGGGCAGAGGGTGGTCAGGGTCGATTCGTCAGTCTTGTGGGTAGA
>ENA-OQCF01000908-OQCF01000908.1-human-gut-metagenome-genome-assembly--contig:-NODE-908-length-10639-cov-1.823440_pt1 | contig 10639 bp, 16 predicted proteins | sample MGYA00242756_ERZ504573 | MGnify/ENA primary metagenome ERZ504573 (study PRJEB26092, sample SAMD00036240) | human gut metagenome | host: Homo sapiens | study: EMG produced TPA metagenomics assembly of...
CTGCGGCGTCGCCCCCGGCCCGAGGGGACTGCGGCGTCGCAGGCACCGCAGTATTACAGCGACGCATGCTCAGCGATGACTCGCTCCACTACGTCTACTCTTACGCCGGGAACGGCGGCGGCACCATCCTCCGGGGCGGCAGAGTGCTCTACAAAGCCAGCAGCTCCGACAGCATCCAGCTGCTGAAGGACACCCTCACCGGCGAGACGGGCCACTACCTCGTGGCCCACTCCACCCCCGGCACGGAGGAGCGCACTTCCACCCTTTACGACGCCGACGGCAATGCCGTCATGACCTTTCCCTACGCCGTGAACGCCACTCTCTCGGGCGGCTGCTCATCCTGCGGGACGACGCCGACGTCTGGGCTTTCGAGAACGGCACCACCGGCGGCATCCGGGTGTACGACCTCGCCACCGGAGCTGAGCTGCCCGTGCCTGAGACGGCCCTTGACTGTATCGTTGTGGACGAGGGCGGCCAGCGCCTCATCTTCAACTGCTACGACCTGCCCGAGGGCCTTACTTACGCCTACGACGACCCCGACCAGCCGCTCCACCAATACGTCCTCGTCACCGACCGGGAGGGCAATGTGCTGATGCGGGAGGACGGCTGCACGGCCAGCTCCCTCGCATCGTACCGCGGCGGCTTTGCCGACTGGCTCGATTTGAGCTGGTTCCGCGGCGCAGACTGGGGCATCGCTCGCGAAGCCCTCTACAACGTCACCACCGGCGAACTGCTCACCGGCGAAGACGACAGCGCCGTCTCGGCCTGCGGCGTGGGCATTCGCCTGCTCCAGAGCCGTCAGGACAGCCGCTCCGTCCTCTACGATTTGAACGGCGGCGAGGCCGTGGAGCTGGGCCGCTTCGACCGGGCCGTGAACACTTACACCCCCGGCTGCGTCGTCCTCTCCGGCAGCGATGACCCGGACGCCCCCTACACCCTCATCGACCTCGACAGCGGCGAGAGCATCGGCGTCCAGCGGTACGATACCGACTACCGCTCCGGCAACGTCGCTGTGCTGACGACGGACAACATCCTCAAAGTCTACGACGGCACCACCGGTGCGCTGCTGACCGACGTGGAGGCAGCGCCCGTTGAAGAAGCACAGTACATCAGCGTGACGGCCCTGCCCGACGCTACGCCCTGCTGCAGTACAACGACGAAAACTACGACATCCTCGCCATCCAGACCTATGGCGGAGAGGGTCTGCTTTGGTCGTCCGCCGGTGAGGCCCAGCAGTACACCTACGCTTCCTACCTCACCAACACCGCCAACGGCCCTCTGCTCACGGCCCACCGGGACAACAGCGACTCGTCGAACCTCTCCGACGTGCTGGACATGGAGGGCAATCTGCTTCTCCGCCGCCTCGGCAGCTGCTACATCCCGGACGACCTGCCCGACGACTGCTTTATCGCGCGGCAGGGCTTCGACTACGGCCTGATGGACTCCACCGGCCAGTGGCTCTACCGCGAAAGCATCTTCTCCTCCCCCAGCGACGACGCTGGCGGGGGCTACCTGTACTGACACGGAGGTTTTTGATATGAAAGAGATGATTTCCCGCCGCAGCTTCCTGCGGGTGATGGGCCTCGGCTTCGGGGCGGCGATGCTCACCGCCTGCAAGACCGGCACTACGGACTCCCCCGCCGACTCTCCGGCAGCGTCTGTCCCCGACCCGGACACGCCCGTCCCCTTCCTGACCGAGGACGAGTTCCCCCGCCTCGACGGCTCCACGGCCTGCATCCCCCTGATGGCCCAGATGAAGGCTGATGTCACCGGCATGGACCTTCTCGAGGCCCAGACCAGCATCACCGTCAGCACCACGGCCTATGCATGGGAGAACTTCGGCCTCTGGTCCCGCAGCGACAGCGAGGACTACGGCGCACAGCTGCTCATCGTCTACGAGGCCCCCGAGTACGTCAAGGAAGAGCTGGCCGAGGCCGACGCAAAGCTTGAGCAGAAAGCCATCGGCCGGGACGCGCTGGTCTTCATCGTCAACGAAGAGAATCCCGTCCAGAGCCTGACCCAGCAGCAGCTGCGGGATATTTATGCGGGCCGCATCACCAACTGGAAAGACGTGGGCGGCGCGGACTCCCCCATCGTGCGTTCCAGCGGGGCGTGGACTCGGGCAGTCAGACCCTCTTCAAAAAGCTGCTCATCGACAAGGGCGACGGCCAGCTGATGGCCGCGCCCACCGAGCTTGCCCCCGCCGACATGGGCGGCCTCGTGGACAGCATCGCCGAGTACAACAACTCCGCCAACGCCATCGGCTTTTCGGTCTACTACTACATCGACCAGATGTACTCGAAGCCCGGCCTCCGTCTGCTGGCCGTGGACGGCGTGACCCCCGGCAATGACACCATCGCCGATGAGAGCTACCCCCTCTGCAACGAGTTCTACGCAGTCGTCCACGCGGACGCCGCCCCCGACAGCCCCCAGCGGAAGGTCTACGACTGGCTGGACACCGACGAGGGACGCAGGTGCATCGAGAAGGCGGGGTATGTAGCCTCTCAGTCACGCCGCAGGCGTGACAGCTCCCCCAGAGGGGCAACAGCGACGACCGCCGCCAGTGGCGGAAACAGGGAGTCGTTGTTGGGGCAGCGGCCAGCAGGATGCAAGCGACAGCGCAGCAGACGCTGGGAGCCGCAACCCGGGCAGTGGCGCGAAAGCGCCTGAGAGGCTACACCACCAAACACCACAGCGGCGTCGTGATGAGCCGATTTCAATACCCGCGCCCCGCCGGGCGGCATGATTTTTCTGCATACCTTGCAGAAAAAGAGGCCAAGACCCATTCTGTCAGGTCTTGGCCTCTTTTCTGTTTCCTTTTTAACACGGTTTAGCCCTCTGCCGCCAGTTGAGCGAAGAGATCAGCGGTAGAACCCTCAAAATGTTCTCCCTTGCCTGTTTCAATCATATTTTCGACTTCCTCAATCGCGGCCAGAGTCTTCGCATTGGGCGTTTCCACATCATCGGGGAGCGCAGCCCCCTGCAAATAAGAGACAACAAAAATCAGCTTGCTCTCCGGAATCTGGTCTATCAGAGTCTTGGCATATTCTCTTGTACTCATAACACACCACTTCGTGTAAGTTTCAGCTATAAATATTATAGCACTTTTTCTTATTGAACAGTCCTGCGTACCTTTCCCAAAAAGCAAAAGCCCCACGACACACGCCGCTTTTCAGCGGTATATCGTAGGACTTTTTGGAGCTGGTGACAGGAGTTGAACCTGCAACCCACTGATTACAAATCAGTTGCGCTGCCATTGCGCCACACCAGCGAGTATCGTTTGCACAGGGTACTCTAGTAGAATACCAGAAACCTCCCCGCTTGTCAATATCTTTGTCTGCCCCCGGCCACCGACGCGACAATGCCATCCGAAGCCGCGACGGCAAAAAGCTGCTGGACGAGGTCATCCACCTCATGGATAAAAACAACAAAGCTGGGCCTCGTGAAGCTCATAGAGAACGAATGAGAACGGCGAGAACGTCAAAACGCTGCACTTCCACCCTCTCCCTCTCCGATGTTGCAGCCCTCGGTGCGGGCGATACGCCTTTCACCCTCAGCCACAGCGGCTCCACCGCCAGCTTCATCGTGGGCGGCGCAGACCACACCGCACTGCTGAGGTAAGCACATTGCCATTCTCTATTCCTTCCACATAACGACCAAGGCCCCCGCAGTTCTGTTCCAAACTGCGGGGGCCTTGGCGTTTTATTATGATAAAATTTTACTTCAGCTCCCGCTGTACGGCAGCGAAGTCCTCGAGGGTCAGGGCCTCGGGGCGGATGCGGGCGTCGAAGCCCGCCGCTCGATGGCCGCGATGACCTTATCTTTCGGCAGGCCGAGGCCGCTGGCGATGGCGTTGGCGGCGGTCTTACGGCGCTGGCCGAAAGCGGCACGGATGAGGCAAAGTAGCCGTCCTCGTCCTCCGCCTGTACGGCGGGAGTGGGCGGATGTCCATCCGCACAACGGCGCTGGTAACCTTCGGGGCCGGGTAGAAGCTGCCCGGCGCGGCGGTGAACATCAGTTTTGAGGTGGCGTAGTAGCTCACGGCACAGCTGATGGCGCTGGACGCCCGGGTGCCGGGGGCAGCGGCCAGACGGTCGGCGGCCTCCTTCTGCACCATGACGGTGAGGTTCTGGATGGGCAGGCGGTCGCCCAGCAGCTTCATGACGATGGGGCTGGTGATGTAGTAGGGCAGGTTGGCGCAGACAGCCACCGGCATCCCGGGGAACTCCTCCTCGATGAGGCGCGGAGGTCTACTTTCAGAACATCCTGCAATACCAGCTTGAAGTTCTCCACGCCCGCCATGGTCTCGGCCAGCAGGGGCGGCAGGCGCTCGTCCACCTCGATGGACACCACCTTGGCGGCGCGCTGGGCCAGCTCTTTGGTCAGCACGCCGATGCCGGGGCCGATCTCCAGCACGCCCCAGCTCTTATCGACGCCGCTGGCGTCCACGATCTTGGGCGGCAGGCCGGGATTGATGATGAAGTTCTGTCCAAAGCCCTTGGAGAGCGCGAAATCGTATTTTTCGCACAGGGTGCGGATAACGGAGAGGTCGGTCAGCTCCGGCATATTGGTTTTCCTTTCTGTTTCTTGCTAAAACAGCAAAACCTCTCCGTCACGCCTGCGGCGTGCCACCTCCCTATCGAGGGGAGGCCTTGGCATTCCGCAAAGCTTCGTCTCTTCGCCAGAGGCTCCCCTCGGTAGGGGAGCTGTCTGCGAAGCAGACTGAGAGGTTGAGCTATTTACACGACTAAAGTTATTTTTAAGAAGTGTTTACTGCGCACTTGCAGCCTCCTGCTCCCCTTCTGCACCGGCCTCGGAGGAAGCCTCTGCCTCCCCTGCGGCCTCGCTGGAAGCGGTGCTCTCGGCTGCGGCCTCCGAAGAGGCTGCGGCGGAGTCGGCGGCGATGTCAGCGTCGTTCACGCCGCCCACGGTGGTGACACCGGTGAGCTGCTGTGCGCAGCTGACGGCGCGCTGTATCTGCGGGTCCGTGTCGAGGGTGTAGTCATAGTAGCTGGCCTGCTCGTCGGCAGTCAGCGGGCGCTCCACGTCCACGGTCAGGCCGGTGCCGTCGAAGCAGGAGCCGTCGCCGCAAATGAGCTTTGCCACCGTGACCACGACAGCGCTGGCGTCCGAGAGGCGCTGGGGGCTGCTCTGGATGGTGCCTTTGCCCATCGTGGTGCTGCCCACGAGGCGGTGCCGCACAGGGTGCGCAGGCTGGACGCAAAGAGTTCTGCCGCACTGGCGGTGTTCTCGTTCACGAGGCAGACGGTGGGCTGGCTGATGACCGAGTCGCCGGTGCTGCTGCCCAGCAGGGTGCGGTTGCCTGCCTTATCCTCCGCGTAGGCCAGCACGCCTTCCGGCGCGACGAGTTCGATGCAGCTGATGGCGTCATCAAGGATGCCGCCGCCGTTGTCGCGCAGGTCGAAGATGAAGCTCTGGGCGCCGCTGGCGGTCAGGCTGCGGAGCGCAAAGTCCAGCTCACTGGGGGTGGAGTTGTCGAACTGCCAGATCTTGATATAGCCACATTGCCCTGCACCAGCGCGGAATCGACGCTGTTGGCCGTAAAGCCGGAGTGGGTCAGGTCGGCGGTGTGCTGGGCGTTCTCGCTGTCCAGCCAGCTTACATTGACGCTCGTGCCGCTCTCGCCCCGGAGTTTGTTCTGGACAGCCTCCACGCTGCCCAGACTTTTGATGTCTGCGCCGTCGATGGTGGTGATGTAATCGCCCCGCTGGAGGCCGGCTCCTTGGCAGGAGACTCGTCATACACTTTGATGACCTTGGCGTAGCGGACTGGTCGATGGCCAGCTCCACGCCGATGCCCATCAGCTTGCCGCTCTGGGCGTTGAGCAGGTCGGTGTAGGCCGAGGCGGTGTAGTAGCGGGCGTACTTGTCGCCGGTACCAGCAGATAACCGGCAGTCAGACGGTCGTACAGCACGGTCTCGTCGATGTCGTAGTAGTCGTTGGCGCGCACATAGCGGTCTACCTCGGCCACTTGTTGTACATGCTCTCCTTTTCCTTCACTGGTGACGGTGTGGTCAAACAGCCGCATCGCCACCAGCATCGTGATGGAAAAAGTGACCGTCATTGCCAGAATGACGATGGTCACGGTCATCCCTACGGAAATTTTGCGGTTCATTCAGTGTCCTCCCCCAGTTCAGACCAAAAACATCAGGATGACACTGCCCAGTACCGACAGCAGGAACACTCCTGCCAGAATCAGACAGCCCACCCGAAGGATACGCTTGCGTTTTTGCTCGTTCATTTCGCCTTGTGGCCTCCTTTGACCCCTCGACTTCAATTACAGTTGTATTATCTTATCGGAATATAACCGCGGGGATTGACCGCATTGGCCTTGGAGCCGCCCTTCCACACCTCGAGATGGAGGTGGTTGCCGGTAGAGTTGCCGGTGGAGCCCACATAGCCGATGAGGTCGCCCTGGTTGACATACTTGCCCGCCGACGTTGCCACCGAGCGCATATGGCCGTAGAGGGTGGAGTAGCGTTGCCGTCTGTCATTTTGCCGTGATAGATGATGACATAGTTGCCGTAGCCGCCGCTGGACCAGCCGGCCACCTGCACATAGCCGCTGGCGGCTGCATAGATGGGAGTGCCGGCGGGGGCGGCAAAGTCGATGCCGGCGTGGAGCTTGTTGACGCCGGAGACCGGGTTCGTTGCGCCAGCCGTACTCGCTGGAGATGCGGGTATAGCTCTTGAGCGGGCAGATAAAGCCGCTGAAGCTCAGCTGGGGCTTGCTGGCCGCTGCCGCTGCGATGAGCTTCTGGATCTCCTTCTTGACGGCCTCGTAGTTCATCTCGTCCGACTCGATGGCCGCCTGGGCGTTCTTCTGGGCCTGCTGGGCCTCAGCGGCGCTCAGACGGGCCTCCTTGACGCTGTTGTTGAGCTCGCTCTGCTTGGACTGCATCTGCTTGTTCTGGGCGTCCAGCTCAGCCTTTTTGTTCTGCAGCTGGGTGCGCTCCTCCACGAGCTGGGTGCGGTCGGCCACAAGGGCTTCCTTCGCAGCCTTCATGTTGTCGAGTATCTCGGTGTCCTTCACCGAGATGTCCTGCATGACCTCATTGAAGGTCAGAAGCTCGTACAGATCGTTCACAGACCGGAGCATGGCGACGCTGCCGCCGTCCCGCAGCTCCTGCATCGCGGCCATATGGCTCTTGAAATCGTCCCACTGGTCGGCGATCTCCTGCTCTTTCCGGGCGATCTCATTCTGCTTGGCGGTGATCTCCTGCTCTTTAACGCCGATGCTGTTCTGCACCTCGGAGATCTGGCTCTTGAGGACGCTGATCTGGCTCTGGAGCACCGAGACTTTTTCCTTCAGCTCAGACTCGAGGGCTTGGCAGCAGCTTCCTTCTTTTTGGCGTCGTTCAGCTCCGTCTTATGCTGCTTGATGGACGCAGAGATCTTGTCCAGCTTGTTCTGCAGCGAGCTCATGCTGGTGGCCGCACTGGCCGGATAGACCGTCACGCTCAGCACGAGGCAGGCGGCGGCCAGAAAGGCGCAGGCGGCACGCATCATGCCGAATGGCCCGACGCTTTGCGTGGCGGGGCGGATGATGCAGGACAAAGCCTGCAGAATGCTTGTCGTGGTACACAGTAGGCCCCTCCTTACACGTTCAGGTGCTTGCGGATGGAGAACATACTGCCCAGACCGCCCACCAGAGCGCCGCCCGCGAGGCTGTAGGTCAGGATGGTGGGCCAGACATTTTCCAGCGGCACCAGAGCCGTACCCATGAGCATCTGCCACAGGCCGCCCAGCGTGGGCGACAGCTGAACGATGTAGCATAGCCGCCGATGGTGGCAGCTGCCGTCAGGATGCCGGAGAGCAGGCCCATGGTCAGGCCCTCGATGACGAAAGGCAGGGTGACGAGGGCGTTGGTAGCGCCGACATACTTCATGATCTCGATTTCACGGCGGCGGGCAAAGACGCTCAGCCGGATGGTGGTACCCACCGTGATGATGCTGACAGCCATCAGCACCAGCACCAGACCGCGCCCGACCTTGGTGACAGCCTGCTGGACCTCCACAAAGGTCCTGGTCATCTCGATGGGAGCCGTGACGCTGTAGACGCCGCTGATGTTCTCGAACTGCTTGCTGATGGTCTCCATCTGGCTCAGATCAGACAGGGAAACGCGGTAATTGGCCTTAAAGGGGTTATCGTTCTCGAACTCGTTCAGCAGGGCGGCATAGTCAGACATATAGCCCTTGTACTGGTTGAGGACGTCTTCTTTGGACATATACTGCACCCGGCTCACACCTGCGGTGCCGCTGAGGCATTGCCCACAGACTGGATGGTAGCGTCATCGGCCTCGGGGTCCACGTAGACCACCATCTCGTTCTGGCTGCCCAGATAACTCACCATGCTGTCCACATTGACTTCAATGAGGCTGGCGAAGATGTTCAGGGTCATGCAGACGCTGAGGGAGGCGATGCAGGCGATGGTCATGGCCCAGTGCTTGCCGAGGTTGCGCACGCCGCGCCGGGTGAGGAACCCAAACGTAGAGATCTTCATACGTGCACCTCCTCGCCGAAGCTGGCCGGAACATCGGAGATGATGCGGCCTTGCTTCAGGGTGATGGTGCGGCGGTTGAAGCGGCGCACCAGTTCATGCTCGTGGGTGACGACAAGCACCGTGATGCCCATCTCGCTGACGCGTTCCAGCAGTTCCATCATCTCAAGCTCATCTCGGGGTCGATGTTGCCGGTGGGCTCGTCCGCAATGACGAGGCGGGGGCTGTGGGCCAGAGCGCGGGCCACGGCCACGCGCTGCTGCTCACCGCCGGAGAGGAACTCGGGGTAGACCTTTGCCTTATCTTCCAGATGCACCAGCTCCAGCATGTAGTTGACGCGCTCTTTGATGTCTTTTTTGCCGATGTTGGTGACATGCATGGCAAACGCCACATTCTCGTAGACCGTCATGGTGGGGATGAGGCGGAAATCCTGGAAGATGATGCCCATCTGGCGGCGAAGGAAAGGCACTTTGCCCCGGCGCAGCCGGGCGACGTCCTTGCCGTCCACCATGACGCGGCCCTCGGTGGGCAGCTCTTCGCGGAGGATGAGCTTGAGCAGAGTGGACTTGCCGGCGCCGGAGTGGCCCACCAGAAAGACGAACTCGCCGTCGTCTACATGGAAGTCGATGTCCTCCAGAGCGGGAGTATCACTCCGTTTGTATATCTTGGTGACATGTTCAAAATCTATCATGAGTATCTTGCTCCTGAAAAATTTATTTGGCACAGAAGTTCCAGACCATTACAAAAGAAACCGGCCAGCATCGGGGTCGAGCGGCCGGTTTCGGCGTCCGCAGCCGGAGCGGCTGAGACGAAATATCAATATTTGGCCGGGTTGTTGGACAGGTACTTCTTGACCATGAGCGCTACCTTGAACACGATAGCGTCGTCGAACTCACGCAGATCCAGACCGGTCAGCTTTTTGATCTTTTCCAGACGATACACCAGCGTGTTGCGGTGGACGAACAGACCGCGGCTGGTCTCGGAGACGTTCAGGTTGTTCTCGAAGAAGCGCTGGATGGTGAACAGGGTCTCCTGGTCCAGGCTCTCGATGCTGCCCTGCTTGAACACTTCGCGCAGGAACATCTCGCAGACCGTGGTGGGCAGCTGGTAGATCAGACGTGCGATGCCCAGATTGTCGTAGCGGATGATCTGCTTCTCGGTGTCGAACACCTTGCTGACCTCCATGGCGATCTGTGCTTCCTTAAAGGAAGTAGCCAGGTCCTTCACGTTGGCGATGGGGGTGCCGATGCCCACGACAGCCTTGATGTAATGCTCGCCGGACAGGGTGTCCACGATGCTGGCGGCCAGCTTCTCCATATCGGTGCGGTCGATGCCCTTACGGATCTCCTTGACCAGGACGGTATCCGTCTCGCTGATGTTGAAGACGAAGTCCTTCTGCTTGTCGGGGAACAGGCTGCTCACCACGTCGTAAGCGGAGATGTCGCCGCCGCTGGTGACGCGGACGATGAACACCACGCGGGAGACGTCGGTGGCAAAGTGGAGCTCACGGGCCTTGGCGTAGATGTCGCCGGGCAGGATGTTGTCCAGCACCACGTTCTTGATAAAGTTGGCTTTGTCGAACTTCTCGTCGTGATACTGCTTGATGCTCTGCAGGCTGATGGACAGCACAGCGGCAAACTGGCCCGCAGTCTCGTCCGCACCTTCCACAAAAACGGCATAATCGTTATGCTTTGCGCTGGAGAACTGCTGGTAGGTGTAGCATCCCGCACGAAGCGGTCACCGGCCGTCAGACGCTCTGCCATAAAGCCCTCGCGCACCTCGCCGATCAGATTCAGCTCCGAGCAGGAGATGACAGCGCCGGTCTCATCCACCACGCCGACCACGCGGTCGATCGCGTCCTTCATCTGGTAGATCACGCTCTGAAATACTCTATTGGCCATAAATGGATACCCCTTTTCCTCTCTTGTGCAAACCGCAGGTGGGCGGGATTGTGATTTTTAACAATTTCGCCGCATTACATTTTATATTTTACACAAAAGAATTTACTTTTGCAACATATTTCACCAAAAAAATTCTTCTTTCTTGGTGAAATTATCTTTCGGGGTCATTTTCGGGCCAAAAAGGGCCGTTTCTGCGTGGTTCTGAGGCTATTTACCGGT
>ENA-OQCF01000909-OQCF01000909.1-human-gut-metagenome-genome-assembly--contig:-NODE-909-length-10638-cov-2.698126_pt1 | contig 10638 bp, 12 predicted proteins | sample MGYA00242756_ERZ504573 | MGnify/ENA primary metagenome ERZ504573 (study PRJEB26092, sample SAMD00036240) | human gut metagenome | host: Homo sapiens | study: EMG produced TPA metagenomics assembly of...
CCAAAAGCGCCTGGGCCTGGGCATCGGTCAGCTCCAAGTCTCCATCGCCATCACAATGTCCTCCCGGACGGTGTACTCATCAGGTATGGTGCAGGATTTCTTCCGGGGGCTGGCTTTTCAGCCAGTCCCGGTATTTGTCCTGTTCAGCGGCCATCTTCTCATAAAGGGCCGTATTCAGATCGTTGGTATTCATGTTATCGCACCTCCTCATGTTGTTTCGGTTTCTTTCAGGGCTACGGGGTGGCACCGGGCGCTTCAAGCTGTCCAGCACCGAAGGCCGTGCGCTCTTGGCAACCACAGTTTCCGGCTGGGCATGGCCCTTGCGTCAATGTTCAGCAGCGTGTCCAGTTCCACCAGACGGGCGGACTTGACTCGCAGATCATCCTCAAAGGGAAACGGCTTTCCGATTTCCTCTTTGGCTGCGGCCTGCTGTTGGTAAAGGTTGTCCAGCTGGTTTTTCACGGCTTCCAAACGCTGAGGCATTTGAGCCAGTGCATTGTCGATACGGGTGAGGTTTCCGCGCGGGTCTGTGCCGAGGCTTGCCCGGTGGGTCATCTGGCCTTTCAACAGGAGCGTATATTCCTGTTTCCAAGCGGAAAACTCCACGGACATAGTAAAGCCCCGATAGCTGCCGATCTGCACCGGTTCGGAGCCTTTGACCTCCTTACAGGCGTCTAGCAAGGCTGCACCGGCGTTTTCTTTGTCAGTCAGCACATCGCCCCGGATCTCCATTCCAGCAAAGCCATCCTCCGGGTGAGGATGGGCGGCCAGGGTCTCCAGATCCGCTTCAAAGCCTTTAATAAACCCCTTGTTAGTTTCGATTTCCTGGGGGAAGTATTTGAGCAACTGATCCTCCAGGCGGTACTGCTTGCTCTGATGGTCAGCTTTCATCAGCTTCAGACGCGCAACCTCCACATCCAAATCCATGCGCTCCTTGATACGGGGGTCTCCGGCGCACAGGGCCTTGATCTCGGCAAAGGACAGCGCCGTTTCGTCCACATCATCGCAGGAGCGGACCGGGCTTTTGCTGGTCATGATTTGCGAAATGAATTTCTGTTTGTTCTCCACCGTCTGCCACAGGTAGGCATCGAAAGTTCCCTCGGTAACATAGCGGTACACATGGACCAGCGGATTCTGGTTGCCTGGCGCTCGATACGGCCCTTGCGCTGGGCAAGTCTCCCGGACGCCACGGACAATCCAGGTCATGGAGCGCCACAAGCCGGTCCTGCACATTGGTGCCAGCGCCCATTTTGGAGGTGCTGCCCAGCAGGACGCGCACCTGCCCAGTGCGAACCTTGGAAAACAGTTCTTTCTTCTGCACCTCGGTCTTGGCTTCGTGGATAAAAGCAATCTGCTCGGCGGGCATTCCCTGGGCGATGAGCTTCTGGCGGATGTCCTCATAGATGGTAAAGGCAGGCTCAGGCTCATCCAACGGCACAGCCTGTTCCAGCGCATGAAGTGTGGGATTATCCAGCTGTTTGGCTGCCTTTTTGGAGGGGGCTGCCTGGGGCGTGGAAATGTCGCAGAATACCAGCTGGGTCAGCTTGTCAGCCTCGCCGTCCCGCCAGATCTGCATGATATTACCCACACACTGATTGACCTTGGTGCCGGGTTCATCCGGCAGCAGCTGGTTGATGATACGCTGGTCCAGACCCAGCTTGCGGCCATCGCCGGTAATCTTGAGCATATTGTCCTCTGAGGGGTCAACGCTGCCGCTGTGTACCCTGGAGGCGCGCTCGGAGAGAACCTGCACCATCTCTTTTTGGTGTTCAGTAGGCTGGGCCACGATGTTGTGGTATTCCACCTCCGGGGTGGGCAAGTTCAGCTGATCGGCGGTTTTGATGTCGGCAACTTCACGGAACAAGTTCATCAGCTCCGGGAGGTTGAAAAACTTGCTGAATCTCGTTCTTGCCCGGTAGCCGGTGCCTTCCGGTGCCAGCTCCAGCGCCGTGACGGTTTCTCCGAAGCGGCTGGCCCAGCAGTCGAAGTGGGTCATGTTCAGCTCTTGCAGGCGGTCATACTGGAGATACCGCTGCATGGTGTAAAGTTCATAAGGTAGGAAACGCCACGCCATACTTCCTTTCGTCCGTGGTCTTGGCGTAACCCCCTCCAGAACCGTGCTTACACCTCTCGATGTACACGGCTCGCCATCTTTCATAGTTTAAGTGATTTTGTCTTTGCTTCTTCGTAGCATTTCGGGCAGAGAGCCAATGACTTCCGCCTTTTCAGTAACATCAGTTCATCAAATTCATTATCAGCGTTCAAATCTTTTAAGCGCTTTACATGGTGCATATACACTTTCACGGGGTTTGCTCCGCACATCTCGCATTGTCCGCTTTTTAAACGTCCTGCAAGACTATTCGGTTTTATCTGCCCTCTGTATTTCGGCATAATGTCTACAAATTCAGGTGCGATATTGTTATTACGCCTAAATCCTTCATTGTAAAACTCACACCGCTTTGTTCCACTCTTGGTTTTGTAATCTGCGCCAAAGTCGCCCTTTACGCTACGGTATTTCTTATACATCTTCATAACAGAAGAATTATATTTTGCCGCCAACGTCTTTAAACAGCTTCCACGCATGATAGAATGAAATTTCCCCAGATTGCATACATTGATTGCTAACCTGTAATAATTGTACAATCCTCTGATTTCAGAATTATATTTACTGATGATTGCCACATCGTCTAATGGCATAAGCGCCCCTCTGTGGAGTGGCTTCCAAATCTCTTTGCCGTTTTCGTCTTTTTTGATTTTAAACGCACCGTATTCGTGCAGTTTCGCAATCCATTTTTCTTTCGGCATATATAACTGCACTTTTCCATACCACACCCGTTGCAGACCTTTTTTCGTCCGCTTTGTGTCCTGACTTCTTGATATTCTTATGTCGTATCCAAGATACCGCACCTTTTCAGAGGAATGGGTAACGTGAGTTTTCTCCTCCGACATTGTGAGATTTAGCTTGTCTTTTAGAAATATCTTTACCTGTTCCTTGATATTTTCAGCATCCTGCTTTGAACCTGTTATTGAAATCAGGAAATCGTCAGCGTAACGGTTGTATTGAAGTCTTTTGTAATTCTCATCCATCTCGTCTAAATGTGGTGTGGACAACATCACTTTCCTTGCTTCTTTAAATGCTGCTAGGTTTGCTTCTGTGCGCTCTATTTCCAGATTTTTCTGCGCTTTCCGATAAGCCCAGCGTACCTTATCATGGTCTTTGTGGACTTTACGGCTTCTTGTATCGCCTTTGTCAAAACTCTTTTTCATCCTTGCCATGAACTCATCAAGTTCATTCAGATAGATGTTGGCAAGTATCGGACTGACACCGGAGCCTTGTGGACTGCCGGAGTACGTTTCATGGTATGTCCACTGTTCCATATATCCTGCCCTTAGAAACTTCCACATCAGCGATATGAACGCTTCATCTTTTATGCGCTTTCTCAAAAGCTGTATTGTGATATGGTGGTCGAAGCTGTCAAAACAAGCCTTAATGTCTCCTTCGATTATCCACTTTGCACCAGTGAACAGCGTTACGATTTCTTTTAACGCTGTGTGGCAACTTCTTTTCGGTCTGAAACCATGTGAATTATCAGAGAATGTCGGCTCATAGATTGCTTCAAGTATCATACGGACAACTTCCTGTAACAGTTTATCGTCCGTTGACGGAATCCCCAATGGGCGCTTTTTACTGCTGTTTTTCTTCGCAATATAAACACGCCTTGCAGGTTCGGCTGGTATGAGTGGTCTCTCAGCTTCTGAATGAGCTTTTCAATGCGCTCCATGCTCATACCGTCAAGAGTGAATCCGTCTGCACCTGCCGTCATGCTCCCCTGAGAGGTCGCAATATTCTGGTATGCAAGCAGATAGAACTCTGGGTTGTACAGGTTACGGTATAATCTCTCGTACCTGTACTCTTTGTTTTTTGCTTTTTCACTTAAACTTTTCAATACATTTTCGGGACTTCTCATAATGCCTCACGCACCTTTCCTTATTATTTGTATTGAAGAAAGACTGTCTCCCTTCGCCATGTGGACGGCTTTCCCGTCCTCGGACTACTACGGAGACTCTGTTGCCATAGTAAATATTCAGAGTCACTTTTCTCATAGCACTCATAGCCGATTTTCGGCATTTTACCTTAGGCAATCCCCGTTTAGAACTGTAATAACATAAGCCTGTTATGATTTCGGATGTGACGTTCGTCGTTTTCCATTATCCTATGGCTGATTTACTCTGGGTATCTTGTGGATACGCATGGCCGACTCATATCCACCAGAGTACATGCGAGTATAACTTCCTTACGCATGGAGCAACATTTTGCCCAATCTCCGACTGTCATTCAGGCAGTTTAGCTTTCATCCTTATTCATAACTTTTCGCCACTACCACGCAAACACTTTGGAAGTTTCCGTGTTTCGTGCCCTCCGACATGCTACACTCCCCATCGGGTTTCCCCTTTTGGATAAGTCGGGTGACGATAGGGTGCGGATTATTCCGCTTTGATACCTTGCCCTATTACTTGCTCAAGGTAAGATTATTACAGCCCCTTACGGGCGCACGGTCATGCTGTTCGATACGGGGGTGCCAGTGGCGAAAATCACACCACGGTTTCCGGTCAGTTCATCCATATAGCGACACTTTGCAAACATATCGCTGGACTTTTGGGCATCGCTTGTGGAGAGACCTGCCACATTCCGCATCTTGGTGTATAAAAACAGGTTTTTATAGTTATGCGCCTCATCGACGAACAGGCGGTCCACACCCAACTGCTCGAATGTTACCACATCGTCCTTGCGGCTCTCGGCCTGCAATTTCTCCAGCCGGGCTTCCAGGGACTTCTTGGTGCGTTCCAACTGCTTGACCGTGAAACGCTCACCGCCGCTGTACTTCACCTCGGCAATGCCTCGGTGATCTCGTCGATCTGCTCCTGAAGGAGCCGTTCCTGACGCTCTCGGCTGATGGGGATTTTCTCAAACTGGCTGTGTCCCATGATGATGGCGTCATAATCGCCGGTGGCAATGCGGGCGCAGAACTTCTTGCGGTTGTGGGTCTCAAAGTCCTTTTTGGTGGTGACAAGAATGTTGGCGGAAGGATAGAGCCGCAGAAACTCCGACGCCCATTGTTCGGTCAGATGGTTCGGCACCACAAAGAGGGATTTCTGACACAAGCCCAGGCGCTTACTCTCCATGGCGGCAGCACCATTTCAAAGGTTTTGCCAGCGCCTACCTCGTGTGCCAGCAGCGTATTGCCGCCGTACAGCACATGAGCGATAGCGTTTTTCTGGTGTTCCCGCAAGGTGATGGCCGGGTTCATACCACCGAAGTAATGTGTCCGCCGTCGTATTCACGGGGACGGGTGGAGTTCATTTCCTCATTGTACTGGCGGACCAGAGCTTGGCGGCGGTCCGGGTCTTTCCAAATCCAGTCTTTGAAAGCGTCCCGGATCGCTTGCTGCTTTTGGGCGGCCAGGGTGGTCTCTTTGGCATTCAACACCCGGCGCTCTTTGCCGTCTGCATCCTCTATGGTGTCGTAGATACGGACATCCCGCAGGTTCAGGCTGTCCTCCAGAATCTTGTAGGCATTGGCACGGCTGGTTCCGTAGGTGGTATAGGCTGCCACATTGTTCTGGCTTACAGAGCTTTTGCCGGTGATCTGCCACTCAGCGGTGAAAGAAGAATAGTTGACCTCGATATTGCGCTGGAGATAAAACGGCGTGTCGAAGGTCTCATACATAAACTGCTGGATGTACTCTTTGTCGATCCAGGTAGCGCCCAGGCGCACCTCAATCTCCGACGCATCCAGGTCTTTGGGCTGGGCAGCGGTAAGGGCCTCCACATTGACTGCAAAGGAAGGGTCCTGCTGTGCGGCCCGCTGTGCCTGACGCAGCTTGCGCCGCACATTGCCGGACAGGTATTCGTCGGCTGTTACATAATGGGGAGTGCCGTCTTTCTCCAACTGCCCAGGTACACGGAAGATCACGCCTTGCAGCTCGGCGGCCAGTTCGTCGCCGGTCTTGCCGGTCAACTCCGCCATATACGCCATATCGACAAAGGCTTTTTCGGAAATTGATACGGCCAGAGCTTCACTTGCGGTATCCACAGTGTCCACCGCCTTGTGGGGCTTGATGGTGCGCTTGGTGAACATATCCGCCTTGCGCTCCAGCTTGCCGTCCTCGTCAATGACTTCCAGCGCGCAGAGCAGATAGTAGCTGGAATCATCAGCAAAGGCCAGCCGGTTCGCCCGGTCATTGATAAGACCATATTTTGCAGAGAAGCTGTCATAGAGCCGGTTCAGTTCGGCCTGTTTGTCCTGGATGGCGCTGTCCGGTGTGGCGGCGTCCATTTGCAGATCAATGAGCTGCTGGACACATTCTCGCAGACCCACCAGTCCTTTCACACGGGCTTCGGCGGTGGCATTCAGGTCAGGCCGTACCATACAGCTGTTTTCACGGTAATACACATCGCCGTCCACAACGGTGTAGGAGTAATTTTTCACATTGGGGTCAGCAGGGATAGAAGTGTCGATGGCTTCGCCCTCGCCCAGCTCCGGCAGCTCGGCCTCCTGGTAGGTGCCGCGAATGTACTTCACGGCATCATGCAGCTGATCGGCAAGCTCCAGCCCCTCGATGGGGTTCACGGTGTAGTCCATGCCGTGGGCGGTGCTTTCCGGTTCCTGTCGGCCCAGCACCATTTCCGGGTGGTCCAGGAAATAGCGGTTGATGGCAAAGCCGTCCTCGGTCTGCCCGGTCTGCGTCCACTCCGGCACGATGTCCAACGGACGGTCACGCTTTTGCAGGAAGATGATGTCCGAAACGACCTCGGCACCTGCGTTCTTTTTTGAAAGCGTCATTGGGCAGACGGATGGCCCCCAGCAGTTCGGCGCGCTGAGCAAGATACCGGCGCACGGTGGAATCCTTGGCGTCCATCGTGTAGCGGCTGGTGACAAAGGCCACCACGCCACCGGGACGAACCTGATCCAGAGCCTTGGCGAAAAAGTAGTTGTGAATGCTGAAATTCAGCTTGTCATAGGCTTTATCCCGAACCTGATACTGGCCAAACGGTACATTACCCACCGCCAGATCGTAGAAATCCCGCCTGTCGGTGGTCTCAAACCCTGCCACGGTGATGTCGGCCTTGGGGTAGAGCTGCTGGGCAATACGCCCGCTGATGGAATCCAGCTCCACGCCGTAAAGACGGCTGTTTCGCATTTCCTCCGGCAGCATACCGAAGAAATTGCCTACACCACAGGACGGCTCCAGGATGTTGCCGGTCTCAAATCCCATGCGGCCCACAGCCTCGTAAATCGCTTTGATGACCGTAGGGCTGGTGTAGTGCGCGTTGAGGGTGGAACCTCTGGCAGCAGCGTATTCCTCCGGGGTCAGCAGTTCCTTCAGCTGGGCATATTCCTTGCTCCAGCTTTCCTTGTCGGGGTCAAAGGCATCGGCAAGGCCGCCCAGCCCACATACCGAGAAAGGATTTTCTGCTGTTCCGGCGTTGCCTGCTCGGTGGTTTCCTCCAGGTATTTCAGCAGCTTGATTGCCTCGACATTGGCCTGGAACTTAGCCTTGGGGCCGCCTTCGCCAGGTGATCGTCAGTGATACGGAAATTCTCGGCGGTGCGACGCAGATTGGCCTTGTATTCCTCATAAGAGGCTTCCTCGGCAGCTTTGACATTGGGGAAGGTCTGCCACTCGCCGTTTACCTGAATGGAAACGGGGTGTTCGTCCAGTACCTCATCCAGAGTCTTTTCCGGCTCGACAGCAGGCGTGGGCGGCTCCGGCTCATTGGTTCGCAGGGTCTGAACAACCACATCATAGGGCAGATTGTTCTTATCGCCCGGATAGACAGCCACAGTCTCGGCTTGGAAGGCCGGGGTTTCGGCAGCCGGTTCGGGGCGTTCCTGCTCAAAACCGTCCAACTGACGGGCATACATCCCGCGCAGCAAAGGCGCAACCTCGCTCCACTGGAAGAACAGCATGGCCAGACGCTTTTCATCTGCATCCAGCACTTCCAGCTCGATACCTTCCGGCATCGTGCGGTAATCGGCGGTCTCGCCGGTCTCCAGCTCCATCGTTTCCACGATGTTGGGATAGGCCCGGCTCAGCCACAAGGCTACCTCCTGGTTACTCTTGCCGTTGCGAAGAAGCTCGGAAAGCTCCGCCTTGTCCGCCTCACCAATCAGGCCATGGGCCAGCACATCCCGAAGGTCCTGGTCCACCGTATCCAGATTTGCAGGCAGGAATTCGGTATAGAAGTCGTTGCGGTTATCCTCCCGCAAAAGCTGCTCAAACCGTTCCCGGCTCTCAGCCGGTAGATGGGATAGCTCATGCCGGTGGGCAGCAGCTGCACCGTGTCATCCCGCAGCTCTGTGATCTGATGGGGCCGGTCATCCAGATAGACAATATCACCCACATTGTAAGGAGGAACCGCTGGATCGTAGGAGGTTCGCTCCCGGAGTGTGCCACGAGCCGCAGCGTATTCCTCATCTGAAACCAGAACACGCAAATTATGGGGAGAAGGCTGTTCCGGCTCATCTGCCGGGACGCTCTCTCTGGATATGGCCTCCACATCCGCCATAACACGCTGGATGAATGGGTCATTATCCAGTTTTTCCTCATCCACCAGTTCACCATTCACAATGCCGCGCTCGGCCAAAGCCTCCCGAATGGCGATGGGGTCGATGTTGTCGAACCGGTCCTGTTCCGCTTCGGTGTAGAACCGGTCCTCCTTGATAAGCTGAGCGATCCGGCGCTGTACCTTGGGCCAGGGCAGCACCGTTCCTTCGGGGCTTTCCGGGCGAACCGAAAACGGGGTTTTGCCATCGCCGCCGTCAAACTCATGGGCCAGCCATGCAGCGGTATCTTTTTCCCGCCCATGTTTCTCCATGTAACGGACAACGGCGTGTTTACTTTCGATTTTGCCGTTCCAGTCCTGGATAGCCTTGTCGATGTCATTGTCCGTGAGAGGGTGCAGCAGCTCATGGAGCTTGGGATAGGTCTCGTCGATGATTTCTCGATGAAGGCGCTGGCGGAACTCCGGTGTGTCGGAATAGAGGCGGAGCAGCTCCATGTTGCCAGATCCCAGGACAGCACGGCGAATAGCGGCATTGCCCTCGATCACGGCGTTCTCATGGTCACTGTGACCGCAGGCATTGCGATATGGCACATCTTCCATAACAGCGGCAAGTACAATGGGCTTGTATTGCTCATGCAGTTCTCGAATCGTAGGGGCTGCGGCTGCTTCGGTCTCCTGAAATACTCTGGTCCCGTCTGCGCCAAACTCCGCTTCCTGGGCATTGATGTGCTGTTCCGCCTCATGGTCGATAGAGGCATGGAATACTCCTGCCGCTCCCTGCCGCCCTTCGGGACAGCGGAAATGGTCACATCATGCTTATCCCGCAGCTGTTCCACAACCTGCTCCAGCCGGTTTGCCGGAAAGCCGCACATTTCCACACGGCCACCGCCGGGGATAGCGCGGGTCGTGAGATTGAGGTCCAGTTCCGCAGCAGCAGTTTTGGCGTCCTCACCGTACAGCTCAAAAAAATCCCCCATTTGGTAGAGGATTATATCATCCGGGTGGCGCTCCTTGACGCCGTTGTATTCCCACACAGCCGGGTCCGGCTGCTGGGCTTGCAGGGCATCTTCTTCCGCCAGGGCCTTTTCTGCCTGGATTTTGTCATACTCCGCCTGTTCCTGTTCTGTGAGATAGCGTCCCTTCTGGATCAGGTCGGTAATCCGTTTGGCGACTTTCTCCCAGGTGAAATGCACATCCGGGCAGCCGTCTTTTTTTGTAGTGCAGACCTTTTCCGTCGTGGCTTTCATCGCTTTTCATTGCACCGGACAGGGCATGGGAGTGACCGCCAATACCATACTTATGTTTGAGAAAATCCACCTTTTCCTTATCCGTATGGGGTTCCTGGAAAAAGGTGAAAACTCGGCCCTTACCGCCCTCAAATCCGCTGCCTCTGGTCATGGCGGCGTCGATCTCGTCCTCAGAGATAAACTGCTTGACCGAAGGTACTTCCGTCAACTGAGAGGTAAAGGTGGTGCGAGGCAAGGACAGATCTTGCAGGTTCTCCCAAATTTCTTTGGTTTATGGTAGTGGAAGCGCAGCAAATCCCGATCCTGCTGGTAGGCCGTCCAGAAGGCAGCATATTCTTCCGCAAGGTTCTGGCGAAACTCCGGGCTTTTCAGCTGTTCGGTGAGCCATGCAGATTCCTCCGGGAAACCGCGCCCCGGATTGTTGGAAAGGATGGGCAGATACCCAGCTTCTCTGGCTTCCTCGCTGAAATCGTGGTACAGATTCCAGAACTTTTCCGCGAGGAGGGAGCGTTCATAGCCCGCAGCCTCAGCCAGCTCCACATTGGTGGCAAACTGGCCGTCCTGCAAAAGCTGGCCGATACGCTCAGCGGCACTCTCCCAGGAAATGACCTGGGCGGACTTATCGTAACGGGCAGTTTTGCCGTGGGAAAGATGGATTCCATCCTCGGCATACCATGCAGTGATGCTGCCAATCCCGTTGCCGCCATGGTACAGGGTTTTCAGGGTGTCTGCGATCTCGGTGGTGGACTTCTGCTCCTCAAAGGCCGCGACAATGCGCTCTCTCTGGCGATAGGTGTTGCCGCCCAGCCGCAGCACATGGTCGA
>ENA-OQCF01000910-OQCF01000910.1-human-gut-metagenome-genome-assembly--contig:-NODE-910-length-10637-cov-6.761370_pt1 | contig 10637 bp, 10 predicted proteins | sample MGYA00242756_ERZ504573 | MGnify/ENA primary metagenome ERZ504573 (study PRJEB26092, sample SAMD00036240) | human gut metagenome | host: Homo sapiens | study: EMG produced TPA metagenomics assembly of...
CTCGAGGCGGGCGACGTCGCCGCTGTCGATCCGACGTCGGCGCAGGCCGCGCATGCGCGCTGCTCGTATAACCACGAAGGAACGTTTGTAAGGAGGGACGTGTAGACCATGGATCTTTCGACTTTGATGCCGCAACAGCTGCAAGTCGTCAAAACGCTCGACCGTCCGCTGTTTGTCTCGGCAGGTGCCGGCTCGGGCAAGACCTTTACCCTCACGCGCCGCATCGTCTATGCGCTCTCGCCCGAATCCGGTCCGTTTGTCGAGCATCTGGACCAGGTGCTCGCCATTACCTTTACCAAAGACGCCGCGGCCGAGATCCGCGACCGCGTGCGCCGTGCGCTTATCGACGAGGGGATGGACGAAGAGGCCCTGACGGTCGATGACGCTTGGATCTCGACCATTCACGGCATGTGTTCGCGCATTCTGCGCGCGCATGCGTTGGAGCTGGGCATCGATCCCGAGTTCACGGTGCTCACCGATACCGACGAGCTTATGGATCAGGCTGTCGAGCATGTGCTGGGGCGCGCGACGGCGCCCGATGCCGCGCCCGAGCTCGCCACTTCGCTTAAGGCCCTCTACGCCTGGTATCCCATGGCGGGCGAGGGCGGGACGTTTGGCGCCGGTACCACCATCAAAGGCCTGGTGCGCGACTTGCTGGAGCTATCGAGCCAGCTTCCGGGCGGCATGGACGATGTGTGCGTGGCGCGCGGCCAGGCCGACACCTCGGCGCTTGCCGATGCCTATCGTGCGGCGCTGGGCGCAAGCAAGGCCACGACCGAGAAAGCGCAGGTGGCACTCGACGCCATCGACGCGTTTGAGGCGAGCGGCAAAACCATGGAGGATGCGGGCGCGACTCATGATGTCGTGCAGTATGCCTCGGGCGAGCAAGGCGTTTCCTAAGGAGCAGGTGCAGCTACTCAAGGCCGAGGCCGCCGATGCGTTTATCAATATCGTGCTTGCCTGCGGCGGCCCGGCGCTCGATGCGCTGGTGGGGCTTGCCCGTGCCGTAGAGGCGGAGTACCGTGCGCTCAAGGCCGACCAGTCCGCGCTCGATAACAATGACCTGCTGCGCATGGCGTACGAGGCGCTGCGCGACTACCCGGCTATTCGAGCTGCCTATGAGGGCCGCTTTAAGATGGTCATGATCGACGAGTTCCAAGATACCGACCAGATGCAGGTCGATCTGATTCGCTATTTGACGGGTGCGGGCGAGCGCGCGCTGTGCACGGTGGGCGATGCGCAGCAGTCGATCTATCGCTTCCGTGGTGCCGAGGTCGAGGTGTTTCGCCGCCAGGAGCGCAAGGTGGGTTCGACGACGGCGTCCGAGACGGTCACCACGTCCGATGCTCCCGCCGGCGAGCTCGTCAAACTCGTGCGCAACTTCCGCAGCCACGACGAGGTGCTGCGCTATGTGGCGCGCGTCTTTGACGGCGACACCGGTGGTTTGATGCAGGGGTTCTTGGATCTTGAACCGAGCGACAAACGCAAGGACATGCTCAAGGCAAAGGCTTCGCGCCGCCAGGCGCTGTTCGTTGCCGGCGGCAGTATGCAGGAGCGCACGCAGGCCAAGGCCCGTGCGATCGCCGAGCGATTCCATGCGCTTGCCGATGCCGGCCAGCCCCAGGGCGGCATGGTGCTGCTGCTGGGTCGCATGACCAATGCCGACGTCTACGCGCAGGCCTTCCGCGACCAAGGACTCGACTGCGTCATCGCAGGCGGCTCGGTCTTTGCCCAGGCGGCCGAGGTGCAGACGGTGCGTGCCCTGGTCTGCGCGCTCGCAATCCGGCCGATACGGCCCAAGGCCTTATGCCGTTGCTGGCCTCGCCGATGTTTGCACTCGGCGCCCAGGAGTTCCTGGCGCTGGCGACCAAGCTCGACGAGCAGACGGGCGAGACGTCGCGCCGCAATATCGATGTGGGCATCATGAGCGATTCCGATGTGCCGGGTTTGCAGAACCTGCCGCTCGTGACGCGTGCCCGCGAGGTGCTGCGCTACGCGCTTCGTCGCGTGGGACGCGATTCGTTCGCCGCCATCGCGCGCGATGTGGTCAATGCCTCCGGCTGGTTCGTGCGTCTGGCGCAGCGCGGCCCCGAGGGCAAGGCCATTGCCGCCAACGTGCTCAAGGCGCTCGACGCCGTGGCCGAGGCAGAGGCCGAGTTCGGCAACTCGCCGCGCTCCATTGCGCTCGCCTTCGACCGCTTCTTGGCGGGCAAGGAGGCCCCGGGCGCGCTCAACGAGGAGGGTGACGGCGCGGTACGCATCATGACCGTGCATGCGTCCAAGGGTCTGGAGTATCCTGTCGTGGCGGTTGCCGAGTGTTTTGGCGTGCGCAAATCGTCCGGTGCGGCACAGATGGGTCGCGTCGAGGGTGGGGCGCAAGTCGTGGCGCTGCCGGCTCGTTTCGATGGCGTTAAGCTTGCCGACGGGACCTTCGTGAAGGGCGATGACGTCAAAAAGCAGTTTGAACACGCGTTTAAGGGCAAGGGCACGTCGCTGTGGTTGCCGCCGGAGCTCATGGAGGACGTCTGCGCGACGGGCTCTCCCGCCGAGGCATTTGCCCGCCTGCGTAACGACGACCTGCAGCTTTCGCTCGAGGAGCGGGCTCGTCTGCTCTATGTCGCCATGACGCGAGCGCGCGAGTTGCTCATTCTGGCGATGGATGCCGGCGTGAGCCGCGGCAAGGTGATGGCGCCGACCTTCGATGTCGAGACGGATCTGACCTACGACGTGCTGCGCCGCATCCTGCCGACCGATAGTCTGGACATGCCGCAGCTCGATAGCGACCGTCTGGTGTTCGACAACTCCCAGCCGGGCGACTACGAGCTCATCTCGCTGGCGGACTTTACGTTTGGTGAGCAGGCGTTTGAGGCTAACGCTTCGCTGGATGCCGAGGGCAGGCTCGTTCGCGGCGATGTCGATGTCGCTGATAATGCTGCGCACTCAACTGTGCCCGGTCCTGCCGACCCCAAGCCCGATGCGTTTGAGCTCGTGTATCCCCAGGCAGTGGGCGTGCGCATGGGCATCTGTCCGTTCCCGGTGCGTGACTCGTATAGCTACTCGTCAATTGCCGTGGCGCTGCATGCCGAGTCCGAGGACCGTGCCGCCGAGGCGCTTGTTCCCATGGACGAGTCCGGCGATGATGCGGAGTCGGATGGCTCGGAGATGGCCGATGCGGACGTGGCTGCTGTCGAGCCCGCCGGCAACCCCATGGCGCTGGGCTCGGCCTTCCACGCCGCTTGCCAGTGGCTCATCGAGATGGGTGCCGATGCGCTGCCCGTTGAGCGTGCCGACGCCCTGGCTCGCTTGTGGCGCCTGATGCCGGAACAGCGCGAGCGCTTCGATGTCGCTCTGGATCGCTGGCTCAAGTCGTCGGTTCGTGCCGAGCTGCTCGCGTGGCCGTGCATCCGTGCCGAGGTGCCGTTCTTCTCGCTGGGCTGCGATGACGAGGATATCGCCCGCTACGGCGCCTATGCCGAGGGCGCCATCGATGCTTGGCAACCGACCCGGCGGATCCGTCGCGCGCACTGGTCATCGACTACAAGACGGGTGGCACGCCGGATGAGACGCCGGAGCAGCTGCTCGAGAAACACGCCTTGCAGGCGCGCGTTTACGCCGACGTTCTGCACAAGGCGGGCTTTGAGGTCGTGACCGTCAAGTTCGTTCGCGTGGAGCGGGCGAATCCAACCATCTTCGTCAATCCCGCCGAACCTCAAGTGGTCACCTACAACCTCTAGTCCTCAGATAACTTGCGGTGGAATACGGACTGTTTTGGTCAAAAAAGCCGCCAAACAGTCCGCATTTCACCGCAACTCAATAGGAGCCGTGTGGGTTTGGGCTAGGTTCGGGTGCCGTCCGCGCTGTGCGGTAGAATCGTAACCCTAAGATCACGAACCCGCATCGGAGCTCATCACATGGCATTCGTCCATCTGCACAACCACACTGTCTTCTCTATGCTCGACGGCGCAACCCGTATCCAGGATATGGTCAACCGTGCCGTTGAGCTGGGCATGCCCGCCGTGGCCATTACCGACCACGGCTACATGTATGGCGTGCCCGACCTGGCGCTAGCCTGCGACGCCGTCAACCACAACACGCCCGAGTACAAAACCTGGAGCCACGACAAGGCCTTCTTGGAAAAGGACCGCCGCGACGAGCTGGTGGAGCCCGATCCCGAGGAAAACCCGCGCGAGCATGCCCAGTATGTGAAGGACATGGCCATGTGGGACGAGAAGGGCAACATCGACGAGCTCAAGCCGCCCCTGGTCATCAAGCCCATCTTTGGCTGCGAGGTCTACTTTACGCCGGACGAGACCCTTGCCCGCGACCACAAGCCCGAGCTCTACCACATGATCCTTCTGGCCAAGGACCAGGAGGGCTACGTCAACCTGATGCAGACGGTCTCCGAGGCCGCCGTGCAGGGCTTTTACTACAAGCCGCGCGTGACGCTCGACAACCTGCGCCGCCACGCCAAGGGCATGATCTGCACGAGCGCCTGCATCGCGGGCATCATCCCCAAGTACATCGACCGCGGTGACATGGAGGGCGCCATCAAGTGGGCCGAGACCTTCCGCGACACCTTCGATCCCGGCGACTTTTATATCGAGATTCAGGAACACGGCATTACCACCGACAACGGCCTGACCGACGAGCAGATGGACCGCACGCTCATCGATATTGCCAAGCAAGTGGGCGTCAAGGTCATCGCCACCAACGACTTCCACTACCTGCGCCGCGAGGACGCGCCCGTGCAGGACGTCATCATGTGCATCGGCATGAACGCCAAGGTCGACGACCCCAACCGCATGCGCATGACCGGCTCGGAGTTTTACATGAAGACCGAGGAGGAGATGCGGGCGATGTTCCCGTATTGCCCCGAGGCCTGCGACAACACGCTCGAGATCGCCGACAAGTGCTACGTCGAGCTGGACTGGGACTCCATCATCCTGCCGCGCTTCCCACTGCTCGATCCCGGCGAGACGCACGAGAGCCAGTTCCGCCGCGAGTGCGAGAAGGGCCTGCGCCAGCACTATGGTGACGACTGGGCCACGCGCGAGATCGGTGGCGTCAACATCAAAGAGCGCTTTGAGTACGAATACAAGGTCATTTGCGACAAGGGCTTTGCCGCCTACTTTTTGATCGTCGCCGAGTACGTGCAATGGGCCAAGGACAACGGCATCGGCGTCGGCCCCGGCCGTGGCTCGGCCGCCGGCGCTATCGTCGCCTACGCCATGAACATCACCGCGTTCGACCCGCTCGAGAACGGCCTGATGTTCGAGAGGTTCCTGTCCCCGCAGCGTACCGAGATGCCCGATATCGATATGGACTTCGACGATGAGCGGCGCCTCGAGGTCGTGGAGCACGTTCGCCAGCTTTACGGCCCCGAGAAGGTCACCCACGTTATCACCTACTCGACCATCAAGGCCAAGCAGGCCATCAACGATGCCGCGCGCGTTCTGGACTACCCGGTCTACATGGGCCAGCGCCTGTCCAAGATGGTCTCGAGCGACCCCAAGGTCAAGCTCAAGCAGGTACTCGAAAAACAACCCGGCAAAGAGGATCTGTTTAACCCCGACTTTGCCGAGGCCTATAAAAAGGATGACGACGCCCGCCGCATCATCGACACGGCGCTCTCGATTGAGGGTCTCACCCGTGGCGAGGGCGTGCACGCGTGCGCCGTTCTGATCTGCCGCGACCCCGTCAACGAGCACGTGCCCACCAAGCTCGACACCAAGGGCGGCGTCGAGATTACCCAGTACGAGGGCCATACCGTTGCCGACATGGGCCTGCTCAAGATGGACTTCCTGGGCCTGCGCACGCTGACGGTTATCTCCAAGGCCAAGGCAAATATCAAGAAGAACTTCGGCATCGACATCAAAGAGGAAGAGATTCCCTTTGACGACCCCGAGATCTTTAAGCTCATGGGCTCCGGTCACACCGCCGGCGTCTTCCAGGTCGAGTCCGCCGGCATGACGGCCACGATCAAGAACATGAACCTACCGAGTACAAGCACGTCGTGGCATTGATCGCTCTATACCGCCCGGGCCCGCTGGGCGCCGGCATGGTCTCGTCTTACATCAACCGTATGAACGGCAAGGAGCCGGCCGTCTCCTACGACGACCGTCTGGACGACATCCTGGGCGAAACCTACGGCACCATGGTCTACCAGGAGCAGGTTATGCTCATCTCCGTCGAGATGTGCGGCTTCTCCAAGGGCGAATCGGACTCGCGTATCCGTAAACCCGTGGCTAAGAAGAAGATCAAGCTGCTCACGTCGACGGTGCTCCACTGGGAGGATGGCTCGGACGAGACCACCTACGACCACTGGATGAACGGCGCTATCAAGAACAACTACACGCGCGAGGTCGCCCAGAAGATTTGGGACGATGTTCTCGAGTTCGCATCTTACGCTTTTAACAAGTCGCACTCCGCCGCTACGCCATCCTGGTTATGCAGACGGCGTGGCTCAAGGCGCACTATCCGCACGAGTACATGGCGGCCGTTCTGACGTCCTATACGGGCAAGACCGACAAGATCGTGCACTACGTCTCGGCGTGCCGTCACGACGGCATCCCCGTGCTGTCGCCAGATGTCAACGAGTCCGGTACCGAGTTCACGGCTACCAAGGAGGGCGTGCGCTTTGGTTTGGCCGGCATCCGCGGCGTGGGCACCGGCGTGGCGCAGGCGATTATCGCCGAGCGCGAGGCGGGCGGCCCGTTTAAGACGCTGCACGACTTTGTCGAGCGCGTGGACTCGAGCCAGGCCAATCGTCGCGTGATTGAATCGCTCATCAAGCAGGCGCCTTCGACTCCACGGGGTATCCGCGCCGCCAGATGATGCACTTTGTGGATAAGAACAACCCCGAGAACATCATCGATGCCGCCGTGAAGCGCCAAAAGGATCGTGCGAGCGGCCAGACGTCCTTCTTCGACATGTTCGGCGATGTCGAGGGCTCGGGCTTTGAGGTGAGCGTGCCCGATCCGGACGGCCAGGAGTGGGACCGCCACCTTAAGCTGAGCCAGGAGAAGGAGGTTCTGGGCATCTACGTCTCGGACCACCCGCTGCGCCCGTTTGAGTATGCGCTCAGCAAAGCGCGCGACTTCTCGTTCTCGCAGATCGACACCGGCTACGAGGTGCAAAACCCCACGGGCGGTACCATCAACCAGGAGATTCCCGAGGGCAAGGCGCTGTGGTGGGCCGGTATGGTCTCGAGCGTATCCAAGCGCGTGACCAAAAACGGCGACCCCATGGGTATTGTGCAGCTCGAGGACATGGAAGGCGAGGCCACGGTCGTGGTGTTCCCCAAGACCTACAAGGAGGCCGAGGGGTACCTGTACGGCGAGGTCGATCCCGAGACCGGTGCCCAGCTGTCCGATGCGTTTGTGCGCATTAAGGGCAAGCTCGAGCGCTCGGACCGCGGCGACCAGATCATCGCGCAGGAGATCGTGCCGCTGGAGCTTAACGAAGAGAACAACAAACCCAAGGTGTTTGAGGTCATGGTGCCCAACAGCCGCTTTAGCCAGGGCAATATGGCGCGTCTTGCCACGGTGCTTACCGCCAACCCGGGCGGCGACCGCGTGGAGATCTTTATCGAGCAGGTGGACGGGCGCGTGCTGCGTGCCGAGGTGCCTGCCAAGGTCAACGCACGCTCGATTCCGCTGTTGGCAGAGGCAAAGGCCATCGTGGGCAACCAAGGCCGCGTGACGGTGATCTAAGATGATTTTTCTGGGACGGGGATTAAAAAATCATTTTGGGTGACGTGTGGCGGAAGACCAGTCTTTCTGGGACGGGAATGATTTTTTCATCCCCGTCCCAGAAAAAATTATTTGGCATGCGAGATTGGAGGAAGTGATGGAGCAGGGGACGTTTGCGCAGGCGCTTCGTAAGGAGCGGCGCTCAGCAGTACCTTTATGAAGGGGCGCTCGCTCATGCTCAACGGCGCCGTGCTGTCGTTTGAGGACTCCGGCTCGCGCTTCTCCAAAAATGTGACTATTGAGGGCACGGTGCGCGGCTCGCGCGGCGACCTGTACAAGACGCACGTGCGCTCGACATGGACGAGCACGAGGTTGTCGACTACGACTGCGATTGCCCCGCCGCCTTCCGCTATTCCGGCATGTGCAAGCACGCTATCGCCACGGCGCTGGCGTATCTGGATGCCAGTGGCGCCGAGCCCGTCGAGGGCTTGCGTACGCCGGTCCGCACGTTTACGGCACCGCCCGCACAGTCAAAGCAGCCCACACACCCCGCGCCCACCGCATCTGCGGTCAACCCCAATTTTCCCTTCCCGGCACCCGTCCCCACGAGCCCGAGCCTTGTGGCGGCGCTTTCCGATCTTTCGGACGCGCGCATGGACGAGCTCGTGGCTATGCGTCGCAAGTTCGCCGGCACCATTGACCCCGATGCGCCCAAGGCAGTGCTGGAGCCCTCGCTGGTGCCGTACTACAATCCGCTGTTTGCCGATCGTTTTAACTGGGCACTCGAGTTTCGCATTCGCTGCGGTTCGGTGTCCTACGTGGTTAAGGATATCGACGGCATGGCCGATGCCTATGTGCGCGGCGGTACGTTCTCCTATGGCAAGAAGCTTACGTTTGTCCATGTGCCCGAGGCATTCGATGACGTGTCGACAAAGCTGCTTGACTTTGTTGCAATGACGGTCGCTACCTAGGTGATATTACGAGCTCGCGCTCGGCATCGTACGACTTTGCCCGCAGCGGCTTTGTCGCCGAGCGTCAGTTGCCGGTATCCGAGTATTCCGTCGTGTCCGTGCTGGACCTGCTGCGTGGCAGGACCCTGTCCTTTGAGCCTGCTTGGTCGCGGGGGACGACGACGCATCGCGCCTACGAGGTGGCGGTCGAGCCGTCGCCGCAGGGGGAGGGCGAGTCCCGGCCAAGCGCCCGCCGCTCCTTGCCGCCAAGATTGCACCGGCGGCGGGAGGCAGCTACGACTTGCGTCTGCCGGCCGATACGTATTGCTTTGTCGCTGGTGACGCAGCTATCTGGTCGATACGCGCCGCGCACGCCGTAGCGACACGGCGTTTGCCCAGCATGCGGCACCGTTCCTGTCGCACTTGTTGCCCTGCCGCACGCCGGTCCATATCGCCGCCGACCAGGTGGGCGAGTTCTGCCGCATGGCGCTGCCTATCTTGCGCGACTACACCGACCTGACCGCTCCCGCCGCGCTCGACGCCGTGGCGCCCGAGCCGAGCTTTGCCATGGCGATCGGCGTCGACGATGGTCTTGTGACCTGCAAGATTACGGTGACCTACGGCGATTGGTCGGCAGATCTCTTTAGTCTTGGTGCTCCGGGCAGTCCCTTCGAAGAACAACGCCCCGGCGTTCCGCCCCGCGATACGGTGGCGGAGTTTCGCGTTATGGACACGGCTGCCCTGTACTTCGATTTCTACGAGGGCGGCCTGGCATTTGAGGAGCGCGATGACGCCCGCCTGTTCCACTTGCTGACCGAGGGCCTGTCTGCCCTGTCCGAACTGGGCGAGATCATGCTCAGCGATCGCCTGCGCCAGATCTCGGTCCGTCCTGCGCCCAAGCTTTCGGTGCGTGCGACCGTCAAGAGCAACTTGCTCGACGTCGAGCTGGGTGCGAGCGGGCTTTCAGCGGCTGACCTTGCCATCTATCTCGATTCGTATAAGCGCCACCAGACGTTTGCGCGCCTTACGTCCGGTGACATCGTTCGCCTGGACGAGGGCGCTCGTGCCGCGTTTGGTCTTGCCGAGGACCTGGGCGTCGATGCCGTCGACCTGCTCGACGGCGTGTCGCTTCCCGCCTCGAGCACCCTTTTTGTCGACAGCATGCTCGCGCGCACGCCGGCGCTCGAGGCCGATCGCGACGCCGCGTTCCGCCGCACCGTCGAGCGTCTGGACACGCTCGGCAAGATGGACTTACGGTGCCCGCCTCGCTCAAGGCTACGCTGCGTGGCTACCAGGTCGACGGCTATCAGTGGCTCGGCTCGCTTGAGCACTTGGGCCTCGGCGGCATCTTGGCCGACGATATGGGCTTGGGCAAAACGCTGCAGATGATCGCACATATCCTGGCGCGCGTGGAGGCGGGGGATACCAAGCCCACGCTCGTGGTATGCCCCGCGTCGCTCGTGTACAACTGGGCTGCCGAGTTGGAGCGCTTTGCCCCCTCGCTTGATGTGTGCGCCATCGTGGGCGCCAAAGCCCAGCGTCGCGTGCAAATTGCCGGCGCAGCCGAGCACAACGTGGTCGTGACGTCGTATGACCTCATGCGCCGCGACATCGACGAATACATCGAGCAGGACTTTACCCGCGTGGTGCTCGACGAGGCCCAGTACATTAAAAACCCGCTCACCCAGGTGGCGCGCGCCGCCAAGCGCCTGCCGGCCGGCGTGCGCTTTGCCTTGACGGGAACGCCCATCGGAAAACCGCCTGTCCGAGCTCTGGAGTATCTTCGACTTTTTGATGCCGGGTCTCTGGGCACGCGCGACTCATTTGCCAAGCGCTTTGAGAGTCCCGTCGAGCATGCTGAGGGCGATAGTGCCGCTCGTCTGCAGGCGCTCGTATCGCCGTTTTGTGCTGCGTCGCGTCAAGGGAAGAGGTGGTGGCCGATCTGCCCGAGAAGATCGAGGATACGGTGATGGCGCAGCTTACCGGCGTAGCAGCG
>ENA-OQCF01000911-OQCF01000911.1-human-gut-metagenome-genome-assembly--contig:-NODE-911-length-10631-cov-2.337300_pt1 | contig 10631 bp, 13 predicted proteins | sample MGYA00242756_ERZ504573 | MGnify/ENA primary metagenome ERZ504573 (study PRJEB26092, sample SAMD00036240) | human gut metagenome | host: Homo sapiens | study: EMG produced TPA metagenomics assembly of...
GGTCTGAAGTCCTGAGAGTAATCATGGCGGTGTCCATCAACGTATCAGTCCCCTTTCCCATGCAATGCTTACATCAGCACAGCTCAAGGCTTGCGCATCGTTCACGCCATCACCTACCATGGCGACCGTTTTACCCTGAAGCTGCAGCTTATGGATGAAATCCTCTTTGTCATCGGGCATGGCATCGGCCACAAAACGCATGATACCCAAACTGCCGGCCACGGAAGAAGCTGTACGCTCACCGTCTCCCGTAAGCATGCATATCTCGATGTCCTGGGTACGCAGTTCCCGGATAGCTTCCATAGAAGTCACCCGCAACTGGTCCTTGATGGCAATAACGGCAAGTAAATCGTTCTCACGCCCAAAGTAGACTATGCTGTTTCCGTCCGATTCATATTGCGTCAGCATATCGGCCAGAATATCCGACAAATTGGCCTGATAATCTTTCAGCAGTTTATGGCTTCCTACCAATATTCCGCACCTTGATAGGCCACTCTGACACCTTTTCCGGCAATGCTTTCGAAACCGTCCAGATGGGCAGGGATAACCTGCTCTTCCCCTTCCAGGGCCGTAACGATAGCTTCCGCCAGAGGATGGTCCGAAGTAGACTCGGCAGCAAGCAGTACATCTTTATAATGATCCTCCTGCCCTTGCGCCACAGCCAGCCTATTACCGTAGGATGCCCTTCTGTCAGGGTCCCGGTCTTATCGAATACCACCACATCCACATTGCGCATCTGCTCTAAAGCGGAAGTATCCCTGATCAGGATATGATTGCGGGCGGCTTTATTGAGGCCAGCCGCCAAAGCTACGGGAGTGGCCAGCCCTATCACACACGGACAAGCCACCACCAACACGGACAAAGCGGCAAATAGACCGTGTGACACTACACCTATGCCTCCGAAGAACACCCATATAAAAAAGGTCAGCAAGGAAACGATGAGAATGACCGGGACAAAAAAACCGGCGACGCGGTCGTCAATGCGTTGCTTCTCCGGCAGTACGCGGGCTGCGTTATGCTGCCAGCCTCCCAACCGGCGGATAGCCGCCGACACAGTTCTTCGGGCACGTTCCTCCATAAACTCACCAGTCAGGGAAAAGGCGATGATGACGGCGGCAACCCCATAATAGACATGCGGTTCCAGCCCGATGCCCAGCCAATAATCCGGAAAGAAAGTATTGAACACACTGAACAGAAAAGCCACAGAGGTGGTAAGTGCCACCAGACGGTCTATATTGTTGCGGCCCGACCAGGTTCCCTTCCAGGCACCGGCATAAAAAGGAAAGCCGAAAAACAGCAGTACCGGAATTGCCAGTACCATCTGTATTTCACGGGTATAGGGTATATGCACAAAGACTGTAGAAAACAGTATCAGCACGATGCAAAAAGCCATGCGCCGACGACACGCAATTCCGTGCTGTGCATATCCAGCACGGGATGCGCCTTAGTAATTATATTGCTCATTCGATTTATTTTTTAGATGATTGTTGTTCCGCTTTAATAAAGCAACAACCGGAATGAGCAGTTTGTTCAATTACTTCTTATCGTCCTGCTTGGTTTCCTTGACAAACTCCGCTTCATAATGGAACTTTTGGAAACCTTTTTTCAACTTTTCCACATTGGTCTTGTCGGCATCATACGTGATGGTTACCGTCTTTGTCTTCAAGTCTGTGTGGAAGTCCTTCAGTCCCTTCTCAAAACGGATGTTATTGTTTATCTTCCTTACACAGTTCTCACACTTCATCTGTGCCACCTTGAACACGGCTGTACGGATGTCTTTTGCCATTGCGGCAGATGCCCAGAAGAGTACAACTGCCAAAGTCATTAAAAATCTTCTTGTTTTCATTGTTTCGCTATTGATTTAATAAATAATATTATATTCTCGGCAAGTTAAAACGGACACCTACATAGGCTTTTGCCCCATGCATCGGTCCCCACACCATCGTAGCGTCAAAGTTGCTTCCCCAGGGATTGGAAGCATCAATGATGGGGTTTTTCTGCTTGAAGTTTGTCAGGTTCTCGCCACCGACGTATATAGACCAGCGACGGAAATAACGCGTCACCTGGGCACTCAACTGCTCGAAGCCGCCATAGCGCCTTTCCCACGACCAGTTGCCGTCTGTCAGTTCGTATGGAGCCGGCATGCGCCCGCCACCGTTCAGTTGCAAAGTCACATCAAACTGCCACAATCCCAAAGGTGTCTGATAAGAAGCCGTCAGCAAACCTTTATACTTGCTGGTAAGGGGTTTCTCCATCAGCTCTCCGTTGTAATTCGTTTTGGCATCCGTCCAACGGTAAGCCGCGGTAAAGGTGAAACCCGGGAAGAACGGATAGCTTGCCTCCACCTGCACTACCTGCGAATAGGAACGGCCGTGAAGGTTGTAAAACAGAACGGCATGTGGGTCCGTATCCATGTCTACCACCACCTGCTTGCTGAAATCCGTGTAATAGTATTCCGCATTCAGGTTCAAGGTTTTGCCGAACAAGGGAATATAGGCGGAAGTGCTTGCGCCATAGTTCCAGGCTCATCCTGGTCAAGACGTTTGGCGATGTCTATCCGGCGGCTACTTGCCAGCAGGTAGTTATTCTCGGCCAGCACATGGTTCGTGCGGTATCCTTTTCCTGCCGAAAGACGGAAATGTACATACTCGTTGGGATTGTACTTCACATGGAAACGCGGGGTGACGAAATAGCCGTACTCGCTGCTATGGTCGCCGCGGATGCCACCCATCAGCACCAGTTTATCGTCCCAGTTGTAGGTGTACTGCACGTAGGCGCCGGGGACGGCTTCTTTGGTGAATTTCTTCGTCAAAGGCTGTGCGGCGTCATTGTCCAGGCGGTAGTGCTGGTCATAGGAGTCATAGTTGAAGCTCAGTCCGGCAGAAAGGCTTTGACGCTTGGTCAGTTCCGTCTCGAACAACAAGGAGGCATAAGCATTGTGCTGGTCTACGTCGTAGATTTTCCGTCCGTACAAGGCATCCTGCTTATGCAGGGAGCCGGAGAGGATCAATGCCAGGTTAGTGTTCTTCTCCTTGTTGAATATATAGGCGTTCTTGGTGAAAGCTTCGTAGCGGTCGGTGCCTATACTTATCTTATAAGGGTCTGTCAGAGGCATTTTGCCATGACCGACTTGTCCGCTGTTGCGGTCTTCCGTAAGCACTTTGATGCCTGCTTGGAAAACGTAGCGGTCGCCCATGTATGCCCAGCGGTTCCAGAGGTTGTACTGCTCCACGCGGGGGATGTCGGCAAAGCGTCGTCGTTGCTGTCGTGAGCTTTGGTCTCATTCTCGTAATGTGCCAGCAAAGAGGTGCTCCAGCGTTTGGAGAGTTTCACCGTGGCATCGGCATTGGCTTCATAACGGTTGGTGCTGCTGGCAAAAAGGTTGGCCGAAAACCAGTCCGCTTCGGGCAACTGGGGTTTCTTGAATTCCACATTGATTTGTCCCGTGATGGCCTCATAGCCGTTCTTCACGGACGAACTGCCCTTGCTCACCTGAATGCTCTGCATCCACGGCCCAGGGACATAGCCCAAGCCGTAGGGGGCAGCAGAGCCGCGGTAGTTGGGGACATTCTCCGTCATCATCTGCACATACGTACCGGACAAGCCCAGAAGCTTGATTTGCTTGGCACCGGTGGCGGCGTCAGAGTAAGTGACGTCCACCGAAGGATTGGTCACAAAACTTTCTCCCAGGTTACAGCAGGCGGCACGGCTCAGCTCGGCGCTGCTTATCATATCTTCGTTCATCACACTGTTGCGCAACTTCATGGTGCCCAACTTACGGCTGACCACATTCACCTCGCTCAGTTCCACCCCTTCGCGCAAGACAATGTCGAGCGTCTCATTGCGGTTACTGACGTGTATCGTATCATTCTCAAAACCGATAAAGCTGACTACAAGCATATGCTTGTCATTGGGTTTGGACAAGGAGAAGGTACCGTCTGCCGAAGTGGTGGTTCCTTGAGTGGTTCCCTGCCAGAAGAGGTTGGCACCCGCAATCGGGTCGCCCAAATTATCCTTTACCATTCCCTTTACCTGCGCCTGCAAGGGGATGAAAGAGAACAGAAGGATGGCTATCAAACTATATTTCATTTCTGTTTTATACTTAAAGAAGTGATTAAAAAACAAACAATTCCCTCCGGACAATTCATGTCATTGCCCCGTATAAAACAACACTAAATGAGAAACGTGGAATAGAGCGCCAGATAATGACGCGAGCCGACGACATATGGCGGTGCCCCGAAATGCACTTCCGGAGTACAGGCCACTTGCGCAAGGAGTAATCAAACAACGGCAGTTGCTCACAAAACAGTGTAAGGGATGGCACGAACGAAGCAGACTCGTGTGCATGTTTCACGAAATCCACCTTGTAGTAGACGGCTGTACAACCGGTATCCTTGCACGTTTTTGTGAACCACGATGTGCATGATGGCATTTGGAACAGCCGGAGGTGCAACAACTTTGTGTCGTCTCGCATCCGGCACAGCAATACTGAACTACAGAAATCCCCACTCCGCTTATAATGATAAGAGAGGAAAAGAGTACAGCCAGTATGTAACGGAGTTCCTTCATAAGCGCTGCAAAGATAGAAAGTTTTAACCGTTTGCCGGAATTAATTTTTCCTTTTTTATGCCTGCAGTTCGTTAATAAGTTCTATATTTGTCGATAAAGTTTTTTGATTGATATGTTGATTTATAAACGAAACTCAATATGAAAAAGCAAACTGTCAGCCTACTTGTCCTTCTGCTTGCGGCAAGCGGCTTTTTCTTTTCCTGCGGTAACACCGTGAACAAAAACGCATACGCGTTGGAGTTCGACAGTATACAAGTAAACGAAACCGTACATCTCTTCGGAGACACAGCCAAGCCGGCCTGCAACCTCATCCTCAACGTTGCCTACGCCAGCCAGTCATCCGACGTAAGGCTGAAAGACAGTCTGAACACCTTCTTCCTATCTGCCTGCTTCGGCGACAAGTACATGGCGATGACACCCGAAGAAGCTGTCAAGAAATATACGGAGAAATATGTCGGCGACTACCGCAATGACCTGGAGCCGATGTACAAGAAAGACGAGGAGGACAAACAGGACGAGCAGAGCATAGGAGCCTGGTATTCCTATTATAAAGGAATCGAAAGCCATGTGCAGTTGTGCAATACCTTAATACTGACCTACCGTATAGATTACAACGAATATACCGGCGGCGCACACGGCATCTATATGTCCACCTTCCTCAACCTCGACCTAAAGACCCTAAGCCCCATCCACCTAGGCGACCTCTTTGAAGGCGACTATAAGGAAGCGCTGACCGACTTGCTTTGGAAACAGCTGATGGCAGACAACAACGTCAGCACCCGCCAAGAGCTGGAGGACATGGGCTACGCCACCACCGGTGACCTGGAGCCTATCGAGAATTTCTATCTGGACCCAACGGGAATCACCTTCTATTATAATGTATATGAAATTGCCCCATACGTAATGGGAGCAACCAAAATCACGTTGTCTTATGAGGACATAACCCATCTGATGAACAGCGAATTCGTCACCTTGAGCAATACGATAAAAGCAGGCGACCAATAGGAACCGTAATCAATTGTCTATCAACATAAAATTCACAATGGATTTAATACTCAAATATTTCCCGGACCTGACGGAAGAACAGAAACGGCAGTTTGCCGCCCTCTACGACCTCTACATGGACTGGAATTCTAAGATTAATGTCATTTCACGCAAAGATATAGAGAACTTGTACGAACACCATGTGCTGCATTCTCTGGCATAGCCAAGGTAATCCGCTTCAGACCGGGGACACAGATTATGGACCTCGGCACGGGAGGAGCTTTCCGGGAATCCCGCTTGCCATCCTTTTCCCCGAAGTGCAGTTCCATCTGGTGGACAGCATCGGAAAGAAAGTACGCGTAGCCTCCGAAATAGCCAACAGCATCGGGCTGAAAAACGCCACCTTCCGTCATGCCCGTGCAGAAGAGGAAAAAGGGAAGTTCGACTTTGTGGTGAGCCGTGCCGTGATGCCGCTGACAGACCTGCTGAAGATTATCCGTAAGAACATCTCCCAAAACAGCAGAACGCATTGCCCAACGGACTGATTTGCCTCAAGGGGGGCGAATTGGGGAACGAAACCATGCCCGTCAAGAACAAGACCACGTTGTGGGACCTGAAGGAGTTCTTTGAAGAGGAGTTCTTCGAGACAAAAAAAGTAGTGTACGTAGGGTGTTGAGAGATAGTTGAGGTTTAGAAATCTAAATACATAATATGAAAATAAAGAGATTCGAATTTAATATGTTCCCGGAGAACTGTTATGTGCTTTGGGACGAAACCAATGAAGCGGTCGTCATTGACCCGGGCTGCTTTTATGAGGAAGAAAAGCAGGCCTTGAAAAACTTCATTACCAAGAATGGGCTGAATGTGAAACATCTGCTGAATACCCATCTGCATCTGGACCATATCTTCGGCAATCCTTTCATGCTGAAAGAGTTCGGTCTGAAGGCCGAAGCCAACCAGGCCGATGAGTTCTGGATTGACGAAGCGCCGAAACAAAGCCGCATGTTCGGCTTCCAGCTGCAGGAAGCCCCCGTGCCCCTGGGCACTTATCTGCACGACGGAGACATCATCACCTTCGGCAATACGAAACTGGAAGCCATCCATGTACCGGGACACTCGCCGGGCAGTCTGGTGTATTATTGCGCGGCAGACCACTGCATGTTCTCGGGGGATGTGTTGTTTCAAGGCAGCATCGGCCGTGCCGACCTCACCGGTGGCAACTTCGACGAACTGATAGAACATATTTGCAGCCGTCTGTTCATCCTGCCCAACGACACGATTGTCTATCCCGGACACGGAGCGCCGACTACCATAGGAATAGAGAAAGCGGAGAATCCGTTCTTCCGGTAAATATACAGCAAACTTTTAAATCATTACAGCCATGAAAAACGACCTATTGGCCTACCGCCACATCGGCATCAGCGAAAAAGACGAGGAGAAGATGCTCCAAAAAATAGGAGTGAAAAGCCTGGACGAGCTGATTGATAAAACCATTCCTGCCAACATCCGCTTGAAAGAACCGCTGGCTCTGCCCAAGACAATGACAGAGTACGAGTTCGGACAACATATTGCAGGGTTGGCTGCCAAAAACAAACTTTATACAACCTATATCGGTATGGGATGGTACAACACCATCACTCCTGCCGTTATCCAACGGAACGTATTCGAGAACCCCGTTTGGTACACTTCCTATACCCCCTATCAGACCGAAGTCTCACAAGGACGCCTGGAAGCCCTGATGAACTTCCAGACTGCCGTATGCGACCTCACCGGCATGCCCCTTGCCAACTGCTCCCTGCTGGACGAAGCGACTGCCGCAGCCGAAGCCGTGACGATGATGTATGCCCTGCGTCCGCGCGACATGCAGAAATCGGGCGCCAACGTGGTATTTGTAGACGAAGCCGTCTTCCCGCAGACACTGGCAGTAATGATACCCGCGCCATTCCGCAAGGTATCGAGCTGCGTATAGGAAAATACCATGAAATGGAATTCACGCCGGACATCTTCGCCTGCGTACTGCAATATCCCAACGCCGCCGGCAACGTGGAAGATTATCGCGCCTTCGTGGAAAAAGCCCATGCAGCCAACTGCAAAGTGGCCGTTGCCGCCGACATTCTGAGCCTCGCCCTGCTCACCCCTCCGGGAGAATGGGGAGCTGACATCGTCTTCGGAACCACACAACGGCTCGGTACACCGATGTTCTACGGCGGGCCGTCGGCAGCCTACTTTGCCACCCGCGACGAGTACAAGCGCAATATGCCGGGACGCATCATCGGCTGGTCGAAAGACAAATACGGCAAGTTGTGCTACCGCATGGCGCTGCAAACCCGCGAGCAACACATCAAGCGTGAAAAGGCGACTTCCAACATCTGTACCGCGCAGGCACTGCTGGCTACAATGGCAGGCTTCTATGCCGTATATCATGGTCCGGAAGGCATCCGCACCATTGCAGAACGCATCCACAGCATTGCCGTATTTCTGGAAGAAAGTATCAACAGACTGGGGTACAAGCAGGTCAATGCACAATATTTCGACACGCTCCGCTTTGCACTGCCCGACACCATTTCGGCACAGCAGATACGTACCATCGCCTTGAGCAAGGAAGTGAACCTGCGTTATTTCAAGAATGGGGACGTAGGTATGAGCATCGATGAGACTACGGACATCACTGCCGTCAACGTACTGCTCTCCATCTTTGCCATTGCCGCCGGAAGGGATTGGGAAAAGGCAAGCGACGTACCCATGGCAAGCAGCATCAGCGCGGAGATGAAACGCCAAAGCGCCTATCTGACACACGAAGTATTCAACAAATACCATACGGAAACGGAGATGATGCGCTATATCAAGCGTCTCGACCGCAAGGACATCTCACTGGCACACTCCATGATTTCCCTCGGCTCGTGCACCATGAAGCTGAACGCTGCCGCAGAGATGCTTCCGCTCAGCCGCCCGGAATTCATGAACATGCATCCCCTGGTGCCCGAAGACCAGGCCGAAGGTTACCGCGAACTGATAAGCAACCTCAGTGAAGAACTGAAGATAATTACCGGCTTTGCCGGCGTCAGCCTGCAACCCAACTCCGGTGCGGCAGGCGAATATGCCGGACTCCGCGTCATCCGCGCCTATCTGGAAAGCATCGGGCAAGGACACCGCAATAAGGTGCTGATACCGGCATCCGCACACGGCACCAACCCGGCTTCTGCCATCCAGGCAGGCTTTACCACTGTGACCTGCGCCTGCGACGCACAAGGCAATGTGGATATGCCGACTTGCGTGCCAAAGCGGAAGAAAACAAGGATGACCTCGCCGCCCTGATGATTACCTACCCTTCCACACACGGTATCTTTGAAACGGAAATTGTGGAAATCTGCCACATCATACATGCCTGCGGTGCGCAGGTATATATGGACGGCGCCAATATGAATGCCAAGTAGGCTTGACGAATCCCGGCTTTATCGGTGCGGACGTCTGCCACTTGAATCTGCACAAAACGTTCGCCTCTCCTCACGGCGGCGGCGGACCGGGCGTAGGCCCCATCTGCGTGGCAGAGCATCTGGTTCCGTTCCTTCCGGGACACAAATTGTTCGGCAATGCAGCCAACCAGGTGTCCGGAGCTCCCTTCGGCAGCGCAGGTATCCTGCCCATCACTTACGGCTACATCCGCATGATGGGAACGGAAGGACTGACGCGTGCCACGAAGATAGCTATCCTCAGCGCCAACTACCTGGCAGCCAGCCTCAAGGATACGTACGGCATTGTTTATCGCGGTGCTACCGGCTTCGTAGGACACGAAATGATATTGGAATGCCGCAAGGTGCACGAAGAGACGGGCATCAGTGAAAACGACATCGCCAAACGTCTGATGGACTACGGCTATCATGCCCCCACCTCTCCTTCCCGGTACACGGCACACTGATGATTGAACCGACGGAAAGCGAAAGCCTTGCCGAACTGGACAACTTTGTCCACGTGATGCTGACCATTTGGGACGAGATTCAAGAGGTAAAGAACGGCGAAGCCGACAAGACGGACAACGTGCTGGTGAATGCCCCACATCCCGAATACGAAGTGGTAGCCGACACGTGGGAGCACAGCTATACCCGCCAAAAGGCAGCCTACCCGATAGAAAGCGTGCGCGAAAACAAGTTCTGGGTGAACGTGGCACGTGTAGACAACACGTTGGGAGACCGTAAACTGTTGCCCACATGCTATGGATGCTTCGACTGATGAAAAGAAAGCGTAACGGACTATTTTATAGTAAAAAAGAAGAAACCATCAATCCATCTCCATGGCATCGGCATTGCCATGGGAGTAATTGTAAGTACACTATTCCTGATAAAATGCTACCAAGCACAGAATCTTTGGGCAGCATTCGGTGTATGGCTCTATCTGTTCGGTATGGGCGGCTCCTATCTTCCTCCACACTCTACCACTCCCTGAAACATCATAATCCGTGGAAACGACGCTTGCGGCATTGGGACCATGCAGCCATCTATTGGCACATTGCAGGCAGTTATTCCCCCATCACACTCATTGCATTGAGAGAGGACGGCGGTTGGGGCTGGGGACTTTTCGGCTTCGTCTGGCTATGCGCCATCATCGGCACTGTTGTCAGCTTCCGCAAGATGGAGGAGCACAGTTACGTGGAAACAGTATGCTACATCCTGATGGGGCTGTCCGTACTGGTAGTATTCAAGCAGCTTTCGCCCTCTCCCCACAGCCTGCTACTGGATTATTGCCGAGGGGGTATGCTACATCACGGGAGCCGCCTTCTACTCCTTGCGCAAAGCACGGTACATGCATTCGGTTTTCCATTTCTTTGTATTGGGCGGTTCAGCCTGCCACATGGTGGCTGTATGGGACATACTGGTGAAGATGCTGTAAGCAAACGGCAAGCGCACAACCGCTAAAAGAAGTTAATAAGTATCTCTCCCCCTTGCTTTTCTCCATAACTTACCCTACGTTTGCAGTGTTGTACATCAGTACAACACTAATAAAACTATGATAACGATAGAGAATACGAGCTACGGTTACAAGTCCAATCCTTTTATTTTCAACAATATATCTTTGAAAATAGG
>ENA-OQCF01000912-OQCF01000912.1-human-gut-metagenome-genome-assembly--contig:-NODE-912-length-10630-cov-1.360373_pt1 | contig 10630 bp, 14 predicted proteins | sample MGYA00242756_ERZ504573 | MGnify/ENA primary metagenome ERZ504573 (study PRJEB26092, sample SAMD00036240) | human gut metagenome | host: Homo sapiens | study: EMG produced TPA metagenomics assembly of...
AGCAATTTGATTTTTCTGTCAATTCCTCCGGCATAACCTGTCAGACTGCCGTCTGTGCCGACAACACGATGGCAGGGAACAATGATTGATATTTCATTGTGACTTACTGCGCCGCCTACGGCCTGCGCTGACATATGCGGCAGCCCTTTTTTGGCGGCGATCAGCTTTGCAATCTCGCCGTATGTCATGGTCTGGCCGTATGGGATGGTACAGAGAATTTCCCATACCTCCTTCCGGAAGGCTGTGCCGGTGAAATGAAGCGGTACGGAAAAATCCGGCTCTTTTCCCGAAAATTAAAATGTCGAGCCATTGTCTGGCTTTTTCAAAAAGGGGAAGCTCCTTTTCTTCATGTTCTTTGTCCAGAGAAAGAGCAAAAATATTTTTGACCCTCAAACCATAATCCGGTTAAGCCAATATCATCCGCAGCTAAAAGAATATCGCCAATAGGGGAACAATAATGACTGACGTACTGCATATTCAATCCTCCGTTTTAAATATTGATCAGACCTGTTACAGTCCGGCCGGGTCTGGGCAGTGAATCTATGCGCCGCACAGAGCAGTGCTCAAAATGGCGTAAAAGCGTTCTCTGTCGACGGATTCTGCAATCTCCACATTGCCATGAGCCGATGGAGTAAAGCTTGTTCCGCCCATATTGCTTTTCTGTTCGGTCTCCACCTGTACGATGCCACGGATAAAATGGCAGATATCCGGATGAAAACACAAACAGCCGCCAGAGGATCGTGCAACGTCAGTTTTTCAGAGCTTTCCAGCCATGCGCTACCGAAAGAGAAAACAGCTTTCATCAGATCTGAATCCGTCCGAAAAAGAGTATCCGCCTGTTTTGCTTCAAGCGTCAGGCGATCTGTGACTTCCAATGGCACGGCCCGGTGTACTGCTGTGCGGGCAGAAAAAACTATTTTTTGAACCAGAGGATCCGCCCAGGAATTCCAGTTGTAATAAGGATCCGGCAGTGGGTCTGCGCCGAAATAGCCATTCATGACATACAGACCTTTTAATAATCCGGCAGCATCCGGATAGGTGGTGAACAGTGTGGCAATATTTGTCATATTTCCTGTCCCGATCAGAATAATTTCATGTGGATGTTCTTTTATCTTCTGATACAGAAAAGCGGGGGCGTCGCCTTTTTCGTAGGTATCATGCTGCCAGAACGCCAGTGCTTCTGCTCCGTCCGGGGTAGGGTATAGCGGGATCGGCTGCATGGTGGTGTCAAGCCCTGCAACAATCGGAACCTGTTTGCCGGCGGTCCGGCAGATGGCATCCGCAACTGCCGCCCGCTTTTCAGATTCTCCGCAGACGGTTGTGATTCCAACCAGTTCGCATGCCGGCTCTTTTAACAGATAGGCAAGACAGATGGCGTCATCAATGTCCCCGCCAATGTCTGTATCGAGTAAAATCTTTTCCACTTTTCCTCCTTCCGACGCGTTTGCGGTGCCGTCGTTACCGTTATAATACGTATCGATACAAGAGCTTACTGCAGATCCCCATGCCGCACATCTTCCACGTTCAGATATTTCTGTGTGTAAGGACATACTGCAAAACAAAGACCGCATAAAATTGTTGCCAACGCATCATTCTGTGGCTCAATTATATCAAACTTCCTGTTATTTGTACAAGCGGTTTGTGCAGTGGGGAACGGAAGCCGCTGCAGGATAAAAAGCGGACAGTTTTTCAGGCAGGACGGCATGCCTGGCTGTGATCAGACAGATTGTCCAAGCCGGCGGGCTTCTTCGATTTCCGGTTTCCCCTTAATATCGCCCACATTGCCGTTTCCGCCTGCCAGAACGTGGCCGAGATTTTTCCAGCGCATATGTTCCATCAGGTGGTCATAATAGGTAACCGCGTCATCAAAACCGTGTCCTTCCGCTGCCATCAGAAGGGCGGAAGCTCTTTCGTGCCCCCGGAGCAGATTGCCGTCGCCTTCTTCCAGTGCAAACAGACGGTCAAAGGCAGTCCTGATCTGTCCGCTCATATTCCAGTAGTACAGAGGCGAGGCCAGTATGATTACGTCACTTTCTTTTACTGCCGGATAGATTTGATCCATATCGTCTTTCTGCACACAGGGACATTCCCGACTGCTGTGTCCGCCAAAGCAGCCTCTGCACCCATGAATTGTCATATCGTTTAAAAAGAATTCTGTGACTGTATGCCCTGCATGTTCTGCGCCTTCCGTAAATGCACGGACCAGTGCAGAGGTATTCCCGTTTTTGCGGGGGCTTCCATTCAGTATCACAATTTTTTTGCTCATGTGTTTCAACCTCCATATTCTGTGTTATTGACTTCTGTTTTTCATGATATTATAATCATAACAAAGAATTGAAGAGAAAGCAAGTACGTACATTAAAGTGCGATACTTACAGAAAAGTATCATACTTACCTGAAGGAGAGTTTAATATGGACAAGCGATGTATTTCCAATGAGCGTCTCAGTTCCACCGGATTCAGCTACACCCTGTCGCTGATCAATGGCAAATATAAAATGACCGTTCTCTTATACGTTGATGGAATTCGGAGTTGTACGGTTTAACGAGATGAAAAAAATATATCGGAGAGATCTCTTACAAAACATTGAGTTCTACTCTGAAGGAGCTGGAGGCGGATCAGCTGGTTCACCGGGAAGAGTATCCCCAGATCCCGCCGAAGGTTGAATACAGTCTGACGGAAAGAGGAAAATCACTGATTCCGATTCTGGATGCGATGTGTGAATGGGGAGACAGACACAGACTTTAGAATCTCAGGAAGGGAGAAAGACGGAAAAAAGACAGCAATAAGGAACAAACCAAACGGTATATAAAAGATATAATGAAAAATAAAAAGAGGCGGAGTGTGATCCGATATGCCCCGGCGTATGTCTGTAAATTACAGAATATGCTTAAGGGAATCCCGTTGTCGGATCACGTTCCGCCTCTTTTTCGTGTGCCTGAAACATGCTTTCCGTAAGCCCGGTTTGTGAGACGGACAGACTGCCGGATGCCATAACCGTTCAGCAGCTGAACGGTTACTCAGACACACTTCCGTATATCAAATCCTATGGCATCAGAAAGAGATCGCGTCATCCATGGTATAGCTTCCAGGGAATTTTCTCTTACCTGGATACAGACATAACTGATTCCGGTATCTTCTGCAGCGAAGAACTGGCGTTTTGCAGCCGGTGAAACGCGGAGCCAGTCGCCGGCCGTCAGTTCAACGGTTTCCTCATCAATGACTGCTTTTCCTTTGCCGGAGAGAATTCCGTAGATTTCCTCATTGTTTTTGTGGGCGTGTACGAAAGGCACGCATCCTCCCACCGGAAGCTGATTGATGCTGATTTCCGCACCGGTCAGGGAAAGTTTGTCGTGAAGTTCTGTTCTTGCGTCGTCTGCCACGCTTACTTTACTGTAACTGCTCATTGTTTTACCTCCGAATCTCTGTGTTTTTTGATGAAACTTCTCTTGTTACATTCTAAAATATATCACCGGATAAATGTAATGTCAATAGTTACAATTAAAAAATATATTGGCAGTGTTACAGTTCAGCCAGGTCTGTGCATTCACTGCACAGACCGTATGAAAGTATAGTGCCTGCGGGCATCCGGCCCATTGCAAAACGATTTTCAATGGCCGGATGCCGTAACAGTTCCCCTGGCTGAACTGCAACATTTTCAGACATGTTCCGGAAATGTTCCATATCGAAAAGCGAACGGAAGTGTGATATACTTTTCATAAACAGGACAGAAAACGTGGCTGTTCAGCTGACTGAACGGATGGCGGAAAAAACAGGATTTATCAGGAGGAGAAGGATGACAGAACGAGCGAAAACGACAAAAGAAGTTACCAGAGATTATTTCGACAGCCTGATGCTGGAAATGCGTCTGATTGACAGCGGTGTGCCTGACACGGAGACGGAGCTTTATGGAAAGAAATTTCAGACTCCGATTATGACAGCGGCGCTTTCGCATCTGGGTACGTTCCATCCGGACATGCCCAACGGTATGGTGCAGTATGCGGAAAGTGCCCGGATCAGCGGGGCCGTCCACTGGATCGGAATGGGAAGCGACGAGGAGTTTGAAGCGGTGACAGCTACCGGCGCGCAGACGATCCGGATCATCAAACCCTATGCAGACGAAGAGAAAATTTACAGCATGATTCACTGTGCGGAGAGATGCGGCGCACTGGCAGTGGGAATGGATATCGACCACATGTTTGACCTGAAAGGAAATCCGGACGTCTGCAGGGACGAAAAAATGTCTGTGAAATCTTCGGGGGATCTCAGAAAATATGTGGAATCCACAGAGCTTCCCTTTATCATCAAGGGAGTGCTGAGTGTACGTGACGCAGTGAAATGCATGGAAATCGGCGTCGGGGGAATCGTGGTTTCCAACCATGGCGGCCGTCTGAACGGGACCCTGCCGCCTCTTTGCGTGCTGCCGGAAATCGTTAAAGCTGTTGATGGACAGTTCCCGGTTTTTGTGGACTGCGGTATCTGCTCTGGAATGGATGCGTACAAAGCTCTTGCCCTTGGCGCGTCGGCGGTCAGCGTCGGCGGGCATCTGATTCCGTATCTGAAAAAGGGCGGAGGGGAAGCGGCTGCAGCGCGTATCCGGGAAATGACGGAGGAGCTGAAAGGCGCGATGGCTTACACAGGAGTGCGGAATATGCACGAGTTTGATCCGTCTGTGCTTCGGCGTTACCGTTAAGCCGGGTCTGTGCATTCGCTGCACAGATTGCAGAAAAGCACAGTGCCTGCGGGCATCCGGCCCGTCGTGAAGGAATTTTCAGTGGCCGGATGCCGTGATTGCGCCGCTGCCATTTTTATGCTAAACTGAAAAAAACGTTACAGGGAGTTTATGATATGCCAGTTTTTGATTTTAAGAATTCACCGGAGGGTTCCAGAGAACCTGAATGTACCTATGAAGTTTTCTATACCAGCGAATCCTTTACCGATGCGGAGCATCCCATTCTGGTGCTGGATAACCGTGAGAGGAAACTGAAACACCATTCCGGCGGAGTGTTTACAAATCCCATCCGCAGAACCGCTTTTGAATGGAAAGAGGAGGACGCAGCACAGCCAGCGCGGATATTCTGCGGATTGACGCCAGGTTTGTGAGCCTTTTGAAATGGATGGGAGAGAACCATATCAATGTGCGTCTTTCCGGGGAAGTCCGGGAACATGAGTACGTGGTTTATAAAATCAGGGAGACCGGGTTTGGCGGCAGTGTGAAGCTGTCGGCGGAGGACGGCTTTCTCCAGTTTATGATTGAGCGGCTTCTGGCCAGCGACGCTCCTTCGGAGGAACTGCCGGACGAGGAAGAGGACGAGTCCGGAGACAGCATGAAGCTGACCAGCATTCAGAGTATTTCAGATTTTGTGGCCTGCGCGGGAAGAACCCTGCCGGACAATATCCGCCTGTGGGCGAGAAGAAATCTGGCTGTGGCCCGTTCCCACGAGGTGTCCGCTGAGGAGCGCCGCCATGCCCAGCGCGCCCTTTCCATTATGATGAATATTCAGTGGAAAGGAAACTATTTCCACGCGATTGACCCTGTGGAAGCGCGCCGGATTCTTGACGAGGAACTCTACGGCATGGAACAGGTGAAGCAGCGGATTATCGAAACGATCATTCAGATCAACCGCACGCATACGCTGCCCGCCTACGGACTTCTGCTGATCGGTCCCGCAGGTACCGGAAAATCGCAGATTGCCTACGCCGTGGCGCGGATTCTGAAGCTGCCGTGGACGACGCTGGATATGAGTTCCATCAATGACCCGGAACAGCTGACAGGGAGCTCAAGAATTTATGCCAATGCGAAACCGGGAATTATCATGGACGCGTTTTCCATGGCGGGAGAGTCAAATCTGGTCTTTATCATCAATGAGCTGGATAAGGCGGCGTCCGGCAACGGAAAAGGGAATCCTGCGGACGTGCTTCTGACGCTGCTGGACAATCTCGGCTTTACCGACAATTATATGGAATGTATGATACCTACCGGCGGTGTATATCCCATTGCCACTGCCAACGACAAGGATCAGATCAGCGCGCCGCTGATGTCCCGGTTTGCGGTGATCGAGATTCCGGATTATACGCCGGAGGAAAAGAAGTGATTTTCTCCAGATATGCGCTTCCGAAGTTCTGAAACGAATCGGCATGCAGGAGAAAGAATGTGTTCTGACGCCGGATGGACTGGATGCGGTCATCTCTCTGCACAGCAATACCAGCGGAATCCGGGATCTGGAGCAGACGGCGGGAGCATCTCGCAGCCAATGCACTGTATCAGATCGAGGTGGAGCATGTACAATCGGTGACCTTCAATGGGGAGACGGTACGGAAGCTCCTTTCCTGAAAAATGGTAACAGGCCTTGCGTTTTCCGGGGTCTGTGCAGTAAATGCGCAGACCTGGCTGAACGGTAATGAAACATGTATGGCAGGCCTGTGGAAATTCAGGGGAGGCCTCCGGGGAGAAAAGGCACAGGAAAGGGAAAACTTATGAAATTGATCAATGCGGGTTCCTTGAATTATGACACGACGTATTACGTGGAGCACATTGTCAGACCGGGTGAGACGATAGCGGCGGACCGGACAGAGACTGCATGCGGCGGAAAGGGACTGAACCAGTCTGTCGCCGCGGCGAGTGCCGGAGCGGAAGTGTATCATGCGGGCTGGTGGGAGAAGACGGAGAGACTCTGATCCGGGCGGCGGATGAGAGAGGCGTGAATACCTCGCTGATCCGCAGGCTTCCGGGGCGCCAGAGCGGAAGAGCGCTGATTCTTCTGGACAGGTCCGGGCAGAACAGTATTGTGGTATATTCCGGCACGAATGCCGCATTTGATCAGGTGTATCGCAGAGAGGTCCTGAATCAGGCGCAGCCGGGCGATCTGCTGCTTCTGCAGAATGAGATCAATGAGTTCCGGAATTTGCCGCCGGAGGCGAAGACGCGGGGAATGCAGATTGTGTGGAATCCGTCCCCGTTTGTGCCGGAATATGTAAGCCGGATGATGCCTCTGACAGATCTTCTTTTTATCAATGAGGTGGAAGGTGAACAGCTGACAGGAGAAAAAGAGCCGCAGAAAATTCTGGAGCGGCTGAAAGCCTGGGAACATAAACCGGAAGTGATCCTGACGCTGGGCGAGGAAGGCGCATATTATCAGAGCGGAGAAATCCGCGTGTTTCAGAAAAGTTTCCGCGTACAGACCACAGACACAACGGCGGCGGGCGATACCTTTACCGGATATTATCTTGCAGAAAAAATGAGAGGGAAGACGCCGGAGGAATGTCTGAAAACCGCCTGTGCGGCTGCTGCCCTTGCGGTGACCGGAAAAGGCGCGGTGCCGTCGATTCCGAAGTGGGAGGAAGTGCTGGAATTTCTGAAAAACCGCTGATCTTTCTGAGTGATAACCTGAGAGTTGTCGAACAGAAGAACAGAAAAAACGAATAAGCGTATGATATATTAATAAGTAAAAAGGCACGGAAAGGAGATGCGGAAAGATGAACCGAAGAGTATTTCTGATTGTGCTCGACAGCTTTGGCATCGGTTATGAGCCGGATGCGGACGATTTCGGAGACCGGGGAGCCAATACCCTGAAGACGATTATGCGGTCGGAGCATTTTCAGGTTCCGACGATGGAAAAACTCGGTCTGTTTGCAATCGACGGTACGCCGGATGGAAAAATTCCGGAGCAGCTGCTTGGCTCCTATGGAAGACTGCAGGAACGGTCCAGAGGAAAGGATACGACCGTCGGTCACTGGGAAATCGCCGGGCTGATCTCTGACCGGCCGCTTCCGGTTTATCCCGACGGATTCCCGGAGGAAGTGATTCGGGAGTTTGAGGAAAAAACCGGGAGGAAGGTGCTGTGCAACCGGCCCTACTCCGGCACAGAAGTGATTGCGCAGTATGGAGAGGAACATATGAAGACAGGCGCACTGATCGTCTATACGTCGGCGGACAGCGTTTTCCAGATTGCGGCGCACGAAGAAATTGTTCCGACGGAACAGCTGTATAAATACTGTAGAATCGCCAGGAACATCCTTCAGGGAGAACATGGGGTCGGCCGCGTGATCGCCCGTCCGTTCATCGGTGTTCCGGGGAATTTTGTCCGTACATCGGGAAGGCATGATTTTTCCCTGACGCCTCCGAAGGATACGATGCTGGATCTTCTTCAGCGGCATGGCTGCCGGACCGTCAGCGTAGGAAAAATCTATGACATTTTTTGCCGGAAAAGGAATTGACGAGAGCCATCCGACCAGAGGAAATTCTGACGGGATGAAGACGACGATGGAGATTGCAAAGCAAGAGTTTGAAGGGCTGTGCTTCACAAATCTGGTGGATTTCGACATGCTATACGGTCATCGGAACGATGTGGACGGCTACGCCTCGGCTGCCGCGGAGTTTGACCGGTGGCTGCCGGAATTTATGGGACAGATGCGGGAGAAAGATATTCTGATGGTCACTGCGGATCACGGGTGTGATCCTGGCTTTCCCGGCACCGACCACACACGGGAATATATTCCGCTGATGATCTTCGGCAGGGAAATCCGGAGAGGAAAAAATCTGGGTACCGGAAAACTTTCTCGGACATTGCCGCGACGATTCTCGACATGTTCGGAATTTCGGGAGAAATTTCCGGGGAGAGTTTTCTGAAAGAGATTCTTTTGAGAGAGACTCTGTAACCGTCTGGACTGGCGGAATTGCCGCCCGTAAAAAAAAGTGTCATATATCCAATGGCACTTTTTTTTGCGCCTTCATATACTGATAAGGAAGAAGGAATCAGACGGAAAGGAAAGAAGATGGAAAACTATCGTATGAACTGCGGCTGCTCCTGCGGCATGGGAAATTCAACGGCAGGTCGTCAGGGTATGTGCAGGCAGCAGGAAAATCTGTGGGATATGCCTGTGGATAAACTTCCCCTGGCGATGGGCTACGTGCCGATGCAGCGCTTTGGCAAGACCTATGATCTGCGGACAGGACTTCGTGCCGGGACGATCTTCCCGGATCTGTATAAACCATTCTGTGGAAAAGGAGGCGCCGGATGTTAATGAAAGGACAGCAGCCGAACCGTGAAAGTCTGCTCGCCTGGATCAATCAGGTGAGCTTTGCAGTCAATGAAATGACGCTTTATCTGGACACCCATCCGGACGATGAGGACGCTCTGGCATTCTTTCGCGAGAAACTGAAAATGCGTCAGGAAGCGCTGGAGACCTACGCCCGTTTTTATGGTCCGCTGACCATCGATACCGCCAACGACAATATGAGCCGTTCGTTCCAGTGGGTACAGCAGCCCTGGCCCTGGGAGCCGCAGAGGAAAGGAGGATGCAGATAATATGTGGAATTATGAAAAGAGACTGCAGTATCCTGTCAATATCAAAACACCCAATGCAAAGATCGCTCAGATCATCATGAGTCAGTACGGAGGTCCCGATGGCAGAGGGAGATAGTTTTCCGTCGGCAACCGTTCCGCCACGGAACGGTTGCCTTTGTCCTTGACATGTATGGCAAAAGACTTTACAATTCTATGACGTGCGTCCGTACGGAAAGGTCATTCTTTTTTTCAAATTTTTAACATACGGACGGAAAACCATGATATAATGAGCGAAAGTGAGCCAGCGTGAGCTCGCTCACGTATGGCGACGGCGAATGTCGATCACAGGCAGCGCCTGTGATATAATGAGCGAAAGTGAGCCAGCCTGAGCTTCGGGACATGGCAGTAGCAGCAGAAACAGACAGAGGGAACAGAGAAAGGAGATGTTGTATGCTGAGATTCAGGAATATGTAAAAGCGGAAAGTCTGGAGCAGGCCTATGAGCTGAATCAGAAAAAGACGAACCGCATCATCGGCGGAATGCTCTGGATGAAGATGAGTCCGCTGAATATAAAAACAGCGATCGACCTGTCCGGCCTGGGGCTGGACCAGATCGAAGAGACGCAGGAGGAATTCCGTATCGGGTGTATGGTGACGCTGCGCCAGCTGGAAACGCATCCGGGACTGGAAGCCTATACCGGCGGCAGTATGAAGGAGAGTCTTCGCCATATTGTCGGGGTGCAGTTCCGCAATCTGGCGACAGTAGGCGGAAGCATTTACGGAAGATTCGGATTTTCGGACGTACTGACGGAGTTTATGGCGCTCGGCGCAGAAGTGGAACTGTTTCATGGGGGCCGGATGCCGCTGGAAGAGTTTGCGAAGCTCCCCTATGACAAGGACATCCTCGTAGGTCTGATTCTGAAGAAAGTTCCGCAGGACAGCGTGTATCTTTCCATGCGGAATACCCGGACAGACTTTCCGGTACTCACCTGCGCGGTGAGCCGCAGGGAAGGAATGACAGGCGCGTTTATCGGCGCCGTCCGGGACGGGCCGTGGCGGTGTACGACAGGGAAGGCCTTCTGAAGAGCGGAATCACAGATACTGCGGCGCGGGAATTCGCAGCCTATGCGGCGGAGCAGACAGTGACGGGTTCCAATAAGAGAGCGCAGGCAGAGTACAGAACGCATCTGATCAGGGTTCTGACCCGCAGAGCCTGTCAGCAGCTGGGAGGTGAAACGAGATGAAAGTGACGGTTACAGTAAACGGAAGAAAAATTCAGGAAGAGATCGAATGTGATCTGCTGCTGATTGATTTTGTGCGGGAGCATGGATGCTTTAGTGTAAAG
>ENA-OQCF01000913-OQCF01000913.1-human-gut-metagenome-genome-assembly--contig:-NODE-913-length-10616-cov-9.537325_pt1 | contig 10616 bp, 7 predicted proteins | sample MGYA00242756_ERZ504573 | MGnify/ENA primary metagenome ERZ504573 (study PRJEB26092, sample SAMD00036240) | human gut metagenome | host: Homo sapiens | study: EMG produced TPA metagenomics assembly of...
CGGTCCGTCGGGGTTCGGCCTACTGGCCCTGTGCCCGGTAGCGGGCCTCGGTGGCCTCCTTGGCCGGGCGCCACCAGGACTCGTTCTCCACGTACCAGTCGATCGTCTGCTTAAGCCCCTCTGCGAAGTCGGTGTGCGCCGGCCTCCAGCCGAGCTCGCGCTGGAGCTTGGTCGAGTCGATGGCGTAGCGGCGGTCGTGGCCGGGGCGGTCGGCGACCCAGTCGAAGTCCTCGGGGTCGCGGCCCATGGCCTCGAGGATCATGCGCAGGACCGTGATGTTGTTCTTCTCGCCATTTGCGCCGATGAGGTAGGTCTCCCCCATGCGGCCCTTGGTCAGGATGTCCCAGACGGCCGAGGAGTGGTCCTCGGTGTGGATCCAGTCGCGGACGTTCTCGCCCTTACCGTAGAGCTTGGGGCGAACGCCGTCGATGATGTTGGTGATCTGCCTGGGGATGAACTTCTCCACGTGCTGGTAGGGGCCGTAGTTGTTGGAGCAGTTGGAGATCGTGGTGCGCAGGCCGTAGGTGCGGGTCCAGGCGCGCACGAGCATGTCGGAGGACGCCTTGGTCGAGCTATACGGCGAGGACGGCCTGTACGGCGTCTCCTCGGTGAACTTGGCGGGGTCGTCGAGCTCCAGGTCGCCGTAGACCTCGTCGGTGGAGACGTGGTGGTAGCGGATACCGTATTTGCGGACGGCCTCAAGCAGGCGGAAGGTGCCCTCAACGTTGGTGCGGAGAAAGGCTCCGGGTCGGCGATGGAGTTGTCGTTGTGGCTCTCGGCGGCGTAGTGCACGATGGCGTCGTGGCCGGGGACCAACTCATCGAGCAGCCCGGCGTCGCAGATGTCGCCGACGACGAGCTCCACGCGGTCGGCCGGCAGCCCCGCGATGTTCTCGGGGTTGCGGCGTAGGTCAGCTTGTCCAGGACGGTCACGTGCACCCCGGGTGGTTGTCCACCACGTAGTGGACGAAGTTGCTGCCGATGAAGCCGCAGCGCCCGTGACGATGATGTTCTTCGGGGAGAAGGTCTCCTCTGCCATATGAATGTCTCCTCAGTTCCTAGTACTCGCGCGGGCTGTTGACGATCTCGCCGGCGGCGACCTTCTTGAGGTGCCGGCCGTAGACCGACTTGCCGTAGGCCTTCGCGGCCTCCTCCAGATCGGCTGTCGTGATCCAGCCGTTCTCCCAGGCGATCTCCTCGGGCACGGACACGGGCAGGTCCTGGGAGTGCTCGACGGCGCGGACGAACTCCGCGGCCTCGTGCAGGCTCTCCATGGTGCCGGTGTCCAGCCACGCGTAGCCGCGGCCCAGGGTGACGACGGACAGCGTCCCCTCCTCCAGGTACATCTGGTTGAGCGTGGTGATCTCCAGCTCGCCGCGGGCCGAGGGCCTTACCTCGTGCGCTTGGCGGCCACGTCGCCCGGGTAGAAGTACAGGCCGGTGACGGCGTAGGAGTCTTGGGCTCGGCGGGCTTCTCCTCGATGGACACGGCCCTCCCCAGCGCGTCGAACTCCACGACGCCGAAGCGCTCGGGGTCGTCCACGTGGTAGCCGAAGACCGTGGCGCGGCCCGACTCGGCGTTCTGGACGGCGCGCGTCAGGTGGCGGGAAAGGCCGTTGCCGTAGAAGATGTTTGTCGCCCAGCACCAGGGCGCACGGCTCGCCGGCGATGAACTCCTCGCCGATGGTGAAGGCCTGCGCCAGCCGTCGGGGCTCGGCTGCTCGGCGTAGGACAGGTTCACGCCGTAGCGCGAGCCGTCCCCGAGCAGGCGCTCGAAGTTGGGCAGGTCGGTCGGCGTGGAGATGACCAGGATGTCCCGGATGCCGCCAGCATGAGGGTGGACAGCGGGTAGTAGATCATGGGCTTGTCGTAGACCGGCAGCAGCTGCTTGGAGGTCACGAGCGTGAGCGGGTACAGGCGGGTGCCGGACCCGCCGGCGAGGATAATGCCTTTCATGTAGTCCTCCGTGTCATTTAACTCATTTAGTTACGACTTATATAATAAGCTCTATCGGTCATATTAATTAAAAATATATGAGCGGTACCCATTGAACAGGGCATCTAATTGCCTCGGCACGGAAAGAGCGACCATAACGTGAAGATTTATATCGCAGCGCATAAGCACTTTAACATTGATGCAGAGGTGCCTTACCAGCCGCTCTTCGTCGGGGCAAGCTTCATTCCAGAAGAAAACCGTCGAGCTGGATGGCAGTACGACGATCAAGGCGACAATATTTCCCAGAAAAACAAACACTACTGCGAGCTTACCGGCCTCTATTGGATATGGAAGAATTCTCCTGAGTCAATAGTTGGGCTCACGCATTATCGAAGGGCGTTTGAGTCGCCCAGCAACTCGAAGCAGATGCTCAGAGACTATGAAATTGAGAATATTCTTGCTAATTATGACTGTATTGTTGCAGCCAAAGAACCCTGCACAAGCTCAATCGGGTGCAACTTAATCACTGTTGCCGAGCAGTATAGAATGATCCATTCTTCGACAGATCTGCTACATGCAAGGGAAATTATCAGGACGAAACGCCCTGACTACTTGGACGCTTTTGATGAAGCAATTTGCGAGGGGCACTCTTTTTCACCCTGCAATATGATTATTTGCAAAAAGGAACTGATGGACAGATATTGTAAGTGGCTTTTCAAAATTGAAAAACAACTTGATAAGCGGATTGACTATATAAGTGGTCGCGATAGCTATCAGCAAAGGATGCCTGGCTTTATCTCAGAACGACTGCTCAACGTTTTCCTTAGAAAGCATGACTTAAAATGCTATGAATGCCGCATCTTTAACCCAGCAAATAAAGATGCTCTCACAATCGATCGATGCACGTGGCCTCGGACAAGACCCCAGCTTACATGTGATTCCTCCGCTAAGGCCATATTTAACGGGGTGGACTATTCATCGGTATTTAATTATTCCTTTTATGTAAATCATTACGAAGATCTCTTCGATAGATATAAGAACGACCCTCTAGGAGCTTTGGAACATTTCATTGCAATTGGCATTAATGAGCATCGAGTTGCACATCCTCATTTTTCTATTGGCTCTCTTTTAAACGGAAACCCCGATTTACGAAAAAGGTGCAGCAAAAATCTCGAAGCGGTGCAAATGTATATAGCGGACCCTAAAGCGTATGAGCATCCAATTGGATATGAAAACATTCATCTGCTAGACGAGCAAAGCAATTCAACTATGGCTACATGGCATGAACGTCGAATTGCAGCAGCGCGCATTCGATACCAGGAAAGAATCGAAAGGCTACCTGTACTGGGTTAATTCAACGAAAGAAACTACTTGAAATCTGAGTGAAGTAGTAAATGTATCTTTAGTGCTACGGAAAGGTAAATTGAAATGAAAATTAACGCGGATTGCATTTGCCGTGGAAGCGGAAAGATGTATATTCTCCTAAAAAATGTAGAGGTAGATGCATCAAGTATTCAGGTGACTGCATCAAAGAGCGACGGGACAACGATACCGAGCTCAATCTATCCATACGAATCAAATGATAATCAATACGTCGTAGTTCTTCCCGACCTGGGAACTGGTGATTGCGATATTCAGATTAAAGATTTGAGTGCGCAATATGCCTACGCTGCCATTAAAATCTGCTTTAGCAAGGCAAAATGGGCGTCAAGATTAAACTACAAAATTAAGAATGAATTGTCCCACTCCATTAGGAACTATGATGATAAGCATGACTTGGATGTAGCAAGCATGCGTTTTCACGAGTTTATCGAAGATGGAGACGAGGCCATTCTTCGCTGCTCAGTTAAACTCCCTCAGCGCAACGACAACAAGATAGCCATCAAGTGCTTCGATATTTCAATGACTCGCATTCAGATTGAGCCGATTACCACCGATGACATTACGATTCCACTGTGGTTTGCCCCAGATAAAAAACGCCGTGAAATTCAATACTCGATTCGGATTCCTAATAGCACAAATAGGTTAATCTTCACAATCGAAGACGACAACCATCCGAGCTTCAACAGCTTTGCTGTTGCGGATAACGAAGAGCTTGAAAAGCTGCGCATTTTAACCACATCGAAAATGAAGCCTATTTCAATTGACCCATCTGCATATCCAAAATGGCTCGATCAACACAAGGCAAGCTCGGCAATGCTCGAAAAACAATCGATGGTCACCTTCAAGGAAATGCCATTGTTTAGCATCGTCGTCCCCCTATTCAACACACCCGAAAAACTGTTCAAGGAAATGGTGGAATCGGTTCTTAAGCAGAGCTATTCAAACTGGGAGCTCGTGCTAGTCAATGCAAGCCCAGATAACAGCGCGCTTGTAGATATGGTCGAAACTGCTAAGAATAAAGACGTGCGCATTAAGGTGATAGAGCTGGCAAACAATTCCGGCATTTCCAAAAACACTCTTGCCGGGACAAAAGAAGCGAAAGGAGATTTTATTTGCTTCTTGGACCACGACGATACTCTAGAGCCCTCGGCGCTTTATGAATACGCGCGTGCAATTAATGCTGAAGACAATACTGATCTAATTTACTGCGACGAAGACAAACTGTTTGCCAATGGCAGCTATGGAGATCCGTTCTTTAAACCAGATTTAAGCATCGACTTGCTGCGAAGCGTTAATTATATTTGCCATTTTCTTGCAATCAGAAAAACACTATTCGATTCTCTGGAGTACGGCGACGAGCAGTACGATGGAGCTCAAGACCACGACTTGACGCTTAAAGCGATAGAAAACGCACGGAATGTGGTACACGTGGCCATAATTCTGTACCACTGGAGAATTACCGAAAACTCAACTGCAGGTGACCCGAACTCAAAGCTATATGCATGGGATGCTGGCGTCAAAGCCGTACAGGCCCATTTGGACAGACTTGACGTTTCAGCAAAGGTTTATCGCGGAAACGACCCCTTCACATATAAAGTTACCTACGCAGTTCCAGATAGTCATCCACTTGTATCAATCATTATTCCGACAAAGGACCATCCCTCTGTTCTCGATACGTGCATTAAGTCGATCATTGAACGATCAACCTACGATAACTACGAAATCGTCATTATCGAAAACAACAGCGAGAACCCAGAAACATTCGAGTACTACTCTGAATTGGAGAAATGCTATCCCGATACGATCCGCATCGAATATTGGGGTGCAGAATTCAATTTTTCAAAACTGATGAACTTTGGCGCTAGCAAAGCAAAGGGCGATTACCTTCTCTTGTTAAACAACGATACAGAAGTTATAACTCCAAACTGGATTGAAAACATGCTGGGCATTTGTTCGCGAAAAGAAGTTGGCATCGTAGGCGCAAGACTTTTTTACAGCATGATACCCTGCAACATGCTGGCGTCGGCATCGGCGGAATTGGAGCCGGCCACCTCGGAAAAGACTACCCCAGAGGAAAATGGGGTTACTTCAATCTATGCGACCGCACACAAGATTTAAGCGCAGTAACCGCAGCATGTCTGATGACTAAGAGAGCTGTTTTCGACGAAGTCGGAGGCTTTAGAGAAGAACTGGCTGTTGCTTTTAATGATGTTGACTATTGCCTCAAAGTGAGAAGTCACAACTATCTAGTTGTATATACACCCGATACCGAGCTGTATCATTACGAGTCGTTATCACGAGGCTATGAAATCAGCGATGAAAAGAAAATGAGATTCCATAGGGAATACTCACTGCTCAACTACCTATGGCCAGAGTATTACGTGAAGGGTGATCCGTATATAAACAGCAACATCGTCAGCGGGAATTTGTATTATCAAATTTAAAAACGCTTATGACACTTTAATTCTGAGCAGGTAAAGGAGGAATAAGGGGCTGTCGGTTAAACCGACAGCCCCTTATTCCTAATAGGTTAATTTATAAAGAAAGAACCCGTTTGCTGAACCTAATTGCGTAATTTGCAATTCAACAGATGAATACTCTGTCAAATCCCTACTAGACATAACGTACTTCACATTAAGCTGCCTTAAATCATCTTCAGTCAAATTCACTGTGAAGAGATCATCCTGCGTGGAATTAAATGACGTAGATGGAGCGAATACATTAGCAACGATATGAGCATACCTGTTGTATGCGTACTCGTTCTCGTTATTATCATCGATAGAATTCCAACGCGATAGATCGGGATAAGCATTGGTGGAGTTAATTACAGGCGCTCCATACGCAGCGCAAAGATTGGCAACTGTCCAAGAACCATCGACAACCCATTTATCTGAATAATCACTCTCTTCCACAAACTGATTAACGAGAGACTCTAAATTCGTATCTGTTAGTGGAGCCGCACCGATTTGAATTGGATTAATACAGAGCCCTGGAATTACTCCGAAGCAAATCGCAAAAGCAACGAATAAACCAGTGCATTTTTTTTTCCAAGAATAAAGGAGCAAAACGAAAGGCACGAAAAAAGACAGAACAATATAAGCATCAACAGATACAGCATCCTTGCAACAAGATATTTAGCAGAAAGAAGGATGAAAACCTGGAATGCTGAACTCAGAATAAGACCAATTATTAAGATAATCGGCAAATAACCAATGGAGCTGTTATTCCCTTGGGACTCTTTAGCCTTTTCGACAGAAATCAAAAATAGGAGAAGTTCGAGGTAACCAATAGGAAACAATAGTCGCAGAACAGGGACGTTATACATTAAGGTCATTCGAGATAGAAATGACGGAAAACCAATAAATGCAAAGACTAGAAAAAACAATTGAAGTGCCGTAAGCACAAATAACTGCCAATCTCGCCTTTTAATAAAACAGAGCAGAGATGCAAGCGTTCCAAGAGGGAAGAAACAAAGAATGGTTGCAATTTCGCATTCATTTGAAACCAGCGGTGAATCAAAGGCATAAAAGAGTGGAATTGCATAAGAAAAAAGTTCGGGAAGTCCGCTTCCGCCTGTTTCAAAACGCGCACCAGGATAAACGGTATTCATAACAGATGTCATTGCTTCAGAGGACTGGAAGAATGAAAGGAATATTAGTCCCGCTGAGATCAACAGGCAGAATACTAAAACAAAAGTATCACTTAGCGACCATGCAAGAACTGAATGTTGGGCGTTATATTTTAATGTTTGATAATACTCTATTGTTCTAAAAACACCCATCAAGGCAAAAATGAAGAAAAATGGGACCATCCAGGCAGGGTACAAGAGCATTATGTAACAACCACATAGCCATGCTATGGCAGCTATCGCAATAACCCTGATATTCTTTTTTCGAGTAAAGAGCGCCTTATCCAACAACAAGACAAGGGCTTGTCCATAAAGAATCACCTCGCCCGTGCCCCACCATTGAATTAGTGGCGAAAAACAAAGCAAGCATGAAAAGAGCAAGCTGAGCGGCTTTGACTTAATAATGAGAAAGGCACAGTCAAAAGAGACAAGGACCATTAGACATAGTTTCGCGGACCAAGCAAACGCTAGGCCGAATTCAAAACCAAATAACAAATAACCCCAAAGCACTGGTCTAAATAACGTAATTACGCTCCAGCAGGCAGCGCCATAAACCATCCGGACATCCGTTAAATCTCCTCTCAGGATTTCCGAAATTGGAGCATAGCCATTATGGGATTGAGAAAGCTGAAACAGAGTTCCAACTGAGAACTCATCGCTTCGAAGGGACCTCGGTATACCCCAAAACGGAGTACCAGCGTTTTCAGGGAGCATAATGCTCCACATTCCAAGCGATGAACCGCTGATTTTAAAAGCAACGGCAAGTATCGCAACAGTCATACCGATTAGCCATCGATATTTATACAAAAAATCGCTTTTATACTCTACCAATTTGATTACAGAAATGACAAATATAATAGTCAATCCAGCAACAAATAGAACAGCCATATCGTCATTAAGCATCGGGTTGGCAATTGTAAAGCCAACCGTGCCATAGAAAGCATCAATGTAATTAACGAACAAAGACAGATATATCAGTGCAAAAGATAACGGCAGGGCAAAAATACCGACATGGTAAAGGCGATACAAGCCGCTGCACACACGATGCTTTCGAGCTTCCGCTGCTAAATAGTTATTCATACAGTTAATCTAAACTCCGTCTTTAATTAATCCTGCTGATTTCGCAAAACATCATTCTCATTTTCAAGAATCGCAATACGTTGGGTTAAGTTCTTGCAAGCCGTAACGAGTCTGCTAATCGCAATACTGAGAGATAAAGAAATCATCAATAAAAGTACTACAGCAACAAGAAAAGCGAAATTCGATGGGCTAATAAACCCAATACAATCTGAAATTCGATAAATCAACTCCGGAAAGCAAACGCTAAATAGTGCCACAACACACAGGCAAAGCCATAGTAGCGAGTACTTTAAAAGTAGCTTTCCTTTACCGACTAAGGAAACGACATAAAAGAAAAGGCCACTAAAAATTACTACAGCGCCCACGCGAATTATCATACTCATCAGTGAGCCGCCTTTCTATAAACAAAACAGGCCATGGAAATTGCAAGCGAAACCTTAATCATGTAATAAATTGAAGAAAAGCCAGAAATTGATGACACTCCGCCTGCCTCTCGCGCATAAGTACAGGAACCTCAACCACCGAAAGACCAGTTTTTAATGCTGCGGCAATAGATTCGGGCTCTGGATAATCATCTGGATAGTCCCTACAGAACAAATCTATAGCTTTTTTGCCGCACGCGCGAAATCCAGAAGTAGGATCTTTAATCGTCTTTCCGGTAAATAATCTCAACCAACCAGAAAGCCATCGGATACCTACTCTCCTTAAAAATGTAGACTGAAAACCTTCCGTGGGAACGGCAAATCTGGAACCGATAGACAAATCGGCACCATCAATAATCGGCTCGATTAAGTTCCCAATATAAGAAGGATCATGCTGGCCGTCACCATCAACCTGAACATCAATGTCATAACCATGCCTGAACGCATATTTATGACCGGCTTGAACAGCACCACCAATGCCCAAATTTTGCGGAAGGTCAAGGACATTAAATCCATGTTGACGGCAGATGGATAGAGTTTTATCGGTTGAGCCATCATTCACCACTACATAATCATAGCCAGCTTCAACAACCGATGAAACAGTCTGTACGATATTGGCTTGCTCATTATAGGCAGGAATGATTACCAGCACTCTCAACATTTCATCCATTAAAACCCCAACGATCCATATCGGACCTATATTGAAAATAAAACCTGCTTAATTTTATCCAAACAAACCAATCTCGAGAAATGCTCACGATAATAATTGAAGCCATTAGATCCTAAAGCTTCAATAGCATCTTTATTCATTGAAGCAATTTTTACCATATTATCAGCAAGCGCATTAACATCTGAGGGATTGGATACAAACCCGCATTCAGCAGAACGAACCGCATTGGCCCCTTCGCCGCGCATTACAGCAAGTATTGGTTTCGAAGACGCCATACAACTTGAAATCTTCGCCGGAATAGTAAGCTCTAGTTCGGGATTGTCGGCGAATGGTGCAATCATTGCCGTTGCAATATCTGAATACATGGGCACAACTTCAGGATCAACGCGCCCAATAAACAAAATGAACTCGCTAAGCCCTTTATTTGCAACGGTCTTCTGCAATTCCGCTCTGGACATGCCATCGCCAAGAATTAGCAGCCTCATCTCAACAGAACTATTTTTGATTGCATACGAGAATGCCTCAATAACTGTGTCAAGACCCTGTGCGGGAGTTATTGATCCGGCAAAAAGGAAAACACACTGACTTCCAAATTGCGATCTCAGCTCCTGTGAAAAACTCTTTTGCTCGTAAACCTCCTCACAGTGCTGAGGTATTACACTTATCGAAATATCCGGATTCAAAGGTTTAATCCTATGAAATAAGTTGTCGGCCAAAGAGTCACTCAAGGCAATCAGCTTATTACAGGCAGCATACTGCTTGTCGCAAAAAGATTTGGCAAAAGCTCTCAGAAAGCTATTTTGGACGTTTAAAACGGTGTACAAATTTTCGGGCCAAATATCCAAGACATAGGTGACAAGAGGGCATTTATTTCGCCATGCAGCAAACCTAGCCGGAATTATCATCAAAATAGGACTTGTATTATAGCAAAATACAACGTCGTAATTGTTTTTGAGCCTTAACGCCTTGAAAGATGCAGTAATCGGCCAGCTAATATAGTTCAGGAAAATGCGGACCGAAGTGTTTCCCTTTCGGCGTATTTCACCAGACCGAAAGACAGACGCACCGTGGTAATCATCGTGACGATGGCCGCAGTAACCATATCCTTCGGCCCATTCGCCTGAAGGATAATTTGGAATACCGCAAAGGACGTCAACGCTTGCACCGTCTTCAATAAAGCCATCGACAATATCACTGATTCGAAAAGTCTCCGGGTAAAAATGCTGCGTCACGACAAGTATTTTCTTACCAGCGCATGAGCTAGTCATTAAATGCTCTTCCTCCACACCATCTTGTCCACGACGCCTGTGTAGCTCTGGATGATCTTGACCACCTTGGTGGACACGGTCTCGTCGGCGTAGTCGGGAACGGGCGCCTCGGGCAGCGACCCCTCCGCGTCGAGCTCGACGGCCGTTGTGGACGGCCTGCAGCAGGCCCCTCTCGGAGATGCCGGCGGAGGGTGAAGCAGGCCTTGTCCAGCGCCTCGGGGGCGCTCGGTGG
>ENA-OQCF01000915-OQCF01000915.1-human-gut-metagenome-genome-assembly--contig:-NODE-915-length-10586-cov-3.755426_pt1 | contig 10586 bp, 7 predicted proteins | sample MGYA00242756_ERZ504573 | MGnify/ENA primary metagenome ERZ504573 (study PRJEB26092, sample SAMD00036240) | human gut metagenome | host: Homo sapiens | study: EMG produced TPA metagenomics assembly of...
ACGGCACGGAGGCGAGCCTGCACATGCTGGTGGACGAGGCGCTGGGCATGCTCACGTACTTCGCCGACCCGTACAGTTCCTGGCAGCGTGGCAGCAACGAGAACAGGAACGGCAGGATCCGCCGCTACCTGCCCAAGGGAACCAGTTTCGAGGATCTCACGCAGGACGAGCTCGACGCGATCGTCGGGGAGATCAACGACACCCCCATGAAGCTCCTCGGCTACAAAACGCCCAACGAGGTATGGGACGAGGAGATCGCCAAGCTACAATCAAAACAAGCCGACCCGAAACCAGCCGTTGCACTTACAAGTTGAATCCGGGGGCCCGGGGCATTCACCGACGAACTGCAAGAATTAGCCGACGAACAGGGGCGTTGCACTTCTAAATAGACAGCGTGGCGTGCATGTTGCTCGCTTAGGTATGATAACGTTGTCTTTTGAGCGGGATTGTTATCCACTGTTGATGAGCGAGGTTGCCATGGCAAAAGCGAGCATTCAAGCGGTAGCGAAAGAGGCTGGCGTATCCGTGTCAACGGTGTCACGAACCTTCGCCAAGCCGAATCTTGTGCTGCCGAAGACACGTGACCGAGTCCTCGCCGCCGCACGCAAACTCGACTTCCAGGTCTCCCGGTCGGCGGCCGCGTTGAAATCCGGACAATCGTTCCGCATCGCACTCCTGCATGCCGATACCATTGCCGTCTGGTTCAATGCCAATGTCTTCCGCGGGCTCAATTCCGTATTCGGCCCGGCCGGATACGACATCTCCGTATACGGCCTGTCGAACGCGCGGGAACGGCATGATTTCTTCACTGAACTGCCGGTTCGTCGCAATGTGGACGCGGTCATCGTCTGCTCGTTCGACATCGACCCGGATGAGGTCAGTCGTCTGAAAGACGTGAACGTGCCGCTCATCGGCATCAACACCCCGTCCACCATCGGACTTGACGGCGCGGTGTGCATTGACGACAAGCTGGGCATGCATACGGCTTTCGAACACCTGATTTCGCTCGGCCATCGCAACATCGCCTACGTGTACGGCGCGCCGGATGACACCAGTCAACTGCGCTTCAGTGCGGAAAACCGACTGCAAGGCCTTATCGATGCCGCTGCGGCCCATCCTGACGTCACGCTTGAGCAGATTCGCTGCTCCGGCCATGAGGATACGACCGGCGCGGCGCTCGCCCAGCTGACCACCATGTCGCCCACGCCCACCGCAGTCTGCTTCCAGACCGACGAAATGGCGATTCCGGTGCTGTACCGGTTGCCGCAATATGGGCTGCGCGTGCCGCGTGACCTGTCAGTAATTGGCTTCGACGATATCCCCTTCAGCGTCAAAATGGGCCTGACCACATTGCGGCAACGCCCGAATGACCTAGGCGCCATTGCCGCGCGCAAAGCGCTTGCCGCGATGGAAGGACCCCTGTCCGAACCGCGATTTGAAACCGTGGCCCCGCAGCTGATGCTGCGCGACACCACGGCCATCGCCGCGTGAATGCCCCCGATGCGTGTCGCCGTCGGTAACAGTATATCCGCATGAAAAGGACCATGACGGAGCGTATCGCGATGTCTGAGGCCCGCACGGCGGCGATGGTTCATGGATACACTAACAACAACGTGGAAAATAACACGAGCAAAGGAGCACACCAATGTCCACCTTTCCACAGCTGGCCACCCATCCGGGCATGAACCCGGCCGCGGTCATCCAAGGCGACCGTTGGCGCATCGGCATCATCACCGAATCGCTCGTCCGCCTCGAATGGCAGGACAACGGCAAGTTCGAAGACCACGCCACCCAAATGATCGTCAATCGCGATTGGTTGTCGGATGACGCGAACGGTGCGGATGGCGCGAACCGTGCGGACGGCACTTCAAACCCGCCGAAGTTCACGAAGACCGAGCGCGACGGGCTGCTCATCATCGATACGCCGGCGCTGCGCCTCACCTACGACATGCAGCCGTTCAGTAAGGAAGGTCTGAGCATCGTCGTCAAAGGCGTGGCGAATTCCCAGATGAATACGTGCACTACGGCGAAGCCCAGGACGGCAACCTGCGCGGCACCGCGCGTAGCTGGACGCGGTCGACGGTGAGATCGAACTGGGGCTCGGCGTGATCTCCCGCGACGGCTGGGCCGTGCTCGACGATTCCGCATCAAACGTGATCGTCGAAGGCGCCGAAGCCGCCACCGTCAAGGGCGAGGCCAACCCATTCGGTATGTGGGTCATTCCGCGCGAGCACCCCGGCAAGGATCTGTATGTCTTCGGATACGGCCATCGGTACATCGAAGCCGTGCAGGACTTCTACAAGCTCACCGGCCCGACGCCGCTGCTGCCGCGCTTCGCGCTCGGCAACTGGTGGAGCCGCTACCACCGGTACACGGAAGCCGAGTATCTGGAGCTTGTCGATCGCTTCGAGCAGGAAGGCCTGCCGTTCACCACGGCCGTCATCGACATGGACTGGCATCTGGTCGACAATGTCGACCCGAAGTATGGATCCGGATGGACCGGCTACACGTGGAACCGTGAATTCTTCCCCGACCCCGAGCGATTCCAGCGCATTCTGCACGAGCATGGACTGCGCACGACGCTCAACGTCCACCCGCGCGACGGCGTTCGAGCATTTGAAGACGGCTATGCCAAAGTCGCCGAACACATGGGCATTGACCCGGCGGGCGGCGAGCCGGTCGAGTTCGATCTGACCAGTCCGCGATTCATGGAAGCGTACTTCGACCTGCACCATGGGCTCGAAACCCTGGGCACCGATTTCTGGTGGCTGGACTGGCAGCAGGGCGGCGTGACCCGCCAGAAGGGTCTTGACCCGCTGTGGATGCTGAACCACATGCATTATCTCGACTCCGCCCGTGACGGGCGCTGGCCGCTCACGTTCTCGCGATATGCCGGCCCGGGCTCGCACCGTTATCCGGTCGGGTTCTCCGGCGACACAGTCGTGACGTGGGAGTCGCTGAAGTTCCAGCCGTACTTCACGGCTACTGCGTCGAACATCGGCTACGGCTGGTGGAGTCATGATATCGGCGGCCACATGTTCGGCTACCGCGACGAGGAGCTGGAGGCCCGCTGGTATCAGCTTGGCGCGTTCAGCCCGATCAACCGTCTGCATTCGACCGATTCGCCGTTTAACGGCAAGGAACCGTGGAACTTCCGTCCCGAGACGGAATGCTCGATGGATGACGCGCTGCGTCTGCGCCACGAACTGCTGCCGTATCTGTATACGATGAACTGGCGTGCCGCCGCCGAGGGCCGTCCGCTGGTCGAGCCGATGTACTGGCAGTCGCCGGAAAATGTCACCGCGTACGGGGTGGAGCATGAGTTCCGCTTCGGCACCGAGCTGATCGTCGCGCCGATCGTGACGCCGTCCGACCGCAACGCGCAGCTGGCGAAAACCGACGTGTGGCTGCCGCAGGGTACATGGTTCGACTTCTTCACCGGACGGCGGTACGAGGCGGGCTCTGCCGAAGGCCGCAAGTTCGAGGCGTGGCGTGGGCTCGATGGCATTCCGGTCTTCGCGAAGGCCGGCGGCATCGTGCCGTTGCAGCCGCTGGACGAGGAGCTCAACGGCAGCCTCAACTCCGTGGATAATCCGCGCTATCTGGAGGTTGCCGTGTTCCCGGGCGCGAACGGCGCGTTCGACCTCAAGGAGGACGATGGCACCAACCAGGCGCAGCCGTCGGATTCCGCGCTCGCGGTGACGCATATGGACTTCCGCTGGGAGGCCGATGGTGCGGTGAACGCGTTCGAGATTGCCCCGGTGGCCGGCAATGTGGCGGCGGTGCCGCAGCAGCGCACGTGGACGGTGACGTTCACCGGTGTGGCACCGGTCGCCGTTGACGAGTTGATTGTGACGGTTGGTGGCGCTGAGGTCGTGCCGGATGTGTCGTACGACACCGAGGCGCTGAGCCTGTCCGTCACGGTTGCGGATGCGCCGGTCACGCAGGCCGTGTCGATTCACGCGACGAACGGACTGCGGTACGCCGACGATCCGGCGATTGAGGATGCGTTCACTGTGCTGTACAACGCACAGATCGACTATCTGGCCAAGGAACGTGCCTACCGGCTCATCAAGCTGACGGCGCTCGTGCGCTCAATGCGCTGCATACGCTGGAAAGCACCAAGAGCAGCTATCCCGGCCACGAGTTCGACGATTCCCACATGCCCGAATCCGTGATCCAGGCCATCGCCGAGCCGCTGCTGCGCGGGCTCTGACGTTCTGTTCGGATACCGGCGCGTCCTGCGCCAGTAGTTCGTTGATATCGTTTCCGGCTCTCCTTGTCAGGAGAGCTGGCCCGCGAAGCGGGGCTGAGGGGTAGCGAATTTGTCAACGAACTGCTGACGCAGAACGCTAGCTGCCTATTGCGCTGGTGGCTGCTGAGCGCAAAGAACCGCAATAATCGGATGCTCTGGGTTCTTAGCGACGCAAATTCTCGGAATAATCCCATTGCGCGAGAATTTCGTGCGCTGGCGGGCTCTCAGTGACGTAAATTCTCGACGTAGCCATTTTCCTCTAGAATTTCCGTCACTGAGAGGACTTGCAAGTCACGGTGCGCAGCGGCGGTAACCCATACCCCAATACGGAATATGCTGGTGTGCTCGTAAGCAACGTGCTCACGAGCACACCAGCATGCTAAGCGGCGTATTCCCGAGTGGTAATCAGGACGCTAAATCCCGATTACCACTTCAATACCGGTCGCTTCGAATCAGTGCGTGGTCTTGTATTCCGACGCCCAACCATCCACGAAGGCAGACGCGACCGTATCCCAGTCGCCGGTGCCCTGTGCGTACTCGAGCATCGCATTGCCGAGACTCATCACCCATTGTGTGCTCGGCAAAGGATAGATCACGATATCGTAATTGCTCTTGACTGCGTAGGCGTCGTTGGCGCGATGAATTGGATTCGTGGTCTTGTATCCGTTTTCTGCATATGACTTGAACGGTGTCTCGAATCCCATCTCGTCGGTGACCAACTTGCGTGCATCATCGTTTTGCAGGATGTAGTCCAAGAACTGACGGGTCGCCTGCTGATCCTTTTCGGAAGCGTCCTTGTTCATCGCAACGTACAGGAAGCTGACTGTCAGGCCGGCCTTCTCCTCGCCTTCAGTGCCAATATAAATCGGCAGCACGCCCATGTCCTCGTCAGGTACGTTCTGATCCTTGATCTGCGAGTAACCCCACGTGCCGTTCTGCAGGAACACGGCCTCGCCAAGCGCGAATTCCGAATTGGCGTCATCCATGGTGGCGCTCGAAAGCTGGCTGGCCGGCGTGGTCGAATCAGTGATATACAGGTCGAAGATCTTCTTGAAATTCGGAATGTATGTGTCGGAGATTGTGGCCGGAAGTTGCGTCACACCTTGATCGCGATACTCGTAATACACCGGCACGTGGGCGAGCTGATCGCCGAACCGCTTGATCGAACTCGTATCGAAGCCCGCTGACGTAAACGCGCCCTTGATACCGAGGTCATCTTTATGCGCCTGAATCTCGTCAGCCACGGTCCTCAGCGTATCGAAGTTGTTGATCGTCTCAACGTCCTTCACGCTTGACCAGTTGGCATCAAAATACTTCTGCAGCAAGGCCTTGTTGTAGATGATGCCGTACCGCTCCATCACGTAAGGCACAGCGCCAATTTCATCGCCATTCTTCATGGCGTAGTCCTGCTTGGTGAGGTCCTTGTACATGTTCGTATCGGACATGTCTGCGTAGTAATCGGTCCAATTGAGGAAGTCGTTGTTGTCCACATCGAACACGGTTGGCGCTTCGGATTTGGCGAGCTCGCTCTTCAGCGTCTGTTCGTATGTGTCAGACGATGCTGTGGCGACATCTACTTCGATGCCGGTCTCTGCGGTGAAATTATCTGCAAGCTCACGAATCTGATCAGCCTGCTCTACTTTCATGCTCAGGAAGTAGACATGACCCTTATCTGCATTGGAGTCGCCGGAACCGCACCCGGCGATCAACCCCAGAGACAGACCTGCCGCTGCCATTGCGGCCGTTGCTTTGATAATCTTCTTCATGGTTTCCCTCCTATGGAATGCCATAACTTCGTTGTTGTTGCAATACAGGGCGGGGGAGCGGACATCGTCATTGCACAAGTCGTGCCCGCTGGCCGCGCGTAGGTTGGAGGCCCGCCGCCGGTTGCGCCCGGCGGCGTTCATATGGTGTACGGATGAATCACAGGCGAACGTATCGGTTCGCAAACATACGGTGGTGACTGTGGCTCACACCTCCTTGAGTCCACGACTGATGGTCGCATTCGTGACGGTGAGCGTGCCGTCGGTGACGAACATGCTTAATGCGTCGCCTGGGTGCTGGTACATACGCGCGTTGAGTGCGACGCCATTGACGTACAGAGTGGCGATGGTGTCGTCCACGATGAGCTGAATGTGATATTCACGCCCGGCAACCAGTTCGATTGGCCGCTCTAGCCCGATATTCATACAGTTGAACCACGGGAAGTTCGGGCTGCCTTCGAATACGTAGCGATGCTCACCAATCGGGAAGATGAACTGATAGCCACGCTCGCTTGCCTCATCGCGGTAGACGCGGAGACCGAAGGATCGCGTTCCCTCGCTGAACATGACGTCCGCTTCAAACGAATACAGGTCTCCGCAGCCCTCGGCCAGCACGGCGTTACGGCGAGCGTCAGTACCGTCGATTACCGCATTCGTCACGATTTGCTCGCGTTCGTTGAACGCATCCCAGACCGTGTCGGGAATGCGCACGCCAAGTGTGCCGTCGGTACGCTGGTAGACCTCGTGAGGGACGAAGGTGCCAGCCCATTCGAAGTTCTTTACGTCATCGCAGTCTTCCTTGGTGGCAACCCAGCCGAAGAGGATTCGCCGTCCACCTAGTTCGAAGGTCCGTCCGGCATAATAGGCGCTGCCGTCAAACGCGTCATCATCGGGTGCGATCCACGGGCCTTCTAGACTCTTGGCCATGCGATACACCATCTTGTGCCGATCGCTGTATTCCGTAACGATGTGATACCACCACTCGCCCATCTTGAACAGATCAGGCATCTCATGCATCGTGTATAGGTTCGGAGCCCAGAAGTCACCTTCGAACGTCCAGTTCTTGAGGTCTTTAGACGTGAACTTCACCGTGCGGCCGGTCTGCTGCGTTTTCGGGCCGATCTTACGGGCTCCAAGGATTAGCAGATACTGGTCATGTTCGTCGTCGCGAATGACCACGGGTCGCGCCAATCGTCTGGATCGTAGCCTTCTTGCGGAGTGAAGGTGATGGCGTTCTGGGTTTTCGTCCAGTGGTACAAATCATCGCTGACTGCGTGCATCAGCACCTGCGCCGGCTTGTCCCGCTGGGGGTAATCGCGGTTGTACCCGGTGTAGAAGATATGGTATTGCCCTTCCCCTTCAAACACCGATCCCGCGAATATGAACTGATCCTGCTCGTCGTCCCTGCCGCGCGGCACGGCTACACCGCAATCCTTGTAATGCACGAAATCAGAGGTTGTGGCCAGATCCCAGCCGAACGGTTCGCCGAATGGTTCCGGATTGCGATTGTCTCGCTGGTGATACAGAAAGAACTCGTTGCCCTTGCCGAACGGCATGCAATCGCCGAACCACGTGCCAGGGAATTGGTAGTACAGCTTTGGCATGATTATCACTCCTATATGGTCGGTTGACGACCGCTCGCCAATTGCTCTGTGGTCGGGCTACCGGACTTGTGTGCAGTTTCGCGGCGAACGGTATCCTGGCTGTTTCTACTGCGCAGCTCCGCGCATTAGAAACATGCTTTATTGTATTGTCCTGATTTGATTTAATCGCTTAAGCATTTAAGCGATTAAGCAATATGATAAACATTCAAACTATACCTGTCAAGCCATGACGCACACCTCTAGGAATGGCGCGTGTCTCGCGCTGCCGACTACCCGCGATAGGCGCGGATAGAATCGCGCATCACTGAAGGACAGCCCACCAGCAATGGCTCGAAGCGGTGCGTTTTGCTATCTTCGATGCGATCGGTTTCGCTGCTGTCGTAGTCGCGTCGGGCGTCTTATTCAGCGTCAGCAACGAGCGTACGCCTAATACACCAAGGTCATATTGCGGCAGTCCGACCGTCGTGAGTGCAGGATGCAGGTGTGCGGAAATGACCTCCTGGTTATCGAATCCGACAATCGACAAATCGTCGGGCACACGCAAGCCTCGCTCGCGAAGCGCGTCGTACAAACCCATGGCAGTGCGGTCGTTATGACAGAACACTGCCGTGCGCCGGTCTTCAGCACTGCGTCGGCCGCTCCGTAACCGCCTTCCTGGTCGGCTGTTGCGTCAACGACCATTGCGGGGTCGTATGCCAATCCGTGTGCGGCAAGTGCCTGACGATACCCTTCGAGGCGGCCGACCGACGCAGGCGATGCGGTTGGCTCGTTCACGAATGCAACATGACGATGCCCCGCCTGCAGCAACAACTCGGTAGCGGACTGTCCGCCCTGCACTTCATTGGGGACCACAGCGGGGAATCGACCCGATTCGTCAAAGCAGTTCACCAATACGGACATAGTGCGTTCCAGCTCGTCAGGTGGCGTAATGGAGCGATGCACCCAGCTTGAATAGATGATTCCCTCAACCTGATGCTCAAGCATGAACGAAAAGGCCTTTCGCTCAATGGTCGCATTGCCGTCGGTGTCGACCACCAACAGGATTTTGCCGTTGCGCCATGCTTCGTCCTGCGCGCCTTGAATGACTCGTCCGGCGAATGGAGATGTGGCGACACCGTCGCTGATGAAACCGATTAGATCGGATTTGCCGCGCGCAAGACTTCGGGCAAACGCGTTGGAATGGTATCCGAGACGTTCGGCGACGTTGCGGACTTTGCGGCGCGTGTTTTCGGGAATACGTACGTTCTTGTTGTCGTTGATCGCCCATGATGCGGTGGCGGTGGAGACTCCAGCTGCCTTGGCGACGTCCTGCAGTGTGACTTTGCCCATGTGCTATTGCCTTTGCGGGGACGTGGTGTCGGACGTGTCGGACGGGGCGGATGCGTCGGACGTGCCGGACAGGGCGACGCATGCGGCGAATACGCGCTCGAGAATTGGCACATGCAGCATGAGCACCGATCCGTAGCCCAGGACTATCAGCAGGAACAGGCCCTGCGGCATGTAGACCCATGAGGCGACGAGCAGGCCGAGGAAGATAGCGTCGATCGTGACCAATACCAATGTGGCACCAATGCGCGAGACGCCGAAGATGAACGCGTTCGCCAGTACTCCGCCAAAGGAGTTCTCGAAGCGCGCCTGCAACGCCCACACCCATTCGAATCCGATGATCCACACCAAGGTCAGACCGATTTTGGGGATGAGCAGCGGCGTGATCTGCAACACCACCCATGAATACACGAGACCAGTTCCCGTGGCGCCGAAAATAATCCATAGTCCCGTAGCCTTGAGGAAATTCGCGCGGAATGCCTTGAAATAGTTCGCGGTGACGTGACCTTCCGCGATTGCTACGCGCCGCGCGGCATCGTGTCCAGCCGTGAGCGCCGCGCCGATGGTGATCAGTGGAATGCTGGTGATGATCATGAGCAGGTTGATCCAGATGGCATCTACGGTATTGCTCAGTCCGCGCATGAATGCGGAATCCGGAGACATAAAGCCCATGATTCATCTCCTTGAGGGGCGGGCGGATGGATACACGTCATTGTAACGGGCGTGGCCCACGGGGAATCGCCTGTTTGCCGATTCATGCACAGTACCTTGGCAACGTATTCACCAGAGCTGCAATCAGAGGGTGTGAGAAAACACTTGAAATATCAAGTAATCCCCCGACAACACGCCGATTATGTACATAATCGCATCGCGTGATGTCGTTGTCATCAACGCTTACGGTAACGAGTCGCTGAGCATAGTTCAGCGGCCCCCTTTGAGAAGAACAGCTCGCCGGACACAGATGTTCGGTATATGCGGAAGGAGCATAACGCCGATGAGCACCATGAACATGAAGAGAATCCTCGCCGCGGGCGTTGCGGCCGTCACCATGTTCAGCCTCGCCGCCTGCGGAAGCACTGCGGCTGATCCGAATAAGGGTCATGTTTATTTCTTGAACGGCAAGCCTGAGGTGGTCGATCAGCTGCAGCAGCTTGCGCAGGACTACACCAATCAGACCGGCGTGCAGGTCGACATCCAGATCGCGTCCTCCGGCAGCTATGAGTCCACGCTGACCTCCGAACTGGCCAAGTCCGAAGCTCCGACCATGTTCATCATCGCTGGCTACGACGAGTTCGCCAAGTACCAGAGGTATCTCGAACCGTTGCAGGACACTGACGTGTACAAGCTGCTCAACGACGAAGGCAAGACCAACTCGCATAAGGTCGGCGACGACGCCTACACCATGCCGTATGCGGCCGAGTGGTACGGTATCATCTACAACAAGAAGATCGTCAACGAATACGCCAAGAAGGACTACGCAGTCATCCAGTCCGACGCCGACATCAAGGACTACGACACCTTGAAGAAGGTCGTCGAGGACATGAACAAGCACAAGGACGACCTCGGCATCTAGGCTGCGATGGCGACGCCGGGCCAGTCGTATTCGGCGCGCGCCGTGGCCAGCGCGCTCTTGTCGGG